>ERZ777011.497-NODE-497-length-60245-cov-3.823260_pt1 | contig 60245 bp, 48 predicted proteins | sample MGYA00374964_ERZ777011 | MGnify/ENA primary metagenome ERZ777011 (study PRJEB29310, sample SAMD00008975) | mouse gut metagenome | study: EMG produced TPA metagenomics assembly of the Metagenome analysis of fecal microbiota from mouse which was promoted...
ACTCCTCCAACATTTCAAAAAGGACAAGACATTTTTCATGCCCTGTCCTTTTTCTCGGTATTAAGGCTCAACCTAACAGTTTCCAGTTCCACTTCAATGTACCAATTACGTACCAATTCCACATCAAACCTTATAAAGATATAAAGACTTACGTGAAAATCAAATTGCCCTCAGCCTCAGTATTTATCAACCTTTAAGCCATTTTATGGAGATATATGGTTTTCCATGAAACAGCCTCATATATAACGATGCCCAGTTTCATTTTTCTATATATCCTCCTTAAAAACCCTTGATTTTATGCGTTTTCTGGAAAATCTGTTTTCTTACCGCACCATTTTCCCATTAAAATATGTAATAAGGCATGGTGTTTTATACGACACGGTTCTGTTCAAACTGGCGAACCGCCTGCGTCAGCAAGTCATCCGTGACATGCACATAACGGTCCATCGTGGTTTTGATGCTTGCATGTCCAAGCAGCAGCTGCTACACTTTCGGCTACATCCCGGCTTCGATTGCTCTGGTAGCATAAGCATGCCGAAGCGCATGCTTACAAAACCTCCTGATTCCCGCCTCGTCACACAGCTTATACAAGTGCGTATCATAGGAACTGTTCTTTGCCGGTTCCCCTATCCGGAAATTGATGAAAACCAGATCCCTCATAACGAGTCATTTTGTCTCACCTGTCTGCCGATCCATGTATTCCAGAACACTGGATAATGTTTCCGATTCCTTTCGGAGATTTCGTTCCTCATAACAGTCCTTTAAAATCTGAAATGCCCTGTCTGTTAAAGGAATAGTCCGGTAACTGCGGGCAGTCTTGGGTGGTCCCGCTCTCCAAATGTGCGTCTGATGCCTATATTCCAATGTTTTGCTGACAGTCAGAGTACGTTCCTTCCAATCAATGGAATCCCATGTAAGCCCAATCATCTCCGATGTCCGCAGGCCTGTTTCCAACAGCAGCGCATATTGGCGGTAATTATGAGAACGTTTTGCCGCTTCAAGGAGCTTGTTCTGTTCTTCCACCGTAAGGAAATGGATGTCGCTAACCGCACGGACAGGCTTCGTATATCTGACACCATCCATCGGATGCCACTATTACCGTATTATGTATGTCTTCATACTGTGCATCGGCAAACCAATTCCTTGCTTCCGGCAGCGTTGCAAAATGCTTTTCGCGGTGGCTGCCATCTTTGGCACAATAACGTGCCGAATACTTACCGTCCTTCCTCTGGCAGATGCCCTTTCCACACTCTCTGCCTTTTAAATTTTTTCCCATTCATGAACTCCTTCCATTAAAGTAAAAGAGTCCAACACAGTAAGATATTATACCATGCCGGACTCCCTTTCTTCAACAGTATTTTGAAACAATTATGGTCAGGCGGTTATACCACTGTTTTTTCACTTATGTATTTTTCAAACTCTTTCCGCTTAACCAATTTTTTTGTCCCTATATAGAGTACAAAAGGGCATCCGGGCTGTTTAAGCATAGCATCCATTTTATTAATTCCAATATTGCTATACTCAGCCGCCTCACGAATTGCCAAAACCATCTTCTGGTAAATCGGAACCCTTTCAACTTTAGAGCTACCTATGTCATCACATTACATTTCTACAATAACAGAAGTCCCCTCCGACTGGTCGCCATTTAACCACTTCCACTTTTCAACCAATTCAATTTTACCGTTTGCCATAACCCGCGGCACGCTATGGCAAACGCCGATCCGTACCTGTTTTTGTTCATTGATGTGTTGGTAATAGAAATCCAGTTCTCCGCTTTCAGATACCGTTCCCACCAAATGACCTCTTGCAATTTCTCCGCCTGAGTAATCTGCCCATAGGATATTATCCCGTTGGTGGTATGCGAATACGGTATTTCCGTCCACTTCACCGTTTTCTGTGTTTTCACGCGGAACAAAAAATCTACCGTCATAACAAATACCGGTTGAGGTATGCAGCAGCGATTTCGCCATGATTTCATAGACAAGCACTCTTTTATTTTCCACGTTCCACTTGTCATGCCGCAGCGTCTGATAACCTCTTTTTTCATATAAATGACTCGCAGGCAATGAGGCATCCAAATATGCCATGTTGTACTTCGCACCGATTTCATTTTCAAGGCATTGCATGATATAACTTCCATATCCCCTGCCCTGATATTCCGGTTTTACATAGACCCTTGTAATATGATCGTCCTGATAGCACCCCGTTCCCACAATCCTGTTTTCGACCCATAGTGCGCCAACAGTACCACCCCTAATATCCCTTTCTATATTTTCCCTACAATGAAGTGAACAAAAAAATTCCACCACTTCCTGCGGGTAATAGCAAGGATAAATCGTTCGGATGGTATTCTGCACAATTGTTAAAATTTCTTCTGTGTCGTTTTCCGTTGCTTTTATGTATTCCATAGTTTCCTCCCTTTCTGCGCAGATTTCTCACTGAAAAGTATCGATACGAAACGGTTTGCTTATTCATCCACATAACTTTCCATATATCTTCTGAAAGTCCTTAAATCTACACTTTCATAAAATGTATCAAATATATTTTGCTCTTAATATTTCGAAAAGCTATGAGCAGTTCTCCGTTTGTCCTCAATCTGGCTGCCTCGCTCCAGACCTTATTATACATTTCGCTGTCCGCGTTGTCTGCCTTGTGCACTTCTTTTACTGTTGTCAGCACAATCTATGAAGATATGGGGATAGGCTCGCGTATTACGATGCCCAGTTTCATGCTGTCTTGATCTCCTTTGAGTTTACATATATTTTTTGGTTATACTTCCGACAAAATCAATTTCCAATCACTGAATTCATGTTACGTTCATAACCCTCTGATCCAATAGTCAAACCATGCCTTTACCGTCATTTCTTCCGGACAATTCAGATTGCTATGCTCATCCTGATACTATGATTGTAAACTATCTCCGCATTTTTTCTAATTCGACATTTTTGCTTATTGATTCCCCGATTTTCAGCCTGCAAAAGGAACTTATAATGCGGATCCTTTTCCGCATTGATATTCATCCCTGCCGAAAGCCCTGAACGCCATGCTGTCTGCCAGCCTCTCCCGGAGCAGCGTATTTCTCTTTGTGACCGTCACATTCCTCACCGCATAGGACAATGCCTTCTTCGTCCCAACGATGACAAGCACCTTCTTTGCCCTGGTAATACCGGTATAAATCAGATTCCTCTGGAGCATCACATAATGATTCATCATCACCGGCATTACCACAATGGGATATTCCGAGCCCTGCGCTTTATGGATCGTTGTCGCATAGGCATGAACCAATTCCTCCAGCTCCGTCACATCATATTCTATACTCCGACCCTCAAAATTTACCGAAAGCGTCCTGTCCGCCTCATTCACGGATACAATCCTGCCGATGTCACCGTTGAAAACCTCTTTATCGTAGTTATTCTTAATCTGCATCACCCTGTCGTCTTCCCGAAACGCATATCCGCTCCGATGCAGACACTTCCTGGGCATTGTCACCCTGCCCCTTCCCTTTATAAAAATATCATGCTCCGGCGGATTGAGGGCTTCCTGTAATGCCAGGTTCAGGTTGGTTGCCCCGATCACCCCCTTCTGCATAGGGGTCAGCACCTGTATCTGCGAAGGCTCAACCCGGTAATATCCGGGCAGCTTCTCTTTCACCAGCTGCACAATCTGCGGTACTGCCGCTTCTGCGTCTTCATTCTCCAGGAAGAAGAAATCCGAAGTTTTCCCATTGCTGATGTCCGGCATTCTGCCCTCATTTATGCGGTGGGCATTTGTGATAATACGGCTCGTCTGGGCCTGTCTGAATATTCTCGTAAGCCTTACCACCGGAAACGCGCCGGAATCAATCATATCTCGCAAAACATTTCCTGCCCCCACGGAAGGAAGCTGGTCAATATCCCCTACCATGATAAGCCTCATGGCCGGAGGGATAGCTTTCAAAAGGGAGTTCATCAGAATGATGTCGATCATGGAGCATTCATCCACGATCAATACGTCTCCCTCCAACGGATTCTCTTCGTTTCTCTGATACCCCTCCGGCGGCTTGCATTCCAAAAGCCTGTGAATGGTTTTCGCTTCCAGCCCGGTTGCTTCCGTCATCCGCTTTGCCGCCCGGCCTGTGGGGGCCGCCAGCAATATCCGAAGCCCATATGCCTGAAATGCCGAAATGATGCCATGTGTGGTGGTAGTCTTCCCTGTTCCGGGACCGCCTGTCAGTACCATCACCTTCGCCGTGGCAGCCAGTCTGATGGCATCCCTCTGGACCCTGTCATACTCCATCCCTGTCTTCGCCTGGACCACGTCCACGTCAACCGAAAGAGTATCGTTTCCCGTACGCTTTCTCGCTTCCATAAGCCTTGTGTATAGCTTATCCCCCGCCGGAGATGAGGCAAGCTTCTTTAATTTTCCGGCTGTCCCCGCCTCCGCAAAATAGAACGGCGGCAGGTAAACTGCCATGGTTTCCTCTTCATCAGTCCGCCGGATACTCTTTTCCGGGATCAGCTCCTCCTTTTTCAGCATTTGGTCCATTGTCATAACCACCGTCTCCGGCGATGCTTCCAAAAGCTCCGAAGCCTTCTCTATGAGCTGCTGCTTTCCGGCATACACATGCCCTTCATTTGACAGCTCCGATAATACATACATCAGGCCGCTCCTAAGCCGCACAAAAGACTCTTTGCCGAATCCCAGCTTCCCGGCGATCTGATCTGCGGTCCTGAATCCAATGCCCCATATATCGTCCGCCAGCCGATACGGGTTCTCCTTCATCACGGCAATGCTGTCATTGCCGTATTGCCGGTATATCTTGGCGGCATAGGAGGTGGAAACCTGATGCTCCTGTAAAAAGAGCATGATATTTTTCACCTCTTTCTGCCGTTCCCATGATTCGGCAATCATCCGGATCCGTTTCCTGCCGATGCCCTCTATCTCAATCAACAGCTCAATATTGTCCTCGATAACAGTAAAGGTATCCACACCGAATTTCTGAACGATCCTCCCGGCAAACTTCGGTCCCACACCCTTTATCAGCCCGGAACCAAGATATTTCTCCATCCCGTAAACCGTGGCCGGCAGTGTCTCTTCCCAATTTTCCGCCACGAACTGCCTGCCGTATCTGGCATCCACCTTCCAGTTTCCTTCCGCGATCAGGACTGATCCCACGTTAGCATCTATCATATTGCCCACCACAGGCACCAGGTCACTGTAATCCTTCACCCTGCACTTTAAGACGGAATACCCGTTTTCCGGATTCTGATATGTAATTCTTTCAACCACGCAGCGGATCTTCTGCAATTTTCATCTATCCTCCCGATTTCCGTTTTCTCCCCCATGCCTTACTCTCATGAATCCTAAGGGAAACACTGATGAAAGCCTTTCCGGCGCTTGGTGCACAAGCCTGACGGCAAAGCTTCCTGTAAGAATAAACACCGCTCCGTTTTCACGGAAGCGGTGCTTTACGCAAGATTGATCTACAAATCCGATGCCGTTTTTCTTACTCCCTATCTGCCTCCTCCGCCGATCATTGCGCAGCGCCTCAGGGCTTCCAGCACCGTAGACGCCTGGAAGGGCTTAATGATAAAATCCATGGCACCGTTTCGCATGGCCTCCATCACCATGGTATTCTGCCCCATGGCAGAGCACATGATAATTTTGGCATTGCCGTCAAACTCCCGGATAGCCTTAACCGCGTCCATACCTGTCATATCCGGCATGGTAATATCCATTGTCACCATATCCGGCCTTAATTCCTTATATCTCTCTATCGCCTCTATACCGTTTTCGGCCTCTCCCGCCACGATATATCCGTTCTTTTCCAATATATCCCTGAGCACTCCCCGCATGAACAGTGCGTCATCCACTATCAAAATTCTATCTGACATATCATCCTCTTTCCGTTTCGGCTTCCACGCCGGGCAAAGATCCGGCATAAGGTACTTTTGATCCCCTCTTATTCTATCATAGTCTTCCCGGGAATTCCAGTGGTTTGTCACGCAAAAGAGCACAAGCCGATACCTGCCCGTAACCGTTCAGACAGGACACGGAACCGCTACACCTGCCCTGCCAGCCCCAGCACCAGGTATACCGCCAACGCCCCCAGCCAGGCAATCATGCACTGCCCTGCCGCTACGGCAGCCGCCCACCTTACCCCCAGCTCCCGCTTGATGGCAGCGATTGCCGCCACGCAGGGCGTATACAACAGGCAGAAGATCAGCAGCGATGCCGCCCCCGCCGTAGTCAGTACTCCCAAAATTGCCTCCGTGGAGCCAAACAGCACCGTCAGAGTGGAGACCACGCTTTCCTTGGCCATTATCCCTGTAATCAGGGCCGTGGAAATCCTCCAGTCTCCAAACCCCAGCGGGGCAAACACCGGGGCAATTACTCCAGCCAGCGCCGCCAGCATACTGTCCCTGGAATCCTCCACCACATTCAGCCGGATGTCAAAATTCTGCAGGAACCAGATGATGATCGTCGCCAGGAAGATCACGGTGAAAGCCCTCTGCAAAAAATCCTTCGCCTTATCCCACAGAAGCCGGGCCACATTCTTTGCCCCCGGCATACGGTAGTTTGGCAGCTCCATCACAAAGGGCACCGGCTCCCCCTTGAATTTCACGGCCTTTAAGAGAAGCGCCATCAGAATTCCCGTCACAATTCCGAAAAAGTACAGCAGGATCATGACTGCCGCTCCGTGCCCCGGGAAAAAAGCCGCTGCAAAGAAGCCATAAATAGGAAGCTTTGCGGAACAGCTCATAAAGGGGGTCAGCAGGATCGTCATCTTCCGGTCCCTCTCCGAGGACAGGGTCCTGCTGGCCATCACCCCCGGCACGGTACAGCCAAAGCCGATCAGCATGGGCACGATGCTGCGGCCTGACAGGCCGATCTTCCGCAGCAGTTTGTCCATGATAAATGCCACCCTGGCCATATAGCCGCTGTCCTCCAGCAAGGACAGAAAGAAAAACAGTGTGACAATGATCGGCAGGAAGCTCAGCACACTTCCCACCCCGGTAAAGATACCGTCCATCACCAGCGAACGCAGTACCGGGTTTACATTGGCCGAGGCAAGCACCCCGGCAGTCACCTCTGAAAGTGCTCCGATTGCCCGCTCCAGCAGCTCCGACAGTGCCGCGCCTATGACGTTGAAGGTCAGCCAGAATACCAGCCCCATAATCAGGATAAAAGAGGGGATGGCCGTATATTTTCCCGTCAGAATGCTGTCAGCCTGCTGGCTCCGGATACGCCCCCTGCTCTCCCTGGGCTTTACCACCGCCTCCGTGCAGACCTTGTGAATATAGCCAAAGCGCATATCCGCTATGGCGGAAGCACTGTCCATTCCGCACTCTTCTTCCATCTGCAGGATAATGTGCTCCAGCATCTCCTCCTCATTCCGGCTTAGCAGCAGCTTCTCCAGAATCAGCCGGTCCCCCTCGGCCAGCTTACAGGCGGCAAAACGCACGGGGATCCGCGCCTTCACCGCATGGTCCTCTATCAGGTGCATAATGGCATGGATACATCTGTGCACGGCACTGTTTTCATCCTCCGCACTGCAAAAATCCACCTTGCCGGGACATTCCTGGTATTTCGCCACGTGAACCGCGTGATCCACCACCTCGCTGATTCCCTCGCCCTTGGCCGCGGAAATGGGGATCACAGGCACTCCCAGCATTTCCTCCATCTCGTTCACCAGCACGGAGCCCCCGTTTTCCCGCACCTCGTCCATCATGTTCAGCGCCACCACCATGGGCATATTCAGCTCCATCAGCTGCATGGTCAGATACAGGTTCCGTTCAATATTGGTGGCATCCACGATATTAATGATCCCCCGGGGCCGCTCTTTCAGCAGGAATTCCCTGGTGACCACCTCCTCGCTGCTGTAAGGGGACATGGAATAAATTCCCGGCAGGTCCGTAATCAGGGTGTTCTTTGCCCCCTTGATCGCCCCGTCTTTCCTGTCCACCGTGACCCCGGGGAAATTGCCCACATGCTGATTGGATCCGGTCAGCTGATTGAATAATGTGGTCTTACCGCAATTCTGGTTCCCCACCAGGGCAAAGGTAAGGGTCTCACCCTCCGGCAGGGGATTTTCCCGGGCCTTTTCGTGATACCGTCCTCCCTCGCCATAGCCCGGATGTTCCTTCCTTTTTCCTGGCTTTGCCGCCTGCGTACCCGCCTGCATGGCATCCGCCTTCTTGTCCTGCTCCTGACTGACCTCTATCTTCTCCGCATCCGCCAGTCTGATGGTAAGCTCATAGCCCCGGATCCTCAGTTCCACCGGATCTCCCATGGGCGCATACTTAACCACCGTCACCTCAACCCCCTGGATCAGTCCCATATCCAGGAAATGCTGACGCAATGCGCCGCTTCCTCCCACGGCAAGAATTGTACCTGTCTCCCCGATACCCAGTTTATCCAGCGTCATTCGTGTCCAGCTCCTTTTCATCAAGTAGTCAATTATCCCGGGTAAATCATTTTTTCTTTCAATATTATAATGACTTTCCCCGGCAGATGCAAGCATAACCCTGACGGTATCTGCAAGGGCCGTTTCCCGGCATTTATTCCTTCCGCACCCACGCCATTCAACCGGCAGGCGAATTTTCCCGCCGAATTCTCCCGCCGGGTTATTGCGTCATCTGCCCCTTCCTATTACAATGATAACAGGTTCAAAAGAACGGGAACATCCTGTCTGCACTTGAAGGACAGTCTCAGTATGGAGGTAAACATGGATAATCTGAAAACAGGAGAGGTAATCAGCAAAAGACGTAAGGAACTGGGCCTGACACAGAATCAGCTTGCCGGTGTCCTCAATATTTCCTTTCAGGCAGTGTCAAAGTGGGAAAACAATACGGCCTATCCCGACATAGAAATGCTTCCCCGGCTGGCTGCCGCCCTTCACACCACCGTGGACGCCCTGCTGGGGTACAGCAGCGTGGTAACGGATTATGATACCCGCTACAATACCGAAGAATACTACTGGGGGCTGATCCCGAACCGGATCTGCTTTGACCTGATGAAGCTTCTCCCGCCGGTGAAGCCTTACCGCGTGCTGGATATTGGCTGCGGCGAGGGGAAGGACGCCGTTTTCTTCGCCAAATGCGGATATGTGGTAACGGCCTTCGACGTGTCCGAGCAGGGCATCGAAAAGGCGAAAAAGCTTGCGGAGTATAACAAGGTCCATGTCCGGTTATTCAAGGCAGATATTTTCGACTACCACCCTGACGGAGAATATGACATTATTTTCAGCAGCGGCGTATTTCACTTCATCCCCCCCGCCCATCGGAAGGAGCTCTGTGACAGCCTCAAGGCCCACACTGCTGCAGGCGGCATCAACGCTTTTAATGTGTTCGTCAAAAAGCCCTTTATCCACCGGGCCCCGGACAGCACCAGGGACGAAACGAAAAGGCATCCCTGGCTTTCCGGAGAGTTATTCGGCTATTACCATGACTGGCTGTTCTGCACCTGTAAGGAAGAGATCTTTGACTGCAACAGCGGCGGCAGCCCCCATAAGCACTGCATGGATACGCTTATTGCGCAGAAGGTACAGGAGCAGCCTTCTTCCTGATCTGCTCCTTTAAAGCCTGCTTATTTCGATACATCATGTCATCCGCCCGCCGTATGGTATCTTCCAGGGACTTATCGGTTCCGGGGTCGTACACGGCATACCCTGCCGCCACGCTCACCGGCACCACAAAGCCCTGCTCTCTCTTTCCCGCGGTATATTCTGCCAGCGCCTTCAGCCGCTCATCTATGGATTCCTGAGAGGTGAAAGGCGTGATTACGCAGAATTCGTCGCCGCCGATGCGGTAGCAGCTTCCGTCCTCCTGAAAGATCCCTCTGATTCCCTCCGCAATCATGCGGATATATTGATCTCCGGATTCATGTCCGAACTGATCGTTACATTTTTTCAGATCGTTCAGATCAAACATATAAAGCACGGTAGGACGGATTTCCGTTTCCTCCGTCTTTCCGTCCGCCACAAGCCGGAGATTCAGATCTCTCTTAAAAGCCGTTCTGTTATACACCCCGGTCAGCTCGTCGGTATACGCCAGCTTTCTGTATATCTCACTCTCCTTCGCCTGCTCCATGAGCCTGCGGGACTTTTTCACGCCGGACGCCCCAATGACCACCACATAGAACAGAAACCCTACGCTCCCGATGGGCGTGCTCCTGTTAAAAAGCCGATATTGGGCCAGCTCCAGCAAGATTGCCAGAATCAGCACCAGAATACAGCAGATATTGAGCTTCATCTGCTTTGTCAGTTCCTTCTTTATAATCTCGGATATGCTGAGTCCGAACACACAGACCACAAACACACAGAGTGCCACATGGGTCAGCCAGAGCGTCTCCCTGAGGTCATACAGCCCCACCATCTGCAGGATCACTCTCACGATCACCACCGCACAGTTCAGATAACAGCAGAATGCCCACAGGGGGTTGTCCTGATTGGGATAGGTCTGCCGCAGGAACAAAAGGAAGGGCAGCGGCATCAGCATCAGCATCAAATGATCCAGAAATACCATTGCCATCCCGCAGGACAGATACAGCTCCAGAACCTGGGATTCGCACAGCATCCAGATACCCAGCATAATGGAAAAAATAATGAAATTCCGCAGTCCCGTATCCTCCTGCCCTTTCTCCATGACCATGATGGTATATACCAGCAGGACGATCCCCACAATCAGAATCATACAGGTTATGATAAATTTCGGCAGGCGCTCTTTGACAATCAGGTGCTCCACTGCGCTGCGGGTTCCGTAATAAAATCCGCCCTTGGGCTTCGAGTCCTGATATGCGGGGCGCACCAGGAAAACAATCTCCTTTCCCGCATCCTCCTTCACCAGGGAAATAAAATTCCACTGATACCCTGTGGTCTTCATGCCCTGACCGGCCTCCGTGGCCAGGGTATATACTTTCTCACCACCAATCGCTACATCCAGAAACATATGGGCCGTATCGTATGCGATCACCGTCCCGTCCTTCACATCCTCCGGAAGGCGCGTGACATACCGGTATACGCCGCCCGTAGTCTGCAGCTGCATCCTGCCTTCCCAGGATACCGCGCCCTCCGTCATCCCGTCATCCTGCCACCGCTCGTAAACATACGCCCGAAAGTACAGCGCCGCGAAAGCGGTACAGATAATTCCCAGTACGGTTATCAGCAAATATATCCTTGTAATCCTTTTATCCATAGTGTTTCCGCCGTTTCCTGAATGGTGTGAACTACCTGCCTCAGAATTTCTTCCTGTCCTTAAGTTCCCCGTACAGCAGACAATAATTTTCATACCGCAGCCTGCTGATCCGTCCCTGCTCCACGGCATCCCGGACACCGCAGTCCCGCTCCGCCACATGGGAGCATCCCCCAAACCTGCAGTCCTTTTCAAATCGGGCAAATTCCGGATAATATGCCGCAAGCTCTTCCTTTTCCAGGTCAAACAATCCCAGGGAGCTGAATCCCGGCGTATCCAGAATATAGGTATCCTCCCCCATGGCAATCAGCTCGGAATGCCTGGTAGTGTGTTTTCCCCGCCCGATCCTTTCACTGATCTGGCCCGTCTCCATAACGGTCCCCGACTGCAGGCTGTTGACAATAGAGGATTTCCCCACGCCGCTGGGACCTGCTACCGCAGTGGTCTTTCCGGCCAGGAGCAGCCGCAGCTCCTCCATCCCTTGTCCCAGCCCGGCGCTGACCCCCAGGGCTCTGTAGCCGCAGTCTTCATAAATCTTCCGGTATGCCTCCCCCTGGCCTCCACAGTCAAGATCCTGCTTGTTGAAGCAGATCAGGCAGGGTACCTCCTGCTGCCCCATCATAATCAGGAATCTGTCCAGCAGATTAAAATTCGGCTTCGGCCTGGCAAAGGAGAAAATCACCAGCGCCTGATCCACATTGGCCACTGCCGGCCGGATCAGCTCACTGTGCCTGGGCAGCAGGCCGCTGATATTTCCCAGCGACTTTTCCTCGTCCAGCACGTCAAGCTCCACGTTATCTCCTACCAGGGGCTTGCGATGATCCTTTCGGAACACTCCCCTGGCCCTGCATTCATAGATTTTGGATTCTCCCTCACCGCCCCCGCAGTGCACATAATAGAATCCGGCAATCCCCTTTATAATTTTCCCCTGCATGTTCCCGTCCTACTGCGGTGTAAATTCAATCCTTCTGGTAAAGGACTTTGTCTCCGTTCCCCCCGGTATCACCGTGCCGTTATCATCCACCACGGAATCCTTGGTCACCGTGTAAGTCACGGTAAGCGTCCCTCCCGACGAGGTCAGATTATTGTGATTGGTAGCATAAGGAAAGCTGGAGGTGATGGTTTCCAGCACCACCGTTCCGTCATCCGCCACCAACTTCAGCGTTACACTGGAATTCGTAACGTAATCCGGAGCTTCCTCCAGAGTGGGCGCGGCAATGTTGGTATTGCATCTGTACAAAGTGGGAGTCCCCGTCTGCGGCCCCAGGCTTACCGTAATCTGGATCTCCGTCCCCACATCCACCTCCAGGTCCGCCGAATAGCTTTGGTAGCAGATCTGGTCCGCCGGATAGTAGGGGTTGTGCTCATAGGTCACCGACCCGATCTGTACTTTGGCCTCGTTGGCCACGACGATCCCGTCCATCTCTGTCCGCCCCAGAAGGTTTGGCACCCGCGTCTTCCCATTCTCCTTGCCAAGGCTTACCGTCAGCGTGATCTCGCTTCCCTTTGCCACTTTGCTCTCCGCCGCAGGTGTCTGCAGCACCACCACACCTGCCTCTGCCGTGTCGGAATACGCCTCCAGCTTCGCCACCTGAAAACCGTTGTCCAGCAGCAGATTGTACGCTTCTTCATAGGGCTTGCCTGTAACGGAAGGCACTATATCACCTCTGGGGCCTGCGCTGGCCTTCAGGGTTACGGTACTGCCCACTGCTATATCCTCTCCTTCCCCCGCGTCCGCACTGATGACAATCCCGGCCTCAAGAGAATCCGACTCTTCATATACCACATCGGATTTGACGCCCAGATCCTTCAGTTCGTTTCTGACCTCTTCTACCTTCCTGCCCCTGACATTGGGCATGGGCACATAGGTTACGTCTTCCGGTTCGTCGGAAGGTGTGGGAGATGACTCCGGCGAAGACTCCTCCCCGGTCTGGATAGGACTGTTGTGACCGGAATTATCAGAATTTTCTCCGGTTCCTATATTGTTGATTACATTCACCACCAGGATAATCAGAATAATACAGATGACGATTCCCGCCGCCACCGCCAGAAATGTGGTCAGACGCTCCATTCCCGGATTATAGTCATAGTCCTCCCCGTCCTCCGGTTCGTCCTCACTTTCATACATGGCTTCCGTGTCGGAGCGGAGGCGCATGATTTCCTCCCGTTCCGGATACTCCTCCTGATACGCAGTGCGCCGCTTGATCTGCGCCACCTCGCTCTCGGTGATCATCCGGGTATCCCCGTCCATTTCCACCTCATTCTGTACCACAAAATCCTCTTCCGGATTAATCAGGGACTGCTTTAAATCCGCGATCAGCTCCTGGGCGCTCTGGTATCTGCGGTCAGGGGACTTCTGGCAGCATTTTACCACAATGCTTTCCACCCCGCCGGGGATTTCCGGGACAAACTCCCTGGGCGAGGGAAACTCCTCCTGTATGTGCTTGATGGCTATGGCTACCGTGGTCTCCCCGTTAAAGGGAACCCTGCCGGTAAGCATCTCGAACATGGTAATCCCCAGGGAATAAATATCGCTCTTCTCGTCACTGTACCCGCCTCTGGCCTGCTCCGGCGAAGTATAATGCACCGATCCCATGACATTGGAGGTAATGGTATTGCTGGTAGCTGCCTTGGCAATGCCGAAGTCCGTCACCTTCACCTTTCCGTCCTTGGAAATAATAATATTCTGCGGCTTGATGTCCCGATGAATAATGTGATTGTTGTGAGCCGCTTCAATTCCCATGCCCACCTGTATTGCAATGCTGACTGCCTCCTTATAGGACAGCCTGGCCTTTTTTTCGATGTATTTCTTGAGGGTGATCCCCTCCACGAGCTCCATAACGATATAATAGATGCCGTTATCCTCCCCCACATCATAGACATTGACGATGTTGGGGTGCATCAGCCCGGCTGCAGCCTGGGCCTCAATCCGAAACTTAGATACAAAATTTGCATTTTCACTGAATTCCTGTTTTAATACCTTCACCGCCACGAAACGGTTCAGCTTATGACATTTCGCTTTATATACATCTGACATGCCGCCGGTTCCGATCTTTTCCAGAATCTCGTACCGATCGCCTATCATCATTCCGATTTTAACCATATATGCTCTCCATTCAACCATTCTGTCCGGCAACCGCAGTGCCGCGGCCGGGATCCTACGAAATACCGGGTTCGATCAGCACCACGCTGATATTGTCCCTGCCGCCGTTCTCATTGGCCCTGCGCACAAGCTCTTCTGCCTTCTCCACAATGTCCCTGGCTCCGTCCAGCACCATACGGATTTCTTCGTCATTCAACATATTTGTCAGCCCGTCCGTACACATGAGAATCATATCTCCCTCCTTCAGCTCTACGCTGAAGAAGTCCGTCTTTACCGTTTCTTCTGCCCCCACCGCCCGGGTGATAATATTTTTATCCGGGTGGTTTCTGGCTTCTTCCCGTCCCATGCCGCCGTTTCTGACCATATCCTCCACCCAGGAGTGATCTCTGGTGATCTGCCGGATCTCACGGCTTCCCACCACATACAGCCTGCTGTCCCCCACATTTGCCACGGACAGCCTCCTGCCTTCACAGCTTGCCGCCACTACCGTGGTTCCCATTCCTTCCAGCTCCGGCGACTTCTCCGCACTTCCCTTCACCATGGCATTTGCTTTCTCGACAGCCATTCTCAGTACGGCCTCCGGATCCTTCCCGGCAAACCCCCTGATCTCGTCCACCATGGTTGTAACTGCCAGTTTCGAGGCATAGTCCCCCGCCTTATGGCCCCCCATGCCGTCTGCCACGATAAACAAATTGGGCAGCTGGCCCACGGGGGTCTCGGAGGTATATACATAATCCTGATTCAGTTTTCTTCTCCTGCCGATATTGGTTACGGAAAATGTCTTTATCACGCTTTAGTTTCCTCCAAAGCCGTTTCTCTTAATAACGAATTACGAACTTCTAACATTCTATCACAATGGTAAAAAAAGGACAAGATAAAATCAGCCGCCCAGCAGCTCCCGCCGGAGCTGCCCGCAGGCTCCTTCAATATCCCTGCCCATTTCCCTCCTGACAGTGGCATTCACCTTGTGCTTTTCCAGCATGGCCCGGAACGCCCGCACCCTCTCTCCCGGCGGGCTGACATACTCTCGCTCCCTGACAGGATTCACGGGAATCAGGTTGACATGGCAGGAAAGGGGCCTGGCCAGCGCCGCCAGCTGTTCTGCATCCTCGTCGGTGTCGTTCACTCCCCCCACCAGGCTGTACTCAAAGGTGATCCTCCTGCCGGTCAGCTTAAAATAGTACCCACAGGCCTTCATCAGCTCCTCTATGCTGTATTGGTTCGCAATGGGCATCAGCCTGCGCCGCTTTTCGTCCGTGGTTCCGTGCAGGGATAACGCCAATGTGATCTGAAGCTTTTCCTCCGCCAGCCGCTTCATCTTAGGCACGATGCCGCAGGTGGATACCGTCACGCTCCGCTGGCTGATATGAAGGCCGTTTTCATCCGTCAGGATTCCGAGGAAGGTCAGCAGATTCCCATAGTTGTCCAGGGGCTCACCGATCCCCATGACCACCACGTTGGAAATCCGCTCCCCCGTTATCTTCTGCACGGCATAAACCTGATCCAGCATCTCCGAGGGCTGCAGGCTGCGCACCAGCCCGCCCAGGGTAGACGCACAGAAGCGGCAGCCCATCCGGCAGCCCACCTGGGAGGAAATACAGACACTGTTCCCATGCCTGTACCGCATCCACACGCTCTCCACCACATTTCCGTCCGCCAGTTCAAACAGGAACTTCTTCGTGCCGTCGATTGCGGACTCTCTGACCCCCACCGGCTTCAGCGCCGTATAACTATATCTCCGCGCACACTCCTCCCGCAGCCGGCCGGGGAGATTCGTCATGGCCCCGAAGCCGTCCGCAAGCTTTACGTGGATCCATTGATACATTTGTTTTGCCCTGAAGGGCTTTTCCCCCAGCGCCGCAAGCTCCTCCGTCAATTGAGGCAGCGTCATGGACTTAATATCCTTCTTTTTCTCCATTTGTTCCTTCCGTGCCATCCGCCCGCATTTCCGGCGGCCTCGTAAATTTTGCAATAAAAAAGCCGTCCGCCTCCATATATCCCGGCAGAAGCTGGATACAGGCTCTGCGTTCTTCCTCCGTCAGCCCGTGATCCTTTCCCTGGCTGTACCGCAGGGCTTCCGTCGCTTTCTTCTGCTCCAGAAGCAATGGGGGAAGCATTGTTTCCAGGGAAACCGGAAGCATTCCCAGCTCTCCGGTGATAAAGCGCACCATCTCTTCGTTTTCCTCCGGGTTTATGGTACAGGTACTGTAAAGGAGAGTTCCCCCGGGCTTCACGTACCTGCTGCACACCCCGGCAATCTCTCTCTGCAGGGCACTCAGGCTTCTCATATCCTCCCTGGTGATGCGGTGCTTTATATCCCGCTTTCTGCCCATAACCCCCAGCCCGGAGCAGGGCACATCCAGCAGGACCACATCCGCCTTACCGGCATACGTCTCGTCAAAGCAGCGCGCATCCCAGACCTGGATCTCCGTGTTTTCTGCCCCCATGCGGGCTATGTTCTCCCGGATCAGGGCCGTCTTCTCCCCGGACACATCCCGGCAGAGTACCCTGTCCGCCTTTTCCGCCGCAAGAATACTCTTCCCGCCGGGCGCCCCACAGACATCCATTACGAAATCCGTCTCCCGGATCCCGGCCAGCTCTACGGCAAGGGCAGAGCTGACATCCTGCACCGTCCACTTTCCCTCTGGGAAACCCGGCAGCCCGCTGATATTGTCCCCGTGCTCCAGCAGCCTGACCCGGGACAGATACGGACTCTCCCTTAGTACTGCCCCTGTCTTCTCCATTTTATTTACAAGCTTCCCGATTTCCTCCGGAGAAAGCCCCAGGCAGAAACGCAAAGAGACCGGATGAATCTCCATCAGCCCCTCGGCCATGGCTGTGGTGATCTCCCGGCCGTACTCCTCCAGCCAATACTCTGCCAGCCATTCCGGCAGGGAGTACCTGACCGCCAGATACCTCAGGGGCTCCCCCTCCTCATCCGGCAGCGGCAGATTGTCCTTCTTTCTGGAAATATTCCGCAGGACCCCGTTGACAAAGCCCCGCAAAGCTCCAAATCCCCGCCGGGCCGCCAGCTTACAGGCCTCGTTGCAGACCGCACTGTCCGGCACGGCATCCATATACAGAAGCTGATAAACGCTCATGCGCAGAAGGCATCTGATGAACGGCTTCATCTTTTTCACCGGTAAGGACGAAAAATGATCCAGATAATAATCCAGTTCCTGCTGCCTTTCCAGGGTTCCTTCCGTCAACCGCTTGATAAAGGCCTTGTCCCGGGTGTCAAAGTAATCGTATTTGTCCAGCACATCCTTCATCAGGCGGCTGGAATACCGCTTCTCCCTCTCCAGGGCAAGCAGTATCTCCAGGGGAATCTCCCTTATTTCTCCGGCCACGGTCAATCCCTCCTCCGGTTTCCGCCAAACAGCAGGATCAAACGCAGCAGCTGGAGGATGGAGGAAGCGGCTGCCGCCACATAAGTCATTGCCGCCGCACTCAGTACCTTCTTACAGCCCTGGTTCTCCTCCACGCTCACCAGGCCGTACTGATCGATCTTTGCAATGGCCCTGGCAGAAGCGTTGAACTCCACGGGAAGCGTTACCAGCTGGAAAAGGACGGACAGGGAGAATGCCCAGATGCCGATCTGGATCAGCACATGATTCCAGCTTAAGAGCATTCCCAGAATGATAATGGGCATCCCCAGCCTGCTGCCGATATTCACCACCGGAACCAGTGCCGACCTGAAATTCAGCGGAGAATAGCCTTTGGCGTGCTGGATGGCATGGCCGCATTCATGGGCCGCCACTCCCACGGCAGTGACGGTGGCCTCGCTGAAATTCCTGCGGGACAGGCGCACGGTATCGGTTCTGGGATCATAATGATCTCCCTCGTCCGCCTGCAGGCATTCGATCTGTACATGATAAAGCCCCTCGTTGTTGAGGATGCGCCGTGCCGCCTCCGCACCGGTGATCCCCGTGGAATTTCCCACCTTGCCGTACTTCTTCATCACGCTGTTTACCCGGAAGCTGGCCCCCAGACACAGCACCATGCCGATAATTACAAGAATATACGTAAAATCATAATAAAAATATGGCATATTTGTCTCCTTTCTCGGTCCTGCGCTTCCTGCAGCTTATCCCGAAACCGCCAGAACCTCTCCCGGCTGCACTTTCACTCCCAGCAGGAAATCATGGGTGCTCATTCTCCTTTTTCCCTCCAGCTGAAGCTCCAGCAGCCTTAAAGCTCCCCTGCCAGCCGCCACAGTCACGGAATCTCTGTCCACACCCAGAACCTCTCCCGGCTCATGGCCGGTTACATCCTGTTCCGGATCGGGCGCCGCCTTCCATATCTTAAGCTGTTTTCCCCGGTATCCCGTATATGCGCTGGGCCAGGGCGTCATCCCCCGGATCAGCCGGTCAATCTCCTCCGCCGTCCGGGAGAAATCGATCTTTCCGTCCTCCTTCTTTATCAGCGGCGCATAGCAGCTTAAGCTGTCCTCCTGCTTCTCTGGCTTCAGCTTTCCCTGCTCCAAAAGCCCCAGCGCCTCCACCACGGCTTCTCCGCCCAGCACGGTCAGCCTGTCGTGCAGGGTCTCATAATCGTCCTCCGGCCCGATGGCTGTTTCCTTTTGATAGAGCATATCTCCCGTGTCAATGCCCGCATCCATCTGCATGATGGTGATGCCTGTCTTCTCCTCCCCCCCAATGATGGCATGCTGGATGGGAGAAGCGCCCCGGTACCTGGGCAAAAGGGAGGCGTGAATATTCAGGCTTCCCAAAGGAGGCATCTCCAGGATCTCCCGGGATAAGATCTGCCCGTATGCCGCCACAATAAAGACATCCGCCTCATAGCCCTTTAATTCCTCCACCGCCTCCGGTGCCTTGATCCGCCCTGGCTGCAGCACGGGAATTCCATGCTCCAGGGCACAGACCTTCACGGGAGAGGGCACCGGCTCCCTGCTCCGCCCCTTTGCCTTGTCCGGTTGGGTCACCACGGCAGTAATCTCGTATTCCGCCTGAATCAGCGCCCTCAGGGCACCTGCCGCGAAATCAGGGGTACCCATAAATACTATCTTCATACTTCGTCTTCCTCTTCCACATTTTTCGTGTCCTGAAGTTCGCCCTCCACTTTCTCCACGTAGAGATGCCCGTCCAGGTGGTCCAGCTCATGGCAGATTGCCCGGGCCAGAAGCTCCGTTCCCTCCAGCTCAAAGGGCTTCATATTGACATCCATTGCCACCGCCTTTACATAATTAGGCCTGGTAACCTGTCCCGACTTCCCGGGCACGCTCAGGCACCCTTCCTGCCCGGTCTGCTCCCCGGAGGTTTCCACGATCCTGGGGTTAATCAGAATGTGGGGATCGTCCCCGGTGGTGTCAATGACCACAATCCTCTTTAACACGCCCACCTGGGGCGCAGCCAGCCCCACACCGTTCGCCTCATACATGGTCTCCAGCATATCCTCGATCAGCTCCCTGACCCGGGGCGTTATCTCCGTCACTTCCCTGCACTTTTTTGTCAGTACCTCTTCTCCGATTTCACGTATATTCCTGATTGCCACCTTGATTCCACACCTTTCTTTTATACTGCAAAGTCAAACTGCACCGTTTCCGTCCGAAGCTGCCGCTTCTCTATGTCCTTCTCCAGCAGATCCTTTACCTCTACCAGTTTACCATATTCTGATGATTTCACATAGAATACAAATCTGAAAATATCATTAATTCGTCCGATAGCCGCAGGCGCAGGCCCGATAACCCGGATGGGGCCTTCCCTCTCCCTGCCCTGCATTCCGTCCGCCCTGTCTCCGGCCGCTGCCGCTTCTCCGCCGGCCGCCGCTCTGTCCCCGGCCGCCGGCCGGCCGTTCCGGGAAGCGCCATGCTGCTCTCTCACCGCCTCCGCCAGAGATGCCGCCAGCATACCGGCTTTCTCTTCCTCTTTATCGAATATCTGCACCGCCAGCATATTTGCCGCAGGAGGATACTCTCCCAGTTCCCGGTAGAGGATTTCTTCCCGGTAGAACCCCTCGTAATCCTGCCTGGCCGCATAGGTGATCGCATAGTGGTCCGGCTGGTAAGTCTGGATCACCGCCTCTCCGGGAAGGTTTCCTCTTCCCGCCCTGCCTGCCGCCTGGGTCAGGAGCTGGAAGGTCCGCTCCCCTGCCCGGTAGTCACCCGCGCTCAGGGAAAGGTCTGCCGCCAGCACCCCCACCAGGGTCACACAGGGGAAATCATGTCCCTTCACAATCATCTGGGTGCCGATCAGCACATCCGCCTCCCTGTTGGAAAACGCCGAAAGAATCTTTTCATAGCTGCCCTTGGTCCTGGTGGTATCCCCGTCCATCCTCAGAGTGCGCACACCGGGAAACATTTCCTTCAACTTCTCTTCTATCTGCTGGGTTCCCGCCCGGAAGCCGCTGATGTATCTGGAACCGCATTTGGGGCACAGGCTGACCCTGGGCTCACTGTAACCGCAGTAATGGCAGATCAGCATCCCGTTTTTGTGTTCCGAGAGGGATACGTCACAATGGGGACATTTCATCACGTGGCCGCAGGACCGGCAGGAAATAAACCCCGCATACCCCCGTCTGTTTAAAAAAAGGATGCTCTGCTCCCCCTTTTGCAGCCTGTCGGCCAAAAGCTCCTGCAGCTTTCTGCTGAAAATGGAGCGGTTGCCCTCCTGGAGCTCCCGGCGCAGATCCACGGTATAAACAGCCGGCAGCTGCCCGCCCGTCAGCCTCTCCTCCAGCCGAAACAGCCTGTACTCCCCGGTCTGAGCCCGGTAATACGCTTCCATGGAAGGGGTTGCAGAACCCAGCACCAGCCCGGCACCGTGCAGCCTGGCCACCTCCGCCGCCGTCTCCCGGGCATGATACTTAGGCGCCGATTCGCTCTTATAGCTGCTTTCATGCTCCTCATCCATCACGATGACGCCCAGGCTGGGAAAGGGCGTGAACAATGCGGATCTGGGACCGATAATCACATCAATTTCCCCGTTTTTCGCCCGCTGGCACTGATCGTACTTTTCTCCGGGAGACAGGGTGGAATTCATGACGCTGACCCGGTCCCCAAACCTTCTGTAAAAACGCAGCAGGGTCTGATAGGTCAGCGCGATTTCCGGGATCAGCATAATAGCCTGCCTGCCCCGCCTTACCGTTTCTTCTATGATCTTTAAATATACCTCTGTCTTACCGCTTCCCGTAATGCCGTGAATCAGATATATCCCCGGCCTCCCGGCATCAAAATCTTCTATGACCCGGTCTGCAATCTGCTGCTGGGCAGGGCTTAAGGCCGGTCTCAAAGCGGCGCCTGCCCCACCCCCTTCTGCCGCGAAAGCAGGTTCAAAGCCCGCGGCTTCGGGATTTACAGGATTCCGCAGGCTCTGTCTGCTTACCACCCGCACTGCTCCCGCTTTCTCCAGGCTTTTGACCGTCTGGGCGGATACCCCCAGCTTTCCCGTCACCCACTCATAAGGAATCGTCTCCTGCTCTGCCAGCTCCCGGAGCAGCCTTTCTCTGGCAGTCTGCTTTTTCCGTATGCTCTCCCCCAGCAGGGACAGGATCTCCTCCCTGCCCATCATCCGCTGCAGGGACCTGTGTTCCAGCTTTTTCACGGACTGCCTGGCCGGCAGCACCGTCTTCAGTGCCTGGATCATGGTGGAACCGTAATTCTTTCGGATCCACCCGGCCAGGGCAATCATCCTGTCCTCCACCCCCACGCCCTTTGGCGCGATCCCCAGAATATCTTTGGTCCGGGCCGGATCAAACTTGCACGTTTCCCCCAGGGCAAGGACATACCCCTTTAACTGCCGGTTGCCGCTGCCAAAGGGCACCGTCACGCACATTCCCACCTCCAGGGTTTCCCGCAGACGCTCCGGCACCCGGTACTGAAACGGCTTATCCAGTTTTTCATGTGAGACATCCACGATGATGTCAGCGTAAATTTCCCCCAATTTGATCTCCCCGATTTCCAATATCCGGCGCCTGCCCGCGCCATGAATGGCACTGCCATGGACGGCATTGCCATGGACGGCACTGCCACGGGCGGCATTGCCATGGGCGGCACTGCCACGGTCGGCGCTGCCACGGTCGGCACTGCCACGGAGGGCACTGCCATGGACGGCTCAGATATGCTCCAGGCCGCCTTCCAGCAGCTCCCGGATCATCACCCGCTCATCCATGGGATATTTCTTTCCCGCAATCTCCTGATAATCCTCATGACCCTTGCCCGCCAGGACGATAATGTCCCCTTCCTCGGCATGGGAAATACAGAAGGCCACGGCCTCCCGCCTGTCACAGATCTCCACATAGGCTCCGTCCGTTCTGCCGATACCCGCCTTAATATCCTCAATAATGCTTTGCGGCTCCTCAAATCTGGGATTGTCGGAGGTGATAACGGTCAGATCCGCCAGCCTCCCGCTGACCTCCCCCATCTCAAACCGGCGCATTTTCGCACGGTTGCCCCCACAGCCGAACAGACAGACCAGCCGGTGGGGATGATATTCCCGCAGGGTGGTCAGAAGACTTTCCAGCGCCATGGCATTATGCGCATAATCTATGAGCACAATAAACTTATCGGAGACCTCCACCTTCTCGATGCGGCCCCTCACCCTGGCCCCCAGAAGCGCCCTGCAGATCACGGCCTCATTTACCTGAAAGTGGCGGCAGATGGAAATGGCGCACAGTGCATTATAAACGCTGAACCTGCCGGGCATGGGAATCTTTATGTCCAGCTCCGTCAGCCCTTCCGTGCGGAAATCCACCCCCAGGGCCCCAGGCATATAAACCCGCCTGATATTGGCTGCCCGCAGCATGTTGCCCTCACCCAGGCCGTAGGTCTCCAGCTCACAGGTATGCCCTGCCGCCACAGAATCCACATGGGCGTCGTCTCCGTTGACGATCCCCACTCTGCACTGCCGAAACAACATCCCCTTGCACGCCATATACTCCTCAAAGCTGGCATGTTCATTGGGGCCGATGTGATCCGCCTCCAGATTGGTAAAGATGCCGTAGTCAAAGGTAAAGCCCTCCGTTCTGTGCAGCATCAGCGCCTGGGAGGATACCTCCATCACCACGGCTTCCATCCCCGCCTCTGCCATTCTGGCAAAGGTCTCCTGCAGGACAAAGGACTCCGGCGTCGTATTGTCCGCAGGAATTACCTCATCGCCGATTATGGTCTCGATGGTTCCGATCAGCCCGCACCGGATCCCGGCATTTTCCAGAATCGACCTCACCAGATAGGTGGTGGTAGTCTTACCCTTGGTGCCGGTGATCCCGATGGTCTTCAGCTTCTCCGCAGGGTGTCCGAACCAAGCGGCAGACACAAAGGCCATGGCGTATCGGGTATCCTTTACCCTGATGACAGTGACATCCATTCCCCTGATCCCCTCATCTGCCTCCTCCGAAATCAGGAGGGCTCCTGCCCCCTTCCTCACCATATCGGCCGCATATCTGTGTCCGTCAAAATTAGCCCCCCTGATGCAGATAAACAGACTCCCCGGTGTTACGTTATCTCTGCGGGAATCATTGACTACCCCGGTAATCTCCCGTTCCAAACTCCCCTGTACGCACTCATACTCCAGATTTTTCAGCAAATCCGCCAGCTTCATATTACGCCTCCTGCCTTTCTCGGAATGACTTAGAAATTCTCTTTACACTTCCCGACATGCCGCTATTAGCAGCACAAACAATCCGTGAAACCAAAGCGCATAAGTCGCGCAAAGCGCATAAGTCGCGCTTGGAAGAATCGCTAGGCGAACTTGTTCGCCTTGAGATTCTTCGAGGAATGACTTAGATTTTCTTTGTCTGCGTCCTAAAGAGGTGGGCTTGCCCCCTCTTGCAGACTTAGAAAATCTTCATTCCTTTCACATTTCCTATCATTATTTTTATGCTGCCGAGTATCCATAATTGATTGATCCAGAACGTATATTTATAGTCCATGATTCCCGCACCCTGCATGGTAAAATACAGTACGGTCATCCCCGCCGCAAAGAGCACCATAAGCACCGGAACTCCCCGTCTTAAGACATCCCGCGCCCTCACGAATCCTGCAATCCAGAGTGCCGCCCCCCCTGCAAGCATCAGGAGCAGGGAAACGGCAAACCAGCCGCAGGCCACTCTGACATAATATTTGGTGGCCACCGGCATTTCATTCCTCATAATTTCATAGTTTCTGCCGGAACAGGAATCATATGCGTCTCCTGCCAGCTGCAAAGGCAGAATCAGGGGCGTCACCCCATAGCCCAGCACATCCCAGCCGATCTGCTTTATAATCATAGGGGAATGGATCTTCCAGGCATACTCTGTCATCTTTTCCACAAGCGCCTCCCCGTCCTCCGGGGACATGGCTTTTTCCAGCGCCGGCTTCAGGCTTTCTTCCATACTATAGGGATAATAAGAGCTCCGCCAAAGCACATCCTCCGTCAGAATACCCTCTTCCAGTATCCGGCTCCAATCCACCCAGAGCGTAGGCCAGCAGACCCTCTTCGCCAGCATCCAGCGCCACTGCGGGATACCTCCCTCCCCGCCGCTCCCGGAACAGCCGAAGCCAAAACCTGCTGCCGCCACTGCCAGAAAGCAGACGGCTGACACCAATCCCCGCCGGAGCCCTTCCCTGCTCCGAAACATGCCGGGCAGCTTCCGAAGCAGCGAGATCAGCGGCAGAATCGCCCCCGGTATCGCGTATACCGGCCAAAGCAGGCACTGTGCCCCATAACAGGCCAATATTGCCGCAAACGGCCTCAGCCCTGCACTGTCCTTCTCCTCGTCGGCTTCCCAAAAGAAGGAGAGCTCCAGCAGCTCCAGGGAGCCCACAAAAGAATAGGGAAGCAGCGCCAGATGGCACTGCATTGCCATGGGCAGGGTCATGAGTGCCAGACTGCCCCACAGACATACCCGCGCTCCCGCCTGCAGCTTCCTAAGCAGTCTGCAGCCTGCATACAACGCTGCCCCCGCCTGCATCAGGTATACCAAAGGAAAAAACCGGCCCGCCAGCCGTGTCAAAACCGGATATACCCCTGAGGTAACAGGCGCAAAATCCTGCAATTTCGTAAAATTACCTGCCATCCAGATCAGCCCCAGGCAAATCTGCAGCGTAAACCCTATGAAAAGTATATTTCTGGCCACAAGCCATATCGCCTCTGCTGCTTTTTTCATATATCAGATCCTGTTCCCGCCTGAACTCTATTTCAGATATTCCGCGATCTTTTGCGCTATCTTTTCTCTGCCCGCCTCGTTTGGATGCAGCCCGTCCCTGCTGTACAGCATCCAGTCTTCCCACTCCTCATGGGGAAATAACCCATGGTACAGATCCACAATCTCAATTCCCAGCTCCCCCGCAAGTGCAAGCTCCGCGTTTACGTAATCCTCCAGCACGCCTCCGCCAAAGTCCGCCGTCTCACAGGTCTCTCCTGCAGTAATATACCAGGTGAAGGGAGGGGTTACAATGACAATCCGTGCCCCGGGCCCGGCCTTCTTCAAAGTTCGTACCGCCACCCGCAGCGCCCCCAGAAAGGTATGCTCATTATACGGATTCTCCGGGTCTTCTATGAGAACTCCCTGCTGATAATCATTGACTCCCTGCTGTATCAGAAAGAGATCCGCGTCGGATAAGTCCAGCTTTTCCAGACCGTCCAGCACTTCCCCGAAATACTCCGTGCTGCTCTCCCGCATAATAACGGACTGCTGTACCCCGAAATCATCGGACTCCACCGCCTTTGCCAGGGCCACCAGCGAAAAGGCCCCTCCGGTATAGTCCAAAGTCTTTTTCTGCTCTATCCTGGCAGCACAGGCACCCCCGAACGCAGCATTATATACTGATTTATCCAGCAGACTTCCCAGCCGGGCCGGTATCGCTGTCCCGTCCCTGACTTCCCCGAGAATGCTGTCCCCAAAGACTACAATCTGCGCCGCCTGCTCCTTGGGCACTCCCCGCGCCCCCAAAAACAGAAACAGGAACAGCACTGCAGACAGCACAGCCGCCGCCCCGCCGCAGATATATTTCACCGGCTTCCTCATACGGGCTCCTCCAAATCTTTCACCATTTTTCCAGTTTACCACAAAGACTGCCCTTCCACAAGTAAAACCGACGCAGGCCGGAAGGAGTAACGGCCGGGACATTGTCCAATCAAACCGTTACCGGAGAAGCACAGGCACCGGCCCCATCCCGAAAAGCGAAGAAGCCCCAGCATTCGCTGAGGCTCCTTCACTTTTCTTATGAGGGGGAGATAGTGAGTTCATCAACTATCTGAAATACATATTACCCTTAAAATGTGTCCAAAGTGTGTCCATTTCCTAATCTAAGTCTTAAAAAGTATTAAAATACCCTATAAATAATATTGCCTATTTCTGTTTTTTGGGTTGTATTTTCGTGCGGAACAGATACCACAGGCCGCCTGCCAGGCAGATGGAGGAATACGTACCACATACAATACCCACCATCAAAGGCAGCGCAAAGTCACGGATGCTGGTCACACCCAGAATATACAGCACAGCTACCATGATGAAGGTAGTCAGGGAGGTAAAGATACTCCTGGACATGGTCTGGGTAATGCTGCGGTTTACCACATCCTTCAGATCTTCCCTGGAGGACATCACTGCCATATTCTCACGGATCCGGTCGAAAATAACGATGGTTGCATTGATCGAGTAACCCACAATGGTCAGCATACAAGCCACGAAGGTATTGCTGACGGACACCCTGGCCGCCGCGTAGAAGGCAAGCACCACCAACACATCGTGAAGCAGTGCAATAATGCTGCTGACACCGAAGCGGAGATCCTTGAACCTGATCCTGATATAGATCAGCATACATACGATGGCTACCACCACCGCAATTACGGTGTCGGACTTCATCTCGTTACTGATGGTGGAGCTGATGGTCTCGGAGGTGATCTTACTCTCCTCGATGCCCCAGTCCTCCATGAGCATCCGGTTAATTGCCTCTCTCTGCTCCACGGTCAGGGAACTGGTCTTAAAGATGACCTCGTCGGAATCCTGCACGGTCTGAATCTGTACCGCACTTCCCGTAATATTCTCGATCCCGGGCACAATCTTTTCATTTGCCGTCTCCAGGCTGATCTTCTCGTTAAATACCACCGTGGTCTGAGTGCCGCCCTTAAATTCCAGGCTGTAATTCAGGGCATCGCCGGTCTGGGCCTTGCTTACGCCCATGACCACAAATCCCGCCACGATCACTGCCAGGGAAATACCGAAGAAAATGCCCTTCCTGGAAAGCAGATCCAGGCTTTTGTGTTCCCTGCCTACACCGTAGAGCTTTTCACTCTTCAGGCCGATGGCATAAAAAGCATACAGGATATATCTGGTCACCACCAGGGCCGTAAACATGGAAACCGCAATACCAAGGGCAAGGGTCTGGGCAAAGCCCTTCACGGTTCCGGGTCCTAAGAGCAGCAGCACGCCCGCCGCCAGCAGGGTGGTAATATTACCGTCCACAATGGCCGAAAGAGCCTTGTTAAATCCCACCTTCACCGCTTCCCGCACGGTCTTTCCCACGGCAAGCTCCTCTCTGATCCGGGCGAAAATAATCACATTTGCGTCCACCGCCATTCCGATGGACAGGATAATGCCGGCGATACCGGACAGGGTCAGCGTCATGTCAAAGCCCCTTAACAACAGCACCACCAGAGCCGTATAGGCAAGCAGCGCAATGGCGGAAGCCAGACCGGGAATCCGGTACATAAGAATCATGAACAGCATTACCAGGCACAGGCCGATAAATCCTGCTTTCAGACTTGTGGAGATGGCATCCACCCCCAGCTGGGCGCCCACTACCTTGGAATGCAGCTCCTCCAGCTCCAGCTTCAGGCCGCCGATACGGATGGTGGAAGCCAGGTTCTCCGCCCGCTCAAAGGATTCCATGGGTGAAATCTGGGCATTGCCGTCGGTAATGACTGCCTCCACCCCGGGGGCGCTGATGATGGCTCCGTCGTAATAGATGGCCAGGGATTCCCCCTTTTCCTTTGCGTTCCGGGTAGCGTCTGCAAATTTCTGCCTGCCTTCCTCGGTCATGGTAAGGCTGACGGCATACCGCACGTTCCCCATCTGCTGATCCCGCAGGCTGCCTGCCTGAGCATCCGCCACATCGGTGCCCGTGAGCACCACAGATCCGTCCGCCAGCAGCTCGTCAATGGTTTTATTCATTGTATAGGTATATCTGTCATAGTTGGTTTTGCCCTCGGAATCCGTCTGGGCAATGAAGTACAGTGCCCCGGGCCGCCCCAGCTCCTGCAGGATGGCATTGGCATCACTGACACCCGGGATCTCAATGTTGAGCCTGTCGGTGCCCTCCTGATATACAATCGCCTCCGTGCTGTACTGCTCCACACGCTTCTGCAGCTTTTCCCTGGTGTCCGCCATATCCGTGGCGCTGGGCGTCTCGTCCCCCACCACCTGGTAAGTAATGCTGACACCACCTGCCAGGTCAAGCCCCAGCTTGATGGTAGACGCACTGCCGTCTCCCGCCGCATTGACACCGAATATGTCAACATAGGTCACACCCACGAGAAGCAGCAGGATACAAAGCAGTATTACAATAGCCTTGTTCTTTTTCATGATTCTTTCGTCCTTTCTGTCTTTCTAGCTTTCTTTTTCCGAAACGGGATCCGGGCCTTCCTGCCCTTCCATCTCGGAAACCTTCAGCATAATCGCGCATTCGATTCTCTTGCGCTGAAGCTCACAGCCTATATCATAGGCATCATTAATATTGCCATGGAAATTGTAGGAGTTGGCCGCACAGCCGCCGCTGCAGTAAAACTTTGCAAAGCATTTCCTGCACTTATCCCTGGTGTACACATTACAGCTCTTGAACTGGTCCCGGATGTCCTCCCTGGTGATTCCCTCCCGGACATTTCCCATGAGGAAAACCTCGTTGCCCACAAACTGGTGACAGGGGTAAAAGTCTCCCCAGGGCGTCACGGCCAGATATTCCGTCCCCGAGCCGCAGCCGGACAGACGCTTTGCCACGCATGGCCCGCCTTCCAAATCTATCATAAAATGAAAGAAATTGAAACCCCTTCCTTCTTTTTTTCTTTTTATCATTTCCGCCGCCAGCCGATCATACTCCTCCTTCAGCTTAGGCACGTCCGCCTCCTGAATGGCATAGTCGTCCTCCGGCCCGGCTACCACCGGCTCCACGGAAATCTGCCGAAATCCCTGATCTGCCAGATGAAGGACATCCTCCGCAAAGTCGAGATTATTGTGGGTATAGGTCCCCCGCACGTAATAAGCCGTCTGCCCCCTGCTTTCCGCCGCCTTCTTAAATTTCGGCAGGATCAGGTCATAGCTTCCCCGGCCTCCCCGGAAGGGACGCATCCTGTCGTTGACCTCCTTCCGACCGTCGATGCTGAGAACGATATTTGCCATCTCCCTGTTGACAAATTCCATGATTTCATCGTTTAGCAGCACACCGTTGGTAGTCAGGGTAAAGCGGAACTTTTTGTGATAGGGCTCCTCCAGGCTTCTGCCGTATTCCACCAGCTCCTTTACCACCGGCCAGTTCATCAGCGGCTCCCCGCCGAAGAAATCCACCTCCAGATTCACTCTGCCGCCGGAGTTTGCCACCAGGAAGTCCAGCGCCTTCTTCCCCACCTCAAGGCTCATCAGCGCCCGCCTGCCATGATATTCTCCTTCCCCGGCAAAGCAGTACCGGCAGGCCAGGTTGCAGTCATGGGCAATGTGCAGGCACAACGCCTTCACCACCGTCTCCCGCTTCTTAAAATCGAAAATATAATTTTCATAAATATCCGGGGCAAAAAGCTGCCCCGCCGCCTCCAGCTCCAGCACCTCGTCCACGGCCTCCGTCGCCTCCTGCTCGGAGCAACGGAGGTTTGCAAGGTTCAAAACCGCCGCCCTGATGGTGGCGGCATCCTTAATCCCCTCGTTTACCAGGGGTTCCACCAGCGGGATCATGTCATAGACAATATCATCCACCACATGTACAGACCCGCTGTTTACGTCCATTATTATATTGTACCCGTTACTTTTATACTGATGTATCACAGATGTCTTCCCTTTCCACAAAGAGCAAGCAGCGACCTGAATCGCTGCTTGCTCCTGACGTCTCCGCCGCTTATTTCATCTTCTCACAGCTCTGATTTCCTACTGTACAGGAAGTCTTGCACGCGGACTGGCAGGATGTCTGGCATTCGCCGCAGCCGCCCTTTTTCACAGACTCCTTCAGATTCCTGGTTGTTAAAGTCTTAATGTGCTTCATAATACTTGCCTCCTTATCCTTCACTTCTTCGAACTCACAAGCAAATCCAGTATATCATAAAATTCTTTTTTGTAAAACACTTTTTTTCAAACTTCCTGCCTGCTTCCTGCCTAGCTCAGCATCCCCCCCAGCATTCCGCCGCCCGCGCATAGCGCGAATGTCGTAAAAAAGGATCTTCCGAAGGTAACGCCGGCCTCACACGCGAAGACGGAAATCAACGCCAGAATCAAAAAATAAGCAACCCCTTCCAGCAGCCCCCACAGAAATTTCCGGCTCTTCATTTTCTTTCCTGCCATAAAGCCGGCAAAGAAGGTAGCTGCCACATAAATCACAATGATTGCGATGGTCACTATCTTTTCCCCGAGCCCCAGCTTATAAAGCAGAAAAGTAAGAAGTACCAGAAAGACCCCTGTTAATATGTAGGAAAATAAAAGACTTTTCAGCAGAAACACTGCCGGTATTCCGCCGCCCTTAGACGATTGTTCCATGATCTCCTCCATGTCCCTGTACGGATTTTTTCTTTATAGGATATGCTGCATTTACAGTAAACTTGACAACAGCTTTTCCTATCATGTATATTAAGTAGTGCATACTATATTTTTAGGAAAAGGAGTGATTTTTTGGATACCCCAGGTGCCATACAACTTGTCGTCGTTCTGATTCTCGTTATTTTGTCGGCTTTTTTCTCCTCTGCGGAAACTGCCCTGACTACAGTGTCCCGGGTGAGGATGCGCAGCCTCGAGGAGGAAGGGAACAAACGCGCGGCAAGAGTCAACAAAATATTGGAAAACTACAGCAAAATGCTCAGTGCCATCCTCATCGGCAACAACATCGTCAATCTGACAGCATCCTCGCTGGTCACTACCCTGGCTGCCCGTATTAACCTGGTAGTGGGTATCGCTACCGGTACCCTGACCCTGGTGATCCTGGTCTTTGGCGAGATTGTTCCCAAGACCTGGGCCATGCTGTCTGCGGAAAAGCTGTCCCTTACATACAGCGGAATCATTTACGGGCTCATGCAGCTCATGACCCCGGTGATCTTTCTGCTGGACAAATTGTCCAACGTCATTCTGCGCCTGCTGAGGATCGATCCCAACAAAAAAGCCAGCACCATGACGGAGGCGGAGCTGCGTACCTATGTGGAGGTCAGCCATGAGGACGGCGTCATCGAGTCCGAGGAGCGGGAAATGATTTACAACGTATTTGATTTTTCCGATGCCCTGGCAAAGGATATTATGGTTCCCAGAATCAATATGGTGACGGTGAATGTAACCGACAGCTATGAGCAGATCCTCCAGGTATTCCGGGAGTCCATGTATACCCGGCTTCCCGTCTACCAGGACGACCAGGACAACATCATCGGCATCCTCAATATCAAGGACTTTATTCTCACCGAGGATGAGGAGCATTTCCAGGTTACGAATATTCTGCGGGATGCCCATTATACCTACGAATTCAAGAAAGTGGCCGATCTGCTCATCGAGGTTCGTGAAAAGACCACCAGCGTGACCTTCGTACTCAACGAATACGGGGCCACCGTGGGAATGATTACTCTGGAGGATCTGCTGGAGGAAATCGTCGGGGAAATCCGTGACGAGTACGACGCCGACGAGGATGAGCTGATTCAGCAGAAAGGGGAACGCACCTGGCTGGTGGAGGGCAGCATGAAGCTGGACGACATCAATGACGAGCTGGGCACCAGCCTGGACAGCGAAGATTACGACTCCATCAGCGGTATTATCATTGAAAGCTTAAGCCGCCTGCCGGAGGATAACGAGGAGGTTGTTCTGGAAAACGGCATCCACCTGAAGGTTCAGGGCATTGACCAGAACCGCGTCAGAAAAGTGCTGATGACTCTGCCGCCGGAAGCGGACACCCAGGATGAAACAGACGGCGGAGAAAATTCTGAAGCCGCTGAGGATAAATAGCGGCCCAATTAGTCTGATGCAATTTAAAACGGAGGATTACTACCATGAATGATTACCTGATCTATACCGACGCTTCTGCGGATATTGCTCCGGAAATCGTCAGTAACTATGACATACGTTTTGTAGCCATGAATTACACCGTAGGTGCCGAAGAACGCCTGTGTGCCAGCCTGGAGACCCCGGAATTCCTGAAAGGCTTTTATGACGCCCAGCGTGCCGGAAAGGAAACCCATACCAGCCAGATCACGCCTCACTTTTATGTGGAGACCTTTGCTCCTCTGCTGGCTGCCGGACAATCCGTCCTGTACCTTTCCCTCTCCAGCGGCCTGACAAAGACATTCGACTCCGTGAATCTGGCGGCGGCGGAGCTGGCGGAAGAATATTCCCGGGATAAGGTGGTGGCTGTGGACAGCCTCTGCGCCACCGGCGGCATGGGTCTGTTACTGGAAGCGGCCGCCCACAACCGGGAAGCGGGACTTTCCATTGACGAAAATGCCGCCTGGCTCAACGAACACCGTCAGGATGTGGTGCACTGGTTTATGGTGGATAATCTGATGTATTTAAAGCGCGGCGGCAGAATCCCTGCCACTACCGCAGTCCTGGGTACGGCCTTAAACATCAAGCCCCTCTTAAAGATTGACGGAGAGGGCCATCTGATCACTCTGGAAAAGAAACGGGGCTACAAGCTGGCCCTGAAGGAATTATCCGCCAAATATGCCGCCGCCCGGGACGCAGGCCATAACCGTGTCTATATCGTCCACGGGGATTGTCCTGACCATGCCGATGAACTGGAACAGCTTGTCCTGGCCGTAAACCCCCAGGCGGAGATTACCAAAATGCTGCTCTGCCCCATCATCGGCGCCCACACCGGCCCCGGCATGGCAGCCGTCATTTTCTTCGGGAACCGTTCTCTATGACGGTTTCCGGAGGAAAAACCCTGCCGGCAGAGCTTTCCGCGGCATTGCCATCCGCTGGCAAGATTGTCGCCCCGGCACGCACGATTAAATGCCCCAGACCCATGGCACCCCAGGCACAGTTAAATGCCTCAGACCCATGGCACCCCAGGCAGGGTTATCCGCCCCAGACCCATGGCATCCCCGGCGGGGTTATCCGAAACGTCCCGTCACATAATCTTTCGTCCGCCGATCCCGGGGTCTTGTAAACAGCATCCCCGCAGGACCGGCTTCCACCAGCTCCCCCAGCAGGAAAAAAGCAGCCTCATCCGAGACCCTGACTGCCTGCTGCATGTTGTGGGTCACAATCACCACGGCATACTCCTTCTTCAAATCTTTCAGCAATTCCTCGATCTTCAGCGTAGATACCGGATCCAGGGCAGAGGTGGGCTCATCCAGCAGCAGCACCTCCGGTTCTGCCGCCAGAGCCCGGGCAATGCAAAGCCGCTGCTGCTGCCCCCCTGACAGTCCCGTCGCCGGCTTCTGCAGCCTCCCCTTCACCTCGTCATAAATGGCCGCCTTCCGCAAGGCTTCCTCCACGATCCTGTCCAGCTCCTGCCTGCCCCTGACCCCATGCAGCCTGGGACCATAGGCAATATTGTCATAAATGCTCATGGGAAAGGGCGTTGGCTGCTGAAAGACCATGCCCACCCTTCTTCGAAGCAGGGTGGTGTCCACCCGCCTGTCATAAATATCCTTGCCGTCCAGAAGAATCTTTCCCTCGATCCGCGCATTTTCCACCAGATCGTTCATCCGGTTGAAACACTTTAAAAGACTGGATTTCCCGCAGCCGCTGGGACCGATAAACGCCGTGACGGCACGGTTCCTGATCTCCAGATTGATGTTTTTCAGCATATGCGCCGCCCCATAATACAGATTCAGACGCCTTACCGACAGTTTACTTCCGGCCACAAAGTTACCCCTCCTTACATATGGCTCGGCACCTGTCTCCCGGGCTTCCTCATTCTAATTTATGAAACATCCGTTTGTCTGAATGTCTCTTTCTTATACTGTTTTTCATTCTCCCAACAGACCGGGTTTGCCTACGGCGCCGATTTTACAATATTGTGATACGAAATTGTCATCCTGTCATTCACCGTTGAAACTCCGATTATGTTATTGGAATAAGAAACCGCAGGGGGAACAAAAATAATATTTGTAATCTTATAATTTCCGTAAGAAGCCGGTATGTCAATTACTGTCAAGTTACTGATACCCAAGTCTTTTTTGTATTTTCCGAAATAGCCCATGACCTTTGCAGTTTTTTCCGCCAGGCGCTCACCGCAGGAATGATATGTATTCAATAATACAGCGTCTATCAATGTCATAGGCAGCCTGGCAAGAAATTGCAATACAAATATTTTATACCGCTTTAACTTCCTCGTTATTCTTTTATGGACTTGTACCGCATTTTTTGCAAAAGTTTTTTCAACATCATACTTATACTCAATGCTGATACCAGAAGTGAGGTTTGACATAGCTTCGTTTTTATCTTGCCGTATGTTGACAGGTATTCCTACTTTGCACAGGTCTGGATATTTTTGTAAAAGCAGCGTCACAATATAGCTGTTGACGGAACAGCCAATATGCCTTGCATCGTCTTTTATTCTCTGCGTTTCTTCCACAGACAAAGTTTCCCATCGTATATCAGATGAAACGGATTTCCAATACTTCTTGTGTAAATGATAATAATCCTGCCAGGTGAAAAAGCAATTGTTCCATTTATGTTGACAATAACGGGCATATAATTTTGCAACAGCAGGCAGACCCTTTTGCGGCACAGTTCTTTCAAGCAAGGTAAGGGGTTTGTATGTAAGCGGTATATCCGATAAAGCATTCATAATATCTTTGACAAAATAGATTATGGATTTACCATCGCCCACTAAATGATGCGCCATAATCATAATCTGCGTTTTATCCTCTGAAGGTATGATAAAAGCCCGGATCAATTCACCCTGCTCAATCGCAAAGGGAACTTTTTCATTTTGATTCACCAGCTCCCTCCAGCTCTTATTTTCATTCATAATTTCTATTTTACAGTTTGATACAGACATTTTTTCATAATATGCCAAACCATTTTCCAACACGATTTTTGACATTGTAGCTTCATTTGCTTCAAATGCCTGTTTCACAGCGGCAGACAGCTTATGGGGGCATACCTTTCCTGCAATTTCAACACATACCGTGATATAGACGTTAGGCTCAAAGAGATTCGAGCGTTCCGTTACAATTTCGTTCATTTTTATACCCTCATAAATTCATCTTTTAATAAAATACGGGCCAGATCTTCCTCAGAAATTAGTTCGTACTTGGTTGTAAATAACTTTCTAAGGGAATAAAGGTAGACAACTCCCCAAAAATAATCAACTAATTTCATTGGCATACCCCCCACAACGCTTCCCTCTTTTTGCCCTTGAATAATCATTTTTTCAGTGATTCCATACAATTCCGATTGATAGATGGTTTCATCAGAAGCAAATCCCTTTTTTTCAAGCGTCATCTGTGTATTCAATGCGACTTTGGCTGCATAGGTTTCATCCTCCATAAGATTCGTCATTATGCTTTTGGAGAGTTTGCGTATCTTTTGTTTGGCTGATATAGGCAAATGTGCAAGAATCTTCAGTTCTTTTATCTCTTCACTATAATTCGTTAAAGCATATATTTCGTTAAATAATTCTTCTTTTGACTTGAAATATACATACAGAGTTCCTTGCCCTATACCGATATGCTTTGCCAAATCACTTATCTTTGTGCCGGCAAAACCATTCTTAGCAAAGTAGAGCATAGAATCATGCAATATTTTAGAACGGGCTTCTTCACGAATTTCCTGACATCTCTCCGGAGATTTCGGCATTCCACCATCCTCCTTTATGAATGAATATTTGTTCATCAACATTGTAATAGCAATGATACAGTTTGTCAATCCATTTGGCTGCATGTTCACAAACGCATCTTTTTGCAAAAGCCCGGATTCCGCTTCCTGCTGTTCTTGCCATATCTGCCTCCTGATACCGGCTCTATTCTCCGCTATTTCTTTCAGTATGGCTGATTTTCAGGAAGATGACCCTCTGTTTTTCCGGTCTGTCCCAGCTTCAGCAGAAAATTGAGCAGAAGGGCAAACACCAGCAGCACACAGCCGATGCCGAAAGCCGCCCCATAATCCCCGTTTTCCATCTGCAGATAAAGCTCAAGAGCCAGGGTTCCCCCCGGCTCCAGCGGCTTTTTTAAAAGCCCTTTCCAACCGGGCAGAAGCCTGGCGCTCCCGGCCGTGAACATCAGCGCCGCAGACTCCCCCACGATCCGCCCCACCGCCAGCAGAATCCCCGTCCGGATTCCCGGCCCCGCCGCAGGCAGCAGGATTGTCCGGATCATATACCATTTGGGCACTCCCATCCCCAGGGCGCCGTTTCGGTATCCTTCCGGCACCGCCCGCAGCGCCTGCTGGGTATTCCTGACAATCAGCGGCAGCACCATCAGCGCCAGGGTCAGCGCCCCGTTTAAAAGGGAATAGCCAAGGCCCAGGGCATTGCCGAAAAATACCATCCCGAACAACCCGAAGATTACAGAGGGGATTCCCGCCAGGACTTCCGTGGCAAATTCCACCAGCCGCACCAGCCTCCCCCGTCCGGCATATTCGTTCAGATAGACGGCGCCGCCCACTCCCAGGGGCACGGCGAGTGCCAGCGTGAGCACCGTTATGTACAGCGTGTTCAGCAGGTTTCCGGCAATCCCCGTGGTGCCTTTCAGTTCGCTGGTAACCGTCATAAAGAATCTCAGGCTTAAGCTGCGGAACCCACGGGAAAAGACGTATCCGGCCATTCCCAGCAGAAGAAATACCGACAGCCCGGCAGCCCCATAGATCACTGCCAGCAGAAACGCATCCGGCGGGCTTCCCTGCCTCCCGGACAAAAGAACTCCTTTCCCCTTCATACACAAACCTCCGTGATTCCCTCCGCGGAATCTCATTTTCCTTCTTTCACGGCCCGGTTCAATGTGATATTCACTGCCATGATAAACAGATACAATACCAGCCCTATGGAAAACAGTACCTGCCTGTGAACCCCCTGGGCATATCCCATCTCACCGACAATGGCCGTGGTCAGAAACCTCACCGATTCAAAGGGCAGGGGCATATTGACGCTGCCCCCGGATACCAGGGTAATTGCCATGGCTTCCCCGGCGGCCCTGCCCACCCCCAGTGCCGCCCCTGCCGCAATTCCCGGCCTGGCGGCGGGCAGAACCACCTGAAAGATTGTCTGCACCCCCGATGCCCCCAGGGCCAGAGAGGCCTCTCTGATGTCCGGGGCCACTGCCCGAATGGCCGCCTCACTCATGTGAATCACCGTCGGCAGAATCATCACCGCCAGCACCAGCGAGGCGGACAGCAGATTTGCGCCGCCTGTAAAGCGATGGGTGTCTGAACCGGCAAATATCCGCAGCTCCAGCTTATAGATGAGGGGGCTGAGCAAATGAACCCCCAGCAGGCCAAAGATCACGGAGGGAATACAGGCCAGAAGCTCCACTGCCTGCCGCACAAGCTCCGCTCCGGGCCTTCCGGACTCCGCCAGATATACCGCCGTAAGAATTCCCACCGGTACCCCCAGCAGGACGGCCAGCGCCGTTCCTGCCAGCGACGCCAGAATTACATACAGGATACCGAATTTCGGTTCCGCCGCCGTCGGCGCCCAGACCCTGCCGAACAGAAGCTCCTTCCACCCGATTTTAAAAAAGGCCGGCAGACCGTTTGCAATCATGTACAGCGTGATTGAGGCCACCGCCAGGATTACCGTCCAGGCGCAGGCTGTAAAAAGGACCCGGGCCCACCGCTCCGCTGCCGTTCCCGTATTTGCACCGCCACGAATATGGAAGCCCCCTTCCCGAGCTTCCAGGCCCCATTCTTTTCCATTTCTCACTCTTGGCCCTCCCCCGGCACGGCAAGCCCCATCTGTTCCACCACTGCCCGGCCTTCTTCCCCCAGCACATATGCAAACCAGGCCCTGACCAGCTCACCCTGCTTCCCGATTTCCCCCGCGGTCGCCATCACGAAAGGCCTGCTCAGAATGTAGTTTCCTCCTTCCACATTTTCCGGAACAGGCGCCACCCCGTCCAGCTCCAGCGGGATCACACTTTCGTCCACCGCTTCCATGGATATGTAACCGATTGCACCGGGGGTGGATGCCACCCTTGCCAGCACCGCGCCGGTACTGCTCAGCTCATTGGCATAGACACAGGCATATTCAATACCCAGAAGCTCCTCGAAAGCTTCCCTGGTGCCGCTGCCCGCCGTATGCCCGATGACTACGATGGGAAGCCTTTCTCCGCCCAGCTGGCTCCAGTCAGTGATTCTGCCGGTATAGATTTTTCTCAGCTCCTGCCTGGTGAGTCCCCGCACCCTGCTGCCGGGATCCACACAGACCGCAATACCGTCCAGGGCCACAATATTCTCCACCGCGCCCCGTTCCTTCTCCTCCGGTTTCAGGCTTCTGGAAGAATTGCCTATATCCGCGCTTCCGGAAACCACTGCCGCAATTCCCGCTCCGGACCCCACGCACTCTACCGTCACCCTCACACCGGGATACTTCTCCATAAAGCCCTCCGCCAGCCCATTGGACAGCTTCTCCATGGAAGTACTCCCTGCCAGGCAGATACTGCCGGACAGCTCCTCCGCCGGGGCTGCCGTCCGTCTCCCGCAGATGGACAGCCAGCAGATCAGCCCCCCGGCAATCAGCAGGAATATTGCCCTTTCCCTCATGCGCTTTGCACCGTCTCCAGGATTCCGTCCGCAATGGCCTGGGCAATGTCCCGGAATCGTTCGTCAAAAAGCTGATTATCCGCATCCGTATTGATAAATCCTACCTCCAGCAATACCGCGGGCATTTCCGTCCTGTTTAACACGACCAGATTCGTTCTCTCATTGACTCCCTGATTTACAAAGCCCACATCCTCCAGCCTGGCGTTAATATTTTCCGCCAGCCTTGCCGCCTCGCCGTAACGGTTGTAAACGAGGGTTTCCACTCCCGTGTATTGATTCGGATAAGGACTGGAATTCCGGTGTATGGAGACAAAATAATCTGCGTTCACCGCATTTCCCTCCATCGCCTTCTGATGGGGAGATTCGTATAGGTCCGTGTCCCGGGTGTAATAGACATTCACCCCGTTTGCCTCCAGAATCGGTCCGATTGCCAGCGCCAGGGCCAGAGTATCGTCCTTTTCCTGCCTTCCGTTGTATGTAGCGCCGGGATTGCTGCCTCCGTGGCCCGCGTCGAGTACTACCAGTGCCATACCGTACCTCTCAAAAGGTTTTGTATATTGTATGCAAAGATCGGAAATCCGTGCCAGTCCCCACCTTCCCATGCAGTTCGCACTTGTAAATCCGCCCCTGATCAGGTAAAATATGTTAAAACAGCCCATGGGCAGGAAAAAGGAGAACCCCTATGAAATCTCGTTGGAAAATTTTTCTGCAGGCTGGAATCAGCCTGTTTATTTTATACCTTTGCATCCATTACTGGGACGGCTTCATTCATTTACTGAAGCTGCTCCTGGCGGCCGGGACACCGCTTTTGATGGGGTGCGTCCTTGCCTATATCTTCAATATTCCCATGAGCTTTTATGAACGGCACTATTTTCCCAAAAGTAAAAAAGCCGGAGTCATAAAAAGCCGCAGGCCGGTCTGCATGCTACTGGCTTTTTTAAGCGTGCTTGCCGCCGTGCTTTTGCTGCTGCGCATTGTTATTCCGGAGCTAAGCAGCTGCATCACGCTGTTACTCACCAGTGTCCCCGCCGCCCTGGCCGACATTGGGGAATCTCTGGCAGAGAAGCCCTGGATTTCCGACTCCATCCAGGAATTCTTTGATACCATGGACTGGCAAAAGTCTCTGACAAATATCGTGTACTCTGTCCTGGGCGGCCTGGGAAGCGCAGGGGACTATGCCGTAACCATTGTCTCCAGGACGGTTACCACCGCCGCAAACCTCATGATCGCCTTTATCTTCTCCGTCTACATTTTAGCCGGCCGGGAAACCCTGGGACGCCAGTTGAAAACCTTGTCGGACCATTATCTGAAGCCCGGCCGGCTCACAGGAATTTCCCATGTACTGTCCGTTGCCAACGACTGCTTTCATCGCTATATCGTAGGCCAATGCACGGAAGCGGTCATTCTGGGCGCGCTCTGCACGACGGGAATGCTGCTGTTCCGCTTTCCCTATGCCGCGGTAGTAGGCGTCACCGTGGGCTTTACCGCCCTGATCCCTGTCGCAGGGGCTTACATCGGCGGTGCCGTGGGATTTTTGCTGATCCTGACGTCATCTCCCCTGAAAGCCGTTCTGTTCGTGGTGTACCTGGTCACCCTCCAACAGCTGGAGGGAAATATCATTTACCCCAAGGTGGTGGGAACCTCCCTGGGGCTGCCGGGAATCTGGGTGCTGGCCGCAGTTATTATCGGCGGCGGAATCAGCGGCATCGGCGGGATGCTGGCAGGTGTTCCCTTAAGCGCCTGTCTCTACCGGCTGATCCGGGAGGATGTCCACAAAGATGACCCCAAAACCGTCCCCATGGAAACCCCTCCTGATACACGGGCCTGACGGCATAACTTATAAAACGGTGCCTGCACAATGCAGACACCGTTTTGCTATACAAAGTCAGATTTCCCCGCCTGCCTTACAGACTTTCGTCCACTGCCGCGCCTTTTATATCCTCCTCCAGAAGGTTCATCCTTCTGAGCATGTCCTGAACCTCCTTCTGCACATCATCGGAAGATCTGGTAAGATCGGAGAATTCTTCGGGACTGAGCTCCTCAATCCATGCCTCTTCCTCTTCCCGCTTCTCCTTCCGGCTCTCCAGAAGCTTCTCCTTCTCTTCCTTTTCTTCCTTGATTACTTCCGCCTGTTCTTCTCTCTTTTCCGTCTCTTCCTCCGCATGATCCATGCCCTCCTGCATGGCCATGCTCACGATTTCATCGTTGGCAGCCTCCATAATACCGTCTGCCTGCTCCCAGGCATCTGTCATGTTATGGTACTTCAGCCGTTCCCGACGGGTGCTCCGGATAGACGCATTCTCCCCCAGAATCTGCCCCTGGCTCTGAGCCAGCTTCTGCTCCTGAACCTTTCTCTCCTGCTTCAGGTTCTCCAGATCCTGCCGATATGCTTCCTCTCCGATTTCTCCGTTTGCCCTGGCAGCATCCAGGGCTTCCTGGCGCTTGTCAATATCGGCCAGCCCGTCCTGAAGCCCGACGCACTCTTCCTGCAGCTCTTTTACGTGCTGACGGCTTTCCTCCATACCCTCATCTATCTGCAGATCGCCATGAAATGCCTCACCCACCATCTTCATGGCTTTCTCCTGGGCCTTGGCCTTCTTCTCCGCGATCCGGTCCCGCAGAGGGCTTTCCTGACCGGGATTCAGATCCCCCGCAAAAACCGTCTTTCTGTTTTCCTGCCCCTTTTCCGCACCCTCCATGGCCGCCCGGCCTGGCTGCGCGCCGGCATACAGCGTAATATTGTTGTCTACCTTCATTACAGTGCCCCCTGTCTTCTTTCCTTACTCTTAATATCGGCACCGGGCGCGCACACCTTAAGCGGCAGATCCGAAAACGTTATTTCTTCTTTGCTTTGATAATACCGATTGCCGTCGCGCCGATTGCCGCAACGGTAATGGCGGAGGCAACATTTTTGTGTTCGGTCACAAGCCTTTTGCCTTCTGTAATTGCCTTCCGTCCGCTTCTGGCAGCCTTTTTCGCCGTGGTTTCCTCCGGAGCTTCCAGTTCCTTTTCCTCCACAAGGCCGCTGTCCTTTAACAGGATTCCCAGATCGGTGTCTCTGATTTTGCGGATAATCAGCTTTATCGCTTCTTTCTCCGGCAGCGTCAGATCCATCTGTGAAAGGGGACGCTTATCCACAGCGTAATAGCAGGCTCTTAAAAGCTCTCTCACGTCGTACTTGCTGCCCCAGACCTCCGGGACGCCTCTGTCTACCTTCAAAAGCGTATACACAGCCTCCATCCCCGTACGGATTGAGTACTCCGTGGTGAAAATCGTATCTCGGGGCGTCTCGGCAAACTGCCCCAGAAAGGCAAAGTTCACTGCGCCTTCAGGAACCACAAGCGGCCTGTCTTCCTTTTTCCTGGGCTGGAAGAAGGCGTTAATATAGGGCATAAAGCACGTTGTAGTATTACATGCTTCCTGCGCCAGCGTCTTAATTTCCTCTTCGGGGATGCCGATATGGTACAGCCACTCCTGACACACCTCTTCTCCGGTGCATTCCCGCATGGGCTTCTTGACATAATTCCCCTCTTTGTCGGTGCTGAGTGAATACAGCCATATCAATACCGTATTCTTATCCTGCGCCCTGAACTGAGGCTGGCGGTTGATCGTCCATGACAAATACCAGTTGTCCGTACTGTCCTTTACCGTTACGATACCTCCGGTAGTCACCTTGCCCTCTCTGGGATCCCGTTTGCAGATCCTGATAATATGCTGGATAATCTCTTCATTGGAGGTGGCGACCGTAGCGCTCATCCAGTTGGTTGCTTCGAAATCACTGCAGAACGCATCCGGATTCCCGTATTCGCCGTGGACAGCCTGGCGGGCAATATTTTTCCACATATCCCAGGACTCTCCGGCACCGTTTTTAATATGACCAAGATCCGGCGCATGGTTCTGATCGCCATAGCAGGAGGTGTCCGTGCAGCAGCCGTTGGTAATGAACACCAGGTCGTCCTCTAACAGGTCGATGCTCTGCTCCTTTCCCTCTTTGACAAACTGAATCTGCCTGGCAATGCGCTTTTCTCCCTCCGCCTCGATGATAACATTTTTCACATCCACGCCGAACTCAATCTTAACGTCATGTGCCTCCAGATACTTGACCAGCGGGAGAATCATACTCTCATACTGATTATATTTGGTAAAGCGCAGCGCGCTGAAATCAGGCAGCCCGTCTATATGATGCACATATCTGCAGAGATACCTCTTCATCTCCAGTGCGCTGGACCAACGCTGAAACGCGAACATCGTCTGCCAGTACAGCCAGAAATTCGTCTCCCAGAAGGAGTCCGGAAGCACCTCCGAAATCTTCTTTCCCTCCAGCTGCTTCTCCGGCGTTATAAAAAGCTTTGACAACGCCATGGCGGAATCCCTGTCCAGATTAAACTTCCTGTCCGTATGCGCGTCCTCGCCCCGGTTCACGGAGGCCCTGCACAGCGAATAATTGGGATCATGCTTGTTCAGCCAATAATATTCGTCCAAAACAGACACCCCCGGATTTTCTATGGAAGGAACGTCCCGGAACATATCCCACATACACTCAAAATGGTTATCCATCTCTCTGCCGCCCCGCATAAAGAAGCCCTTGGTCACATCCCTGTAGCCGTCGCAGCTGCCGCCTGCCAGCTCCAGCTTTTCCAGCACATGAATACGCTCTCCCTTCATCTGGCCGTCCCGCACCAGGTAAAACGCCGCGGCCAAGCCAGCCAGGCCCGTTCCAATGATATAAGCCGACTTCTTATCCACTCCCTCCGGCTTCTCCGGTCTTGCAAATGCCTCATAAGTTCCCGCTGAATAATACATACACACAACCTCTCTTTCTTTTATTCAACCCTCATCCAAACGGCAGGGCAGCTCTTTCGCAGTGCTGTCCGCCAGCCCTGCTCTTTTCTTTGTCATGTTCCCATTGTAGCCTGATGCTTTTCTTCCCGCAATAAACAAAAAAGCCGCTGTGATTAAATATCTGTCACAACCGCTCTTTTGTCTGAATTTTTATCATTCCGGCCTTTTTGATAAACTTTTCCCCGAGCCCTGCCCGTCCTTCCGCATCCTGTTTACCGCCCCTGAAATGCTATCCTGCATCACAAGGGCAAAACGCTCTACAAGCTGTTCCGGCGGCTCCTTCATGTCATCCTTCAGCCAATCCAGCATCACTCCCACAAAAGCATAGGAATATACTCGGGCAATAAACGCCTTATCCTCCGTACGCAGAACCATGCCCCGCGCCAGCTCATCCACCACATTGCAGAGCAGATGGTCCGCCAGCGGCGTCAGATAGCGTTCTGCCTGCTCCCTGCCCACACAGCGGTAAATATTGCTGATAAACACCTTGTTTTCCGCAACCATACGGAACAGCTCCAGATAACCCTGCTGCCAGGTATCATAGGTTTTTCGACCCTTTAGGGCGGCCTGCGCATCTTCCACACACGCCCACTCCACCAAATCGTAAATATCCTTAAAATGATAGTAAAAAGTCATCCTGCTGATTCCGCAGTCGTCGGCAATGTCCTGGATGGTGATCTTATTTAGCGGCTTCTCCAAAAGCAGCTTTTTAAGGGAATTTTCAAGGGATTTTTTTGTAAAATTTGCCATTTTAGCTCCTACAATTCCAGCTCCAGCTGACAGTCGAAGGGTTCCTCTTCCACATGCTTTTGATGATACAGCTTTGCTTCCACACACCCCATATTCCTGTAAAACGCCTGGCTCTCCACCGCGGAATGGGCGGATATATACAGCTTTCCTGCTCCCCGCTGCCGTGCCCATTCCTTTGCCTTAAGGATCAGCGCCCTCCCAATCCCCTTTCTCCGCATATCCTGAGAGACATGCAGGGACGCCAGATCCGCATACCTGTTTTCGCCGCCGAATATTTCAGGCAGGACCGCCGCAAAGCCCTTCAGCCTGCCCTCCGCAAAGGCGCCATACACCAGGCCTCCTGAAGCGGCCGTATCCCGCAGGCAGCAAATCAGCACCTGATAGTCCTCCGCTGACCAGTCGTCTATAAAGGGCGCATGTCTGATGACCCACTGCCCGTTTTCCCGGCGCCAGCAGTCCGTTACCACCTGCCTGCGTTCAAAGCTGCCAAACAGCTCCCTGTTAATCTCAGCTTCCCCCAGGTCACGATATGTAATGACCCTATTATCTTTTCCCTGTGTTCTCTCCGTCATATTTTCCACCATACCCTCCATGTCGCGGCTCTGCCGCGACTCATAGTCCCAAGGCCGGCAAGCTGGCAGGGCAAACTTATACGCCTGTGTGAAGCTTAGGGAAACGCTGATGAAAGCGTTTCCCTAAAGCCAACTTGTCGGCTTTGGGATTCTGCGTTGCGAAGCAACAAAACACCCTGCAAATCCGTGCGCATCCGCCGGAGGCTCTTAAGGAAGCGCTGATGAAATCATCGCTTCCTCAGTACTTCCAAGCCGGCTTGCTGACTTGGGGAAACAGCCAAGCCTGAGAATCAGGCTTTGACATGAGCGAAACCTGCCGAGGGCAATCAGAAATACCTTTCACGCTACCCTGCAAACTGCGAATTGTAAAGATTTGCGTAAAAGCCGCCCTTCGCCAGCAGGCTGTCATGGCTGCCCTGCTCGATAATATTTCCGTCCTTCATCACCAGGATAATGTCCGCCTCCTGGATGGTGGAGAGCCTGTGGGCCACGATAAAGCTGGTCCTTCCCTCCATCATGGCGGCAAAGGCATTCTGGATCTTTAATTCCGTGCGGGTATCTATGGAGGAGGTTGCCTCATCCAGAATCAGCATGGGCGGAAGGCAGAGCATGACCCTGGCAATGCACAGGAGCTGCTTCTGTCCCTGGGACAGGCTGCCCCCGTCCTCCGTAATCACCGTATCATACCCATTGGGCAGACGCTTGATAAAGCTGTGGGCATGGGCGGATTTTGCCGCCGCCGTCACTTCCTCCTCCGACGCCCCGGGCTTACCCATACGGATGTTGTCCCGGATGGTTCCTGCCCGCAGCCAGGTCTCCTGAAGCACCATCCCGTAGCTGGTACGCAGGCTGCCCCTGGTCAGCTCCCGTATATCCGTGCCGTCCACACAGATCCTGCCGCTGTTCACGTCGTAGAAGCGCATCAGCAGGTTAATCAGCGTGGTCTTGCCGCAGCCGGTGGGTCCTACAATGGCCACTCTCTGTCCCGGCTTCACCTCCAGGTTGAAATTCTCTATCAGCTTCTTATCCGGCACATAGCTGAAATACACATTTTCCAGCTTTACATTGCCCCTGGCAGCCGTCAGCTCCTTTGCCTTCTCTCCGTCCGGAATCTGAGGCTGCTCGTCAATCAGCTCAAAAATGCGGGCTGCGCAGGCCAGGGCATTCTGCAGCTCCGTCACCACCCCGGATATTTCGTTAAAGGGCTTTGTGTACTGGTTTGCGTAGCTTAAGAAACAGGACAGGCGCCCCACGCTGATCCCTCCCCGGATCGCCAGGAAGGCGCCGAAAATCCCCACGCCTGCATATACCAGACTGTTGACAAAACGGGTGCAGGGATTGGTCAGGGATGAGAAAAAGATGGCCTTGAGGGAGCATTTCTCCAGCCTGCCGTTAATCTCCCGGAACTGCTCCTTCACCGCCTCCTCCCTGGAAAAGGTCTTCACCACCTTCTGGTTGCCGATCATCTCCTCGATCAGGGCCGTCTGCTCCCCCCGGGTCTCGGACTGGAGCTTAAACATGGAAAAGGTCCTGGTAGCAATAAACTTCGCCACCAGGAAGGAAACCGGGGTAATGCACACCACCACCAGGGCAATGGGCACATTGGTGACCAGCATAAATATCAAAGTACCGAAAATGGTAAGCACCCCGGTGAAAAGCTGTGTAAAGCCCATGAGCAGGCCGTCCGCAAAGGTATCCACGTCCGCCACCACCCGGCTTACAATGTCGCCATAAGCATGGGCATCCAGATACTTTAAAGGCAGCTCCTCCAGCCTGTGAAAGGCGTCCTCCCGAATATCCTTCACCACATGGTAAGTGATATGATTATTGCAGGTGTTCATCACCCACTGGGACAGCGCCGTAATTAACACCGCAATGCCGATCTTTATCATGATGGCCGACACCCCGTCAAAATCCACGCTCCCCTTCCCCAGAAGCAGGTCCACCGCATCTCCCGTCAGGATGGGTACATACAGGGTAAGAGCAACGGTTACCGCCGCCAGAATCAAAGATAATCCCACCAGGAACCAGTATCTTCTAATATAATTCAGAACCTTTCCCATGGTGGCCATCTGTCCTGATTTTCTGCCATTCTTTACCTTATCTGCCATTCCCTGCCCCCTCCTTTCCGCTGTTTTCCGTCTCTTTCTGCAGACCGTCCTGCTCCCTGGCTGCCTTCAGCCGCTCTTCAGGATACTGGGAGAAATAAATCTCCCGATACACTGCGCAGCCTGCCAGCAGTTCATCATGCGTTCCCACACCGGCCAGCTCCCCGTCGTCCAAAACCAGTATTTTATCCGCATGACGGACGGTGGACGCCCTCTGGGAGACAATAAAGGTGGTAATACTGCCCTCCAGATTTTTCAGTGCCGTCCGCAGCTTCGCGTCGGTAGCATAGTCAAGAGCGGAAGCGCTGTCATCCAGAATCAGGATTTCCGGCTTCCTCACCAGGGCCCTGGCAATGGTCAGACGCTGCCTTTGTCCGCCGGAAAGGTTCTTCCCGCCCTGGGCAATCTTTGCATCCAGCCGGCCCTCCTTACCCTCCACTACGTCCTTGGCCTGGGCAGTCTCAATCGCCTGCCACATCTCCTCCTCCGTGGCATCCGGCTTGCCCCACTGCAGGTTGCTGCGGATCGTTCCTTTAAACAAAACCGCTTTTTGGGGCACTACGCCGATACGCCCTCTGAGCTCGTCTTCCGGAATGGTTTTCAGATCCCTGCCTTCCATGCGGATAGCTCCTTTTGACACAGGGTAGAATCCCGGAATCAGATTCACCAGGGAGGACTTACCGGAACCGGTACCGCCGATAACCCCCACCGTCTCTCCCCGGTTCACCGCAAAGCTCAGATCATGGAGAGTATCCGCACCGGCTCCCACATATCCGAAGGAAACATGGTGGAATTCCAGGAACGGAGCGCGGCCGCCTTCCGCAGTCTGCCCTGAACCGGCTTCCCCGCCGTCCGCATCAGCCAAAAGCGCCGTTTCCCCGCCGTTTTGTATCTCAAACACACCTGCCACACGATCCGCGCAGGCCAGGGCCTTGGTGATGGTAACGATCAGGTTCGCCAGCTTTACCAGCTCCACCAGGATCTGGGACATATAATTGATGATGGCGATGACCTCACCCTGGGTCAGACTGCCTGCATTGACCTGCAGGGCACCGGTATAAATCAGGGCAATAATGGCGCCGTTTACGATTACATAAGTAAAAGGATTCATAATGGCGCTGATCTTGCCCACAAAGATCTGACTCCGGGCCAGCGCTTCCGTATGCTGCCGGAATTCCCTCTCTTCCGCCGCTTCCCTGTGGAAAGCCCGAATCACACGAACACCGGTGAGGTTTTCCCTGGTGATTCCCAGCACCTTATCCAGACCCGCCTGTACTTTCTTGTACAAGGGCATGGTCCAGGCCATGACCCCGATCACCACAATCGTCAAAAGGGGAATTGTCACCACGAAGATCAATGCGCTCTTTACGTCTATGGTAAACGCCATAATCATGGCGCCGAACACAATCACCGGAGAGCGCAGGAACAACCGCAGCACCATGTTCACACCGGACTGCACCTGGTTAATATCGCTGGTCATACGGGTAATCATGGTAGAGGTTCCCACCCTGTCGAGATTGGTAAAGCTTAAGGATTGGATATGGTCAAACAGGGCCTGCCGCAGTTTCGTGGAAAATCCCACCGCCGCCCTGGCGGCGAAAAACTGCGCCGTCACCGAGGACAGCAGCCCCACCACCGCCAGCGCCAGCAGACAGGCTCCCATCCTGACGATGTGCCCCATGTCCGAGCCGGCCTCCGGGCTTCCGATTCCCCTGTCTATGATACTGGCCATGACCAGGGGCACCAGCAGCTCAAAAAAGGCCTCCAGCAGCTTAAACAACGGCGCCAGCACGGACTCCTTTTTATACCCTTTAAGATACTTCATCAAACGTCCCATATTCACCCTCACTTCTGCAGTTCTGTGATACTTATTCCGCAGGCCTTACATTCCTGCACTTCCTTCATTTCAGCAGTACACCGGCGAAAGCCATCCCTTCTGTCAGAAAAAACGGTTCCGTCTCACGCACACCGCCGCGGCATATCCTTCCGGGGGCATGACCGTCATCCATTCTACGCCCTGGGCTGCGTCCCCCCACGCCAGATCCTGCCCAAGCACTGCCGCGACTCCCTCCCCCGTCAGCTTTCCCCGGGCTTCCTTCCTGCTCCATAGTTCAAAAAAGAACCTCTGTCTCTCTTTCTCATCTGCACAACGCTCCAAAGCAAGATATTCCGGCTCCGAATAAAAACGCCCTGCCAGCTTCAGCACGTCCGTCGGCTGGAGCTTCTGAATATCCGCTCCTACCTCCCGGCGGGACACCGCGCAAAGCACATATTCCCCGGAATGGGAAAGACTGAAAAACAGCGGAATTTCCCGAAAATACGGCTTCCCCTTCTCCCCATAGCGGTAAGCCAGGGCAAGGGGAGCCTCCGTCTGTGCTCCAAGACCGGAAACCGTACAAAGGATGCGGTCCGAGGATCCCTTGGAGGACCCCTGGGCAGCGTCGTCATCTGTCTTCTGATCCAGCCAGTCCCTTACCACCTTCTGCAGCAACAGGCCTGCTCCCAGCTCTGCCGCCCTTATCCCCGGCGTCTTTGCCGCCAGGACTTTTTCCCGTCTGGCCTCGTCCAGCTTAGGCAGCAGCTCCGTAATCCTGCTCTCATTCCTTTCCCGGATCAGCTCCCCCACATTTAAAAGGTAAGTTTTCATCGCTTCTCTGCGGCCCTCTCCCTTACTGCAACACCGCTATTATCAGCTAATTTCCTGTATTTGTCAAGAGGCTGCGGCGGAATGCAGCCGCCGGCTTATATCCCGAAAGTCCCGCTAAACTGCATGGGAGTGCAATTTTGATTTCGCGGCAGGGGAGTCTGAACCGATACCTCCCTGTATCATAATCGAAAAAAGGTACAAACGAGTAAAAACAAATTGCCGTGAAGTCCCATATGATGTATAATGACCATATTCAAGTCAGGAAACCGCCGGATAGCCATTCCTGACTTGAATGCGGAGCATTTATCGTATCACAGGTAACAATCAATGGAAAAACAAAATCATTCGATGGAATGCAAAAATACCGTGAAAACAGCGAAGAATTCTGGTGAATGTATATGAAAAGAAAAAAATACGGAAACGGGCCGGACAAGGGATTATCGTTGCTTCTTTCGATTTTGCTTGTCTTTTGTATCCTTGGAGCTATCGTATTCTCTGTTTCCTTAAAAATATCGAGGGAAATGTCCGAGTCAGCCGTCCAAAACCTGAACGAAAGCCTGAACCTGATAAAAAGCACCATAGAGTCCGTTCTGAATAAAGAAGCGGAGTATCAAAAGCTGATGGCACAGGAAATTGCTCTGCTGGAAGATCCTGAGGCCTATATTACTTCTTACCAGCCGAATCAGACGATGGTAAAAATTTCGTATATCCGAGAAGGTGAAACGGAAGGGATTTCCAATACCGGGGATGCTTTTTCCGAAGAAGCGCTGGACTTTTCGGGCGGTATGGTAGAGGGACTGGCAGTTTCCCATTCTTATGTCAATTATATGGGAACCTGGGCGTATTCCCTCAAATGTCCGGTGTCAAGGGATGGGCGGGAAATCGGAACCCTATATGCAGAATATACTTATGATTCCGTAGATAAATAGCTTCCCGACCGTTTCTATGGCAATCAGGCCATGCTCTATATTATGGATGCAAGGACGGAACGATTCGTGCTGAAACCAAAGGGAATGGGAGAACGCAGCGCAGGACACCTGAACCTGGAAGACTTTTACAGGGCAAACGACATTCAGGATCCCGCGCTTCAGGCGGAAGTAAAGAGCTGCATCCAAAACGGGAAAAATATGATGTTCCAGCATAATATACGGGGAAAAAGCGCCCTGAATTATATATGGACCGTAAACGGCGGTACCATTTATTTAATCGGATATGTGCCGATTGAGGCCATTCAACGGGAAGGCAAAACCGTTAATCAGAACATCTTGTTTGTTGTAACGGTTATGCTGATTGCGTTTTTCCTGTGCTGTGTTCTGTATTATTTTAATCAGAGACAGCAGAGAAAAATCATGCGGGATCGGGAAGCGGAACGGGAGCTGCATAACAAGCAGCTGGCGGAAGCGCTGCACGCTGCGCAGCTGGCCAGCAGCTCCAAAACCATGTTCCTGTCCAACATGTCCCATGACATCCGTACGCCGATGAACGCAGTGCTTGGTTTTACCACTTTGCTTGCCAAGGATGCCGAAAACCCGGATAAGGTGCGGGAATATACGAAAAAGATTACGGCATCCGGACAGCACCTCCTCAGCCTGATAAATGATATTCTGGATGTTTCCAAGATTGAGAGCGGGAAGGTTGTTCTGACCGTAGAAGAATTTACTCTCAATGATCTGGTATCTTCCGTCGATGCCATCATCCGGCCCATGGCAAGTGCAAGGGCACAGGAATTTCATGTGGAAGTAAGGGACATTAAACATGAGCGTCTGCTGGGTGATGAGACAAGGATCAATCAGATTCTGATTAATCTTCTTTCCAATGCCGTGAAATATACGCCGGAAGGAGGAAATATCTGGTTCCGGATCATCGGCCTGAAACAGCGTTCCAGCCAGTTTGAACATATTCTCATCGAAGTGGAAGATGACGGATATGGGATGACAAAGGAATATTTAAAAACTATATTCGATGCGTTTACAAGGGCCGAGAACAGTACCACGAACAAGGTCCAGGGAACGGGCCTGGGCATGGCGATTACCAAAAATATCGTTGAGCTCATGGGCGGAACCATTGAAGTTTCCAGCGAGGTGGATCAGGGAAGCCTGTTCCGGGTTGAATTGGAATTTCGTATCCCCGAGGGACAGGCGGATAAGCTGTTTTGGAAGCAAAACGGCATATCCCGGATCCTTTATGTGGGGAATGATCCGCAGGAAGGCAAGAACATTCGGACACTCATGGAGGACATGGACGTTGGGGTGGACATCGTGCCTGCCGGAATGCACGCTCCCTCCCTTTCACAGGATTCCGGGGATGCGCAAAGGATTTATCATCTGGCGTTATTGGATGTGGAGGGATCTGTTATGGCCGACATGCAGGCCCTGGCGGAAATCAGAAACTTTCTATCCCCCAACGCGCCTCTTCTTATTATGGCCGACCATGACATAGAGAAGCGGAATCCTGTGGAAGAAGGGCTGCCGCCGGGATATACGGGAGTGCTCCCAAAGCCGTTTTTCCTATCCGCCCTGAAGGAAAAAATAATGGAAATTCAGGCAGAAGAAACCGGGAAAAATACGACACCGAAAGCCGAAGAAGCCGGAAGCCTTAAGGGGCTGCATTTCCTTGCGGCGGAGGATAATGAAATCAACGCGGAAATTTTATCGGAACTCCTGGCAATGGAGGGTGCCGGCTGTGAAATTGCCGAAAACGGCAGACTGGCCCTGGAACGCTTTGCGAATTCCAAGGCCGGGGAATTTGACGCCATTCTTATGGACGTTCAGATGCCGGTGATGAACGGTTACGATGCCACAAGGGCCATCAGGGCCATGGCCCGGAAAGATGCAGGAGAAATCCCCATCATCGCCATGACGGCAAATGCTTTTGCCGAAGACGAAAGAGAAGCCCTGAATGCCGGAATGAATGTCCATCTGGCAAAGCCAATCGACATGGCGCAGCTAAAGCAAGTAATTCAAAAATATGTACATGAAAAAGGAACAAAAGAAATATAGAACAGGTTTTAAGAAGGAGTAAACGGAAAGTGGAAATGAAAAAAGGAAAGGGATCTGATTTCAGGAAAGCAGTGACGGCTCTTTTGACAGGAACCGCGGTTCTTATCTTAACGGCCTGCGGGAACAGCGACGGTTTTAACCTGGCGGAGTCCGATGAGGCCGACGTGCGGGTTGTAACGCTGTACAGTCCCATGGAAAAAACAAATCCGGATGCGGAAAACGTGGCCAGAAGCGCCTGCGATAAAACAATTGTCATGGCGGAGGAAAAGCTTGGCGTGTCCGTTGGCTATGTCACATATACGGCAGAAAATTATCAGGACAGGACATATGATGATGTGGCCCTGGATCGGGCGCGAAACAATATGGACGATATTTACCTGCTGAATCCTGATGTAATCAAGACTTTGGGAGAAGAAGGACTGCTTATGGACCTGTCGGGGCTTGCATGCGCGGAAAACCTGCGGGACGTTGTGAAAACAGCAAATACCATCGACGGAAAGCTGGTGGCCATTCCCCAGGAGGTGGTGGCCTATGGTCTGTTTATCAACAAGGATCTGTTCGACCGCTGTCAGCTGGAACTGCCGGAGACTCCGGAAGATTTCCTGGAATGCTGCAGGGTATTCAAAGAAAACGGAATCGAAACGCCGGTGGGGGCAAACCGCTGGTGGCTGGAAACCTTTGTTCTGGCTTTAGGCTACGCGGATTTATATAACGGCGGAAACACGGAAGCGGAAATTGCGGCCTTAAACAGCGGAGAAAGAAAATACAGCGATTATATGCGTCCCGGATTTGAATTCCTCCAGGAGATGATCGACTGTGGCTATATCGACGCCGAAAAGGCTTTGGTCAGCGAAGCAATCGAAGGCGAAGGCGCGGACTTTCTCGCCGGGAAAACTCCCATTGTCATGGCATACTGGGGCGCCGCCAATACCAATACCGCCTACGGGGACCCGGATTTTAATATGCTGGTCATCGGTTTCCCCAGCAGCAGGGGGCAGATGCCCGTAATGCCCATGACGGGATTCGGAGTCGGCGTAAGTGCGGAGCACGCCGGGGACGCCATGGACGTGATGGACGTGATTCTTTCCGACGAAGCGCTCCAGGTATATGCGGAAACGAATAAAGTGATTTCCCCCTCCAAAAACGTGGAAGTGGAATGTATTCCTGCATTAAAGCCTTTGAACGACAGGATACAGGAAAACGTCTACGTCCTCGGGGCCAATGCAAATATGAATCTGGAGCAGTGGGGAAATACCTGCCTCATTGTACGGAGCCTGCTAAACGGCGCCACGGTAGACGAGTGCATGGCGGAATTTGACAGGCTCCAGGAAGAAACACTGGCGAAATAAGCTCCGCACCGGACATTATTTCCTTTCCACAGGAATCCAGATTTCAATGGTCCTGTCGGCATAGCCGCCGACAAGTCCCCAATGATAAACGGCCAGCTCCGGTGCATTGAGGATTTGATACTCCTCGTTTGAGAGCCATGCGGCGGCTATTTGCCTGCGAATATCAAAATATTGGGGGATTGGCATTTTCTGCTTCTCCGTCTCAAAAACAGCGTATGTCCTCTCTGGAAGAATGATTTCCTGGAATTGGAATTTGTCCATGAAATCAATCCCGGTAACATTACTGTTATACATGTTACTGCGCTCATAGTCATCGACTGCCGCCGCAATGTAAAAATCATAGCCATCGTCATCCATATTGGTAAGGACGCAGTAATCCGACAGCTTGTCATTTGACATTCCCTTAAGCATCCATTGATATGCTCTTGTAGAAATGAAAAAATCCTCTTCCTGCTTACTTCTCAGCCCGTCATAGGGTGTGCCTTCAAAACGTCTCCTGTACCCGATCAGCGCTGATTTTGGTCTTGCCTCGATTCGATACCTCATAGTTGTACCGCCCTCCAATGAAAGATTTAGTACAAGGCGGGAGAAGGATTTGAGATGACTGCCGTCATTTCGAGCCTGGGACGGCAGTATGCCATGAAATTTCCGAAAGGCCTTTGCAAAGCTGTCCGGACTTTCATAGCCGTACTTCAGCGCCACATCAATTACCTTTGCGTCACTCATGGCAAGCTCCGCACCGGCAAGCGTCAACCTGCGGTCACGAATATACTCGCCGATGGTAAATCCGCAAAGGATACTGAATATCCGCTGGAAGTGATAGACTGATGAAAAACTCTGCGCTGCCACTATATTATAATCAATCGTTTCCGTCAGATTATCTTCAATATAGTCAATCGCCTTTTGCAATCCGGTAATCCATTCCATGGCAGCCTGCACCCCCTTGTCTGTCTTTATTCTATACAGGGACGAATTACATTTCCCGATCTTCCGTGCTGAGTATGATCGGGTCAGCCCGTACCCCTTTTATGATTCATCCGGCAAATTCTCTATATGCCTGCACCTTGGATAACCGGAGCAACCCAAGAATCTTTTTCCCTGATGTTTCCCTTTCGATACGGTACGAATAACAAGTTTCCCGCCGCAGCGAGGGCATGGTTTTGTACCAATTGCTTTTTCCTTATTGTATAATCTAAGATTCCTTACCCCGCCTCATAGTACTTCGCCTGGGCGTTCCAGAGAGACGCATAGACGCCTCCTTCCTCTGCCAGGAGCTCTTCATGGCTTCCCGTCTGCACCAGCTCCCCGTGATCGAATACTGCAATCTTATCACAGAACCGGCAGGAGGACAGCCGGTGGCTGATATAAATGGCGGTCTTATCTCCGGCAATCTTGTCAAAGTTACCGTAAATCTCCGCCTCCGCAATAGGGTCTAAAGCCGCCGTGGGCTCATCTAAGAGCACAAAGGGTGCTTCCTTGTAGATGGCCCTGGCAATAGCCAGCTTCTGGGCCTCTCCGCCGCTGATTTCAACACCCTCATCGGTGTAATCCTTGTACAGAAAGCTCTCAATCCCCTTCTCCCCCAATTTTTCCAGGCGCTCCTCAAACCCTGCATCCGCCAGGCACCGCCGCACCTTCTCCCCGTCGTAGTCCTTGTCCGCAGCTATATTCTCCGCCAGCATCAGGGAAAAGAGCTTATAATCCTGGAATACCACCGAAAAAAGCTTTGAATATTCGTCATGGCGAAACTTCTTAATATTCACGCCATTGACCAGGATCTCCCCCTCATCGGGATCATAGAGCCGGCAAAGCAGCTTAATCATGGTTGTTTTCCCCGATCCGTTCCTGCCCACGATGGCAAGTCTCTCTCCCACCTTAAACTTCAATGAAAAATTCTTCAACGCATATTCCTCACTGCCCGGATACTTAAAGAAAACGTTCCGAAATTCAATGTGATATTGGTTGTCACTTCTCTTTTCCAAAGGCAGGGAACCCTTATACATCTCGTCGGAAAGCTCCAGCAGCTCCAGGATTCCCACCTGCTTTCTAGCCGCCATACATAACTCCAGACAGGCCGTCACCACATACACCGCCTGAATCATAATATTGGCAAGGCAATCCGCGTACAGGATCAGGGAACCCACCGGCATACTCCCCTTCAGGGCCGCCATAATGACAATTCCGTAAGCCCCTGTCTGTGACAGTACATACAAGGCCGTCTGGATGCCGGACATCCCCGCATCCCCAATGCCGGGACGCCTGACGGCATACTTGAAAAAATCCTTGTTCTGCAGCTTGTCAAAAGTCCATTTCTTCATCACATCATAGCTGTTATAGATCCTGACATCCTTTCCGTTCCCGTAACGGTAATGCCAGGATCCGTATGCAAAGTCCCACACATAATTCCACAGGAATTTCTTTTCTTCCGCAGTTGGTACATGAAACATTACATAATGGCTCATATTCTGAAAATACCGATACAGCTTCAGGCCGATTCCGAGCATCAGAAGCAAAAGAAGCAATACCGCCCACAGCCATCCCATGTCTTCCCTTTGAAAATAGGAAATCATGGGAATCCCAATAACTACCGCCCCTATGATCCTGACAAGGGACTCCAGCACACCCTTCCCGCACCAAAACACGGTGAAGATCCCGGCCCCCCAGTTATTTTCCAGACGAATCCTTTCCTGCAGCTCCTTCAGCCTGGGGCTGTCAATCATGGAAAAATCCATATTCATGATCTTTTCCTGCTGCAGTGCCAGATATTTCTCAGCGATCATCTGACTCTTCACATTAATTCTCCGGTTCAGGATGCTCAGCACAGACCACCCCAGACTTAAAAGCACCACCCCCAGAATAACCTTTTGAAACAGTTCGGCAAAAGCAAATTCCCCTGCAATTCTGTTCAGCACATAAGCAGATAAAATCATTCCCCCATAGCTTATCACGGCAGACAAAAGGATGGAAACCGCATTCCAGGGCACATAGCTCCTATCCAGACTCGTTATCAGCTTCATCACCCGTCTGATATTGCCAAGATGCTGCTTTAACGGCAGCTTTTCCAAAAGCTTTGATTCCTCCATCATCCCTAAAACGCCTCCTTTTCCAGCTTATCCTTAGCATAATAGCGGCTCTGCACCTCAAACATTTCCGCGTATGCGCCTTTTTTGTCCATCAGCTCCTGATGGCTTCCCTCTTCCAGGATGCCGCCCTCCCCCAGCAGTACGATCCGATCCGAAAACCGTGTGCTTGCAAGCCTGTGGGAGATAAAGACAGCCGTCTTATTGTCAGAGTATCTGTTATAATTTTCATAGACCTCCGATTCTGCAATCGGATCCAGGGCCGCCGTGGGCTCATCCAGCACCAGGACGGGGCCGTCTTTATACAGCGCTCTGGCCAGCAGGAATCTCTGCTGCTCTCCCCCGGACAGCTCGATTCCGTTCTCGTCCATATCCTTATCAAAAAAGGTATCCATGGTTACGCCCTTCTCACGGAATTTATCCGCCAGGCCCGCGCGCTCCAAGGCGTCCCACGCCCTGCCGCTGTCGTAATTTTTGTCAAAGGTCAGATTCTCCGCCACTGTCACCGGCAGGATAAAGGGCTCCTGAAAGACGGCGGAAAACAACCGGTAAAACTCCTCCCTGGGGAATTGGTTCCGATCCACTCCGTTTATCAGGATTCTCCCCGCATCCGGCTCATACATGCCGGTAAGCAGCTTTACGAAGGTGGACTTACCGGCACCGTTGACACCCACCAGGGCCAGCTTTTCCCCGGCATCTATCTTCAGGTTAAAATGATCGAATATCTTTTTCTCCGCCGCTTTGTCATAGGAAAAGGAAACGTCCTGAAATTCAATGGAAACCGGCCCGGTCAGCTCCGAAATATGCCGCTGCCCCGTATTCCGGTCCTCCTCCGGCAGCTCCATATAGGTTCTGAAATAATTGGTCTCCAGCGAGCCTCCGCGCAGCTCGGCCAGGCTGTCCATAATACTCCCCACAAAGCCTGAAAATCCGGTTATTGCCCCGAAATACAGCACAAATTCTCCCGGGCTCACCGTGCCCCCAAGCACCTGACTTAACAGATAGCCATAGGCAAATATGTCCCGCCCCAGATTCAGCAGGCTGCCTGCCTGCCAAAAGAAATAATCTGCCCGGCTTTTCTTCTGTTCCAGCTTTCTGACCCTCTCCAGCAGAAGGTCCTTTTCCCTGTTCAGCCACCGCTTCATCCCGAAGATTCTGATGTCCTTGGCCGCAGCCTGATTTCCCATGGCGCTGTAATAAACGTAGGATCTCTTTTTTTCCAGCTCCGCGTCCTCTTCCCGGAACCTCTCCATATATTTGATCTTGCGGAGACTGATGAAATACTGCACCAGGGCAAGCAAAATCAATAACGCCGCCACGAACGGGTTTAAGAAGCTGAGTACGGTGCTGTACAGCAGGAAGCTGATCACATTCCGAATAATGCTGATAGTTCCGTATGTTATTCTGTGAAGAGCGCTCCAGTCCCCCTGGTTGATGATTCCCATGGCCTTCCAGTACAGGTCCTTGGTTTCCCCCTCTTCCACATGACGGTAGGGTATGCGGAGAGTCTTCAGGAACACCTTGGCCAAAAGCTCATTGCGCCTGGTATTGTACAGATAATATTTTCCCCCCTCACTGGCCGCTGCCGCCATCCGGATGCACAGGCACAGCCCCCCGAATACCCCCAGGGTCAGCCACATCCGCTGCCAGGTGACTCCCTCCGTAGCCAGATCCACCGCCAGCTTGGGCAGATAAATTCCAAACAGGGGAGTTACCGCACCAAACACGATTTCCACAAGACTCAGCCACAGGAAAATCGGAATGCTCTGCCTGTAATACTTGAAATAATAACCTATGTTTTGAAAAATGTTATAGTGTTTTTGATACTGTGATTCCTGCTTCACGCTGTAACCTCCTTCTGTAACCGCTTTTTCTCCCCTTGTTTCCCCATTGCGATGTTTATTATATCACCCCGGCGCACCCAAAACAAAAAGATGCACGAATGGTTTCATTCGTGCATCAATGGCAGCAGGATCTCCGTGGCAAATACATTTTCTTCATCCTGTCTGTCAATATACCCTTTATATCTCTCCACTACCCTGTCAATCCGCATCAGTCCGAAGCCGTGGGCCCGGCTTTCCTTGGTGGAGGGATACTCCGCCGGCCGGCTTTCCTCCCGGAAATTTTTTTCCGTATGGATCCCTTCCCGGTAACCCCCTTCCTGTCTGCTCTCCCTGCCTTTCTTCTGCGGCCGCCCGTTCACGGCATTCATCACATAAATGTACAGCTGGCCCTTCATAACGTCGATATAGACTCTGATAAACCGTTTCTCTTCCTCCCGGATCCTGAGACATGCCTCCATGGCATTGTCCATCAGGTTGCCGATAATCAGCGACAGATCAATCTCGGAAATATTCAGACCGGCAGGAACGATAGCCTTCGCATCCACCTCTATATTCTTGGCCCTGGCCAGGGACAGCTTACTGTTCAGCACCGCGTCAATCATCACGTCCCCCGTCTTGACCACCGTATCCACCGTGCTCAGGTCCTCGTCCAGACGGTCAAGATACTTCCCCAGCCGTTCCGTCTCTCCCATGGTAAGATACGCCTTCATGGTCTGGATATGATTGTGATAGTCATGCCGCCAGCCCCGGGTCTGCCGGTACATATTCTCCACTTCCTCGCAGTGCTTCTGCAGCAGGTCATTCTGGTAATTCCCGATCCGCCGGTCTACCAGCCGGATCAGGTACGTCCTGCCTCCAAACAGCAGCCCCAGGAGCGCAGCGGCTCCCACTGCCATCCATAGAACTATCATTTCAGCCTCCCCGCCACTCCCCTGGCGGCATCCTCCGGAAGTCAAAGGCGATTCCT
>ERZ777011.499-NODE-499-length-59954-cov-10.924640_pt1 | contig 59954 bp, 50 predicted proteins | sample MGYA00374964_ERZ777011 | MGnify/ENA primary metagenome ERZ777011 (study PRJEB29310, sample SAMD00008975) | mouse gut metagenome | study: EMG produced TPA metagenomics assembly of the Metagenome analysis of fecal microbiota from mouse which was promoted...
TAAATGTCTGTGACTTTGCATGTTATTACCATTAAGTGTCAAACTCGGAAAGTTAGGGACTTTTTTTGAGGTATCCAAATTTTTTTGAAACTTTTTTTGATTTTTTTTTTGCCGCTTTTTGCTATCGTGTTTATAGTGTGGCGATTAGTGGTGCGGGAAATGTGCGCTGTATTTTTTCGCGGATGGGTGTTGTTGCCTTGGTATATGATGCGTGTGGCTATGGCAGGTATTGGCTGATGTCTTTTCCGTAGCGCTGTAGCTCGCGTACCATGCTTGATGATATCATGGCCAGATGGGGTTCGGCGGGAAGTATTATGGTGTCGAGGCCGCTTATGCTGCGGTTTATGTCGGCGAGGTCGCGTTCGTATTCGAAGTCTTTTACGGAGCGGGCTCCACGCAACAGTATGCCGGCGCCGTGTTGTTGTGCGGCGTCGGTGGTAAGGGTTGTGTAGGCTATGACTTGTATTCGTGGTTCGTGGCGGTATATGCGGCGTATTGTGTCGAGGCGTTGTTGGGTGTCGGTTGTGCCGATTTTGTTGCAGTTGATGCCTACGGCTATTATTACTCCGTCGGGGAATATGTGCAGGGCGCGGCGCACTATTGAGTCGTGGCCTATGGTAAAGGGGTCGAATGACCCGGCGAAGAGTGCTTTCATTGGTCGATGCGTTCGAGCATTTGGGTGTCGTCTTCTACTACGAGGTTTTCGATGATGAATTGTTGGCGTTCCATGGTGTTTTTGCCCATGTAGAATTCGAGCAGTTCTTTTACGCCGTCTTCTTTACGCAGGGTTACGCGGTCGAGGCGCATGTCGGGGCCGATGAATCCGCGGAATTCTTCGGGTGATATTTCGCCGAGTCCTTTGAATCGGGTTATTTCGGCTTTGTCGCCGAGGCGTTCGATTGCTGCTGTTCGTTCTTCGTCGGTGTAGCAGTAGTATGTTTCGTTATCGTCGGTTTTGCGTGTTTTGCCGGCGCGGCGTGCTTTGTTTTTGTTGCGTACGCGGAATAGTGGTGTCTGGAGTATGTAAACGTGACCTTTTTTTATGAGGTCGGGGAAGAATTGCAGGAAGAAACTTATCATCAGCAGGCGTATGTGCATGCCGTCGACGTCGGCGTCGGTTGCTATGATTACGTTGTTGTATCGTAGCCCGTCGATGCCGTCTTCGATGTTGAGTGCTGCCATCAGGAGGTTGAATTCTTCGTTTTTGTAGAGTATTTCCTGTGTGACGCCGTATGTGTTGAGTGGTTTGCCTCGGAGCATGAATACTGCTTGTGTCTGGACGTCGCGTATTTTGGTGATGGAGCCTCCGGCGGAGTCGCCCTCGGTGATGAATATTGATGATTGCAGTTTTTTTTCGTCGTCGCCTTTGGTGTCGTTGAGGTGTATTCTGCAGTCGAGGAGTTTGCGGTTGTGCAGGTTGACTTTTTTGGCCATTTCGCGTGCTTTTTTTGCTACTCCGGCCATGGCTTTGCGTGAGCGTTCGCTGTCTTGTACTTTTTTGAGTATTATGTCGGCTACGTCGAGGTTTCGGTGCAGGTAGTTGTCGAGGTCGTTTTTTACGAAGTCGCCTATGAATTTGGCTACTGTTGGGCCGTTGGGTCCTATGTCGCGCGAGCCGAGGCGTGTTTTGGTCTGTGATTCGAATACCGGTTCTTCGACTTTGATTGCTACTGCGGCTACGATGCCGTTGCGTATGTCGGAGTATTCGAAGTTTCGGCCGAACATTTCTTTGATTGTCCGGGATACTGCTTCTTTGAATGCGCTCAGGTGTGTGCCGCCTTGTGTGGTATGCTGTCCGTTGACGAATGAGTAGTATTCTTCGCCGTACTGGTTGGCATGGGTTATGGCTATTTCGATGTCGTCGCCTTTGAGGTGTATTATGGGGTAGAGTGGTTCGTCGGTAAGGTTTTCTTTAAGCAGGTCGAGCAGGCCGTGTCGCGATATGAATCGTTTGCCGTTGTAGTTTATTACCAGGCCGGTGTTCAGGAAGGTGTAGTTCTTGAGCATGGCCACGATGAATTCGTCGCGAAAGCTGTAGTCGCGGAATATGGTGGGGTCGGGTGTGAAGTTTACTTCGGTGCCGTTGGGGGCGTCGGTGGCTGTGAGTTCTGATTCGTTTATGAGTTTGCCGTGCTCGAATTGGGCTGTTTTTTTTCGGCCGTCGCGTATGGCTGATATTACAAAGCTGTCGCTCAGCGCGTTCACGGCTTTTAAGCCCACGCCGTTCAGACCCACCGATTTTTTGAATGCGGCGCTGTCGTACTTGCCGCCGGTGTTCATTTTCGACGTAACATCTACCAGCTTGCCCAGGGGTATGCCGCGTCCGTAGTCGCGTATGGTCACTGTGCCGTCGGCTATTTCTATGTCGATGCTGCGCCCGAAGCCCATCATGTATTCATCGATGGCGTTGTCGAGTACTTCTTTGAGCAGTACGTATATGCCGTCGTCGCTGGTGGACCCGTCGCCGAGTTTGCCTATATACATGCCGGGTCGGCGGCGTATGTGTTCTCTCCAGTCGAGCGTGGTTATGTTGTCCTCGGTATAATTGGCCGGAGCGGAGCTGCGGTTGGAATTTTCTTCGCCCGTTTCCGGGGACAGGTTGTCGGTATCGAATAAGTCTGACATGGCGTTGTAATGAATTCTCTACAAAGTTACGTAAAAAATTCGATTTTTTATGTACCTTTGTATATGAATTGTTCGAAGGCTCTGATCAGTATCGTGATTCCGGTGTACAACCGCGCTGCAGTGGTGACGCGGACTCTCGATTCTGTGTTTGCCCAGACCGCCCGTCCGCTGCAGCTTATTCTGGTTGACAACGCCTCGACCGACGGCAGCGCCGAGCTGTTGCGGCAGTGGGCCGCAACGCACGATTCGTCGGACTTTGGCGTACGTTTGCTCTCGGAGCCTCAGCCCGGGGCCGCACGTGCCCGCAACTGTGGGCTCAGGGCTGTCGATACTCCGTGGACTATGTTTTTCGACTCTGACGACCTGATGCGCCCGGGCCATGTCGACAGGGTTCTCCGGGCCATTGAACGCTGTCCGCAGGCCGATATTTTCGGCTGGGATGTGATAGCCTACGATGCCGCAGGCCATGCCCGCAAGCTCTTGTTCGAACCTGCCGGCGCAGCCTGGCACAACCTCATGCACGGCATGCTGGCCACACAGCGCTATTGTGCACGTACTGAGTTGTTTCGCCGCGCCGGTGGCTGGTGCGACAGCCTGGCTACATGGGACGATATAGAACTGGGCACCCGCCTGCTGTGCCTCGGCCCGCGGGTGGTCAGACTCGGGGGCGAGCCTACCGTCGAGGTGTATTACAGTGACGAGTCGGTCACCGGGCCAGGTTATGCCGCATCGATGCAGAAATCGCTTGCCGCTCTTGGGGAGATTGCCCGTAATTATGGCCGTCTGGGCCCGCTGAGCCATGTGCGCCTGAAGCAGGCTATCCTTGCCGCCGACTGTGTGCGCGAAGGCCGTACCGATGCCCGCTCACTGCTCGACGAGGCGCTCCGGGCCGACTCACGGAGGCTCAACCGCCTTGCCTACCGCCTTGCCTACCGTTATCGTCTGGCAGGAGGCCGCGGTGCGGCCCGACTGTTCAAACCCTTGCTGAGATGAATACTCCACGATTGCAGATATTAATCAGTACCTTTGCCGCCGACGGTCTGCACCGTGTGGCCGCAATGAACCTGCCGGAGCTTGACGGCATAGGCTACATTGTGTCGTGTCAGGACCCGGAGCGTACCGTTTCCGCCCCCGCGGCCATACTGCCACCGCGTCGCGATTTGAAGCTGTACATGCACAGCGACCGCGGACTCGGACTTAACCGCAGCCATGCCCTCGGACATGCCGAAGCCGAGTTCGTGCTCCTGGCCGATGACGACCTGCAGTACAGCGCCGACGGACTGGCCCGGGCCTTGCAGGCGATGGAGGAACATCCGGACACGGATATTTTCGCCTTCCGCTACAGCGGCGCCGACAACAAGCTGTACCCGCCGGACATGCACGACCTGTCAAAACCATTCAAAGGATATAACTTCACCTCGTTCGAACTTGCTTTCCGGCTGAAAGCGATCCGTGACAGAAAGCTCGATTTCAGTCCGCTCACCGGTGTGGGAGCGCCATATCTCACGGCTGCTGAAGAAAGCATATTTGCCGAGCGCTGTCTGCAGCAGGGGCTTCGGGGGCTGTTCATACCCTTGACCATAGTGTGTCACCCCGGTCTTACCACCGGTTACCGACTTGCCTCAAGTGCCGGCTTTGTGCGCAGCACAGCGGCATATATTTATGTAAAATACGGCATAGTCAGCGGCGTGGCCCGCTGTCTGCTGCTGGCAGCCAGGGTGCCGCTGCCGTACCCCAGGGCCCTTGTCTACGCCTTGCAGGGCATGGCATATGCCGTGAAACACCGCAGGGAATTATGAAAATACTGCTGATAGGTGATTTCAGTAATTATCACCGGGCGCTCAGCGACGGCCTTCGTCAGCTGGGCCATGACGTCACCGTGGCGTCTTCCGGCACACAGTGGCTCAATACAGAGCGTGATGTCGATTTGCGCCGCCGCGGCGGCAAGCTGGGCGGGGCACTGCTGTATGCACGCCTCAACAGTACTCTGTTGCCGCGGCTGAGCGGCTACGATGTGGTGCAGATTTGCTCTCCACTGTTTGTTGAGCTGAGGCCCGCGCGCGTAAGCCGCGTGTTCGACATGCTGAAGTGCCGCAACGGCCATCTGTTTCTAACGGCATTGTCTACCGACAGTCATCTGGTGGAGCGCCTCAGCGGACCGAATCCGCCGTTGCGCTATAGCGAGTGGCAGGTCGAAGGCTGTCCGACTCCTTTTGCACTTTCGGATGTGAATATGCGTCGTGAATGGCTCGCGCCGGAGATGGTGGAGCACGACCGGCATATTTACGCGAATGTCGACGGCACCGTTACGGCGTTATATGAATATCATAAGATAATTGAAGATGCTTTTTCGGCCGACCGGCTGGCCTATGCCGGCATACCTATTGACTTGCAGAAGATACAGCCCGCTGCCATGCTCGGCCTCGGGCAGGCTGACCCTGTACGGATAATGGTGGCATACCCCAAGGCGCGTATGGTTGAGAAAGGCGCCGACCGACTTGTGGCTATGGCGCGTGAACTCGAGCGCCGGCATCCGGGGAGGATTATAGTCGATGAGGTTACGCAACTGCCTTATTCGCAGTTTGTGGAGCGTATAAAACAGAGTCATATAATAGTCGACCAGCTATATAGCTATACGCCCGGCACCACGGCACTGCTGGCAATGGCCATGGGCCGTGTGACAGTGAGCGGCGGCGAGGAGGAGTATTACGATTTCATAGGCGAGCGCAGTCTGCGCCCTATAATCAACACCGACCCGGCTGACATCGGCGAAACCATGCGCCGCGTCGAAGCTGTGGCTCTCGACCGGGAGCGCCTCATGGCCATGGCGGCGGAAGGCCCCGAGTTTGTAAGGCGCCACAACGATTCGGTCGAGGTTGCCCGCCGCTTCCAGCGGTTCTGGGAGAAGCGTATAAACTCCTGATTTCAAATCAGTCCGATATGCCGGAACATTTCGGCATAGTAAGCGGCTTTTTTCTCCAGTGCCAGCGGATAAGCCCGGCTGGTAGATGGCATGCGCCAAATTTCGAGCGAGCCGTCGGCGGTGGTCACCATCTCGCCCATGCGTGGCAGCGGTGTGCCGGTAAGGCAGGCCACGACTCCGGCGGCTTTTTCGCCTGTGGTGACTACCGTGTGGCACGATGGCATCTGCGACAGCAGGTCGGACAGAGGCACCGGCTCGACTATGTCGAGAAATTTATCGGAGGCGTTGTCTTTCAGGCGTCGTACTTTGCGTGCGGTATCGTTGAGTGCGATTCCTTTTTCGACAAGCAGCCGTTTGATATCGTCGAGGCGGAAGCAGCGTGCCTGCCGGTCGTATAGCGTGTCGCGTCCGCCAAGAAAAATCAGCCCCATCATGGGCCAGAAATCGTTGGTTCGGTTGGGGTAATAAAAATTCATGGCCCATCGTTTGGGCTGGGGCGGGAAGGTACCCATTATGAGTACCTTCGCACCCTCAGGTATAAACGGGGGCCACGGATGTGATTCGAGTTCCATTTATCAGAAATATCGTGCCATGTCGCTTTCGAGTGTCTGCCAGTCGGTGACACGTTCGGCCAGGTTGCCTTCGGCATCGAATATATATGTCATGGGCAGTGCGTCTACGTTGTAGCTTATCAGCGGGTTGCCCTGCTTGATGGCTGCGCTCCACACGCTTGTCCATGGCAGGTTCTGGGCCAGGCGATGCCACTCGGGTTCGGTGGCGTCGACGCTGACCTGATAAATTTTCAGCCCGCGCTCCTTGTATTTGTCGTAAACTGTGCGCAGCACCATGGTGTATGCCGGAGCTTGCTCGGCCGAGTATGCGGCAAAACTTAGTATGGCCGGATGTCCGCCGCCTACGAAGTCGGAGAGTTTGTGTTCTTTGCCATTTATGTCAACCGACTCTATGTCGGCAGGCATATTGGTTACGACTGCGGTAATCTCACGTTCGTATGCCTCGGGGTTGCGGCGCTTCATTTCCTGAGCCACACGCATTTCGAGGAACTTGGTGCGGGGGTCGTCGGGTCGTTGCTGCCGGAACTTAGTGGCTACGGCGCGCAGAATATTGTAGTCGAGTTTGCGGCTGTTGATGTCAAAGAGGGCCTTGCCGTCGAAATTGCGGCTAATCAGATAGTATGCCGTCATCACCTCGGGGTCGGCAATGATAAGCTCATAGAGCTGAATCTTAAGGGTGGAGTCGGCCAGAGCCTTGTCGAGCCCTTTGGCGTTGATGGAGGCATATATTAAAGAGTCGGCACCGGCGATTTTAAGGGCGGCGGTCGAGCCCTTCATGGAGTATCGGCCTCCGAAATCGTCAGCGTTGGTGCTGATTGAGATATGGTCGAGCGAGTCGACGGGGAAGTATAGCTTGCGACCGTCAAGGCTCAGACGGTAAAGGTCGGGGTATGCCGCCGCGGAGTCGGCAGTAAAGGCAAACTTGCCTTCGTTGTCCACAGCAATCGAGTCGAGCACAATCCACGAACCGCTTACATTCTGTTCGATAGCCAGTTTGCGGCCTTGGGCACCTTCGACAGAGCCTTCGACCTTCCAGCCATCTTTTCCTGCACATGCGCTCAGGGCTGCGATGCTGCCCATGAGCAGAAGTTTTACGTACGCTTTCATTGTGGGCCCTGTTATTCGAATTCAGCTGCGATTTTGTCGGCAATACTCTGCATCTGCTCGGCGGGCAGTGGAGTTTTTTTACTGAACTGGAGGTCACCCTCGGAGTTGATGGGAGCCAGGTGAACATGGGTGTGGGGCACTTCCATGCCCATAACGGCCACTGCTATGCGCTTGCATGGTATTGCCTTTTTCATGGCCTTGGCCACGCGGCGTGCAAAGAGCATCAGTTCGGTATAGTCCTGCTCGTCGAGGTCGAATATGTAGTCGACTTCTTTGCGCGGGATAACCAGTACGTGGCCCGGAGTCACGGGGTTGATGTCGAGGAAAGCATAGTGCTTTTCGTCGGCTGCCACACGGTACGAAGGAATTTCGCCGGCGGCAATTTTGGAGAATATTGTTGCCATTTGGAGAGCGGTTTATCAGAATGAAATTTCCACGATTTCAAATTTCATCAGGCCGGAGGGTACACGTATTTCCACCACTTCGCCCAGCTTATGGCCCAGCAGACCCTGGGCGATGGGAGTCGACGAAGCGATTTTCTTTTCCTTGAGGTTGGCCTCGGAGTCGGCAACAATTGTGTACTCCATAGTCATGCCGTTGGCCACGTTTTTGATTTTTACGCGGTTGAGAATCTGAATCTCGTCGGTGTTGAGTTTTGAGTCGTCAATGATGCGTGCATTGGCCACGAGGTCTTTGAGCTGCGATATTTTCATTTCGAGCATGCCCTGTGCCTCCTTGGCGGCATCGTATTCAGCGTTTTCCGAGAGGTCGCCTTTGTCGCGGGCCTCGGCGATAGCACGTGAAATTTCGGGGCGTTTTACAGATTCGAGATAGGCAATTTCGTCCATCTTTTTCTTGTAGCCCTCTTTGGTCATATAAGTGATAGCCATGATGATTCTGTGTTTTTTTGAGAGATTAAAAAAAATAAGCGACTCGGCCATGTCTGGCTGAGCCCCTCAGAAATTCTGACGCAAAGTTAGCCTAAAAAAGTGAGAGCGCGACGAAAAAGGTGTTAATGTTTATTAAATGCCGCCGTCGCTCCAAGTTAAGCCGCGGAAACTGATTATTTTTGCAATATGATTACAGAATTTCTGACAGCCCACGGGCTTATGGGCCTTGCTATCGGCCTGAGTACTTTTTTGATAATAGGCGTTTTTCATCCTATAGTAATAAAGTGCGAGTATTATTTCGGCGTGAAATGCTGGTGGTGGTTTCTGCTGCTCGGAATCGCTTCGTGCGTCGCCTCGGTGTGTGTGGCCGATGTGGCGGTATCGACTCTGCTCGGAGTTGTAGCCTTCTCGTCGTTCTGGACTATAAAGGAAATATTCGAGCAGCGCGACCGTGTGCGTAAAGGCTGGTTCCCGGCTAATCCCAAACGAAAATACTGATGCCACAGCCGAATATAATAGTATTGCACGTAGCTTGTGGCTACGAGGCCCGTGCCCGGCATATCGAGTCAATGATGCAGCGCCACGGCCTTGAATTCGAGTACATGCTGCGGGGAGATATCCCGCAGGTGACACCTCAGGTGCTCGACGAGTATTTCTGCGACAGTTTCGGAGGAGCTAATGCCTATACATCGTGCAGCTATAAGCATCTGCTCGCGTGTGAACGCATTGTTGCCCAGAACTGGTCGGGTGCCGTGATTATGGAAGACGACGCGGTGCTGTTTACGCGCTTCGGCACGCTGCTGCCCGAGGCACTGCGCCAGCTCGACACAGCCTGTCCGGGGCCTGCGATACTTTCACTTGAGGATACGCGCCTGAGGTTTGTGCCGCACAGCCGGCGCCGCAAGGGGCAGCTGGTATATCCCGGCGACCGCGACCGTCTGGCAGGCTGCTATTATATAAACCGTGCCGGCGCACAGGCAGTGCTCGACTTTGCCCGCAGCCACAAACTCGACCGGCCAATCGACACCTTTCATCGCCTGATGCTGGACAGCGGGCTGCTGAATTACTGGTGGATGCAGCCCGCCATAGCCACCCAGGGCAGTTTTACCGGTCTGTTTCCCTCGTCGTTGTCCACTCGCTACAGCCGGCTGATGACACCGCTTGTGTGGCGTCTGAAATTAGGTTACCGCAAGCTCTTATACCGGTTGCGCTGATAAACCAGCCGCATGATACGGTCGGCAAAAACCGGGCGGTAATGCGTGTTGTCGTAAAGCAGGGTGTCCTGTTCGAGTGCGTTGGCAAGCGAGAAACTGTAATCGTGTACCCTTTCCGCCCCGAACGAATACCGATTGCATCAGCTGCAAATCGGCCGGATTGAGTACCGTTTTGCGACGGTTGGGGCCTATCACCACCCGGAAATCGGTTTTGTGCTTTTTGAATATCTCCGCTATGTTTTTTACCGCATCGGCCCGTCGGCCGGTGAGGCAGGCATCGGCCACGGAGATTTCTGCAGGCGATGCCTGCAGCGGATGCATGCTGTAGAAAGCCGCCGGGTCGGCGGCGATTATGGAATCCCAGGCAGGAATTGACTCCTGATTGATAAGCGGGTCATATATTATAGGCTGTGGCTCGAAAATCATATTGCGCCCGTTGTTGCAGGGCTGCCCGCTGATTTGTGCCGGAATCCAGCTTTTCAGGAAATCGGCGTTTGTAGCCGCTCTGAAATAAGTGTAATGATAGCTCAGCCGCCCGGCAAGCGTGTGCTGAAGCTGCGGCGGATTCACGAAGGCAGGTCCCGCGGATTCATCGCTACCCATTATTATGGGGTCGAGGACAACGAGTGCGAAATCCAGTGGCTGGCCGAGTTCGTCGAGATACTTTATTTTGGCGGCCATAGACGGCAGACTCTCCGATGACGAATCAAAGTGGTATGCCTTGGCGCGGCCGCTTGAGTCAGCCAGTTGCTGCCACGTTTCGGCATCGTAGTAGCACGATATCGACGAGCCGAATATGAAAGCGTTGTAGCTGTGACCCTGAGCCACGCGGTCGTGGAAATTAGCGAATGTAACCAGCCCTTTGTTCATGCCTATGCGTGCCGGATTTTCTGTAGGGTCGGGCAGATAACAGTCGTAGTGCCGCAATACCTTGTATGGGTCGGTGCAGATATACCATAGCAGGGCAACCAGTACCGGCGGACTTGCCACCAGCACCGTGCGCAGCATGAATCTGATTATCGAACGGGCCGTTGTATTCATCAGAACTGAAAATAAATGAAAGTCATTTCCACCGGCTCGCTGATTATTATGTACCCTATGCACAGCCAGTAATAGGCTATACGCGCCCATGGGCTACTGCCGAACCGTTCAAGCGGGTAATCCATTGCGCGGCACTTCCATTCGGTAACCATAACCACGGCCGCAGGCAGCATCCACCATATTTTAAGCAGATACAGCCAGTTGCGGAATCCTATAAATGCTATGGCGATAATGGCTGCCACTGCCAGCCCGGCTACCGTCGGCCGCAGCCAGCCTTTTCGGCAGATAAATGTGGCGATAAGCCACAGCACGCCGAAAACAAGCAGATAAACCCATATTCCCGAGAAACCGGTGGCGAGCTGGCTCCATTCCGAACAGCGGAAAAGATAGAACCCGAATGCCACAGTACCGAAAGTCAGTATTATTGAGGGTAAATCGCGTGCTGTGGTCGAGCCTGACGGACGCCGCATGTGCAGCAATGTTTTAGCCGCCACGTACACTGCGGCCCAGTATATGCCCCAGATTATAAAGTTCCAGGCGGCTCCGTGCCATATTCCCGACACCACGAACACCAGCACAGTGTTCCACATGGCGCGGGTATGACCGCGCCGGTTGCCTCCCAGGGGTATGTACAGGTAATCTCTGAACCACAGCATCAGCGATATATGCCATCGCTGCCAGAATTCAAGTATGTTGCGCGAGAAATACGGAAAACGGAAATTGGCCATCAGCTCTATGCCGAGCAGACGCGATACTCCGCGGGCTATCTCGCTGTACGCCGAGAAATCGCAATAGATTTCTATCGAGAACACAATGCCGCCCAACAGAACCAATATCGGATTTCCGGGTATCTGGGCGTAAATACGGTCGGAATACAAGGCGAGCATGTCGGCCACGCACAATTTCTTCATCAGTCCGAATAGTATCAGCCGTAGCCCCGAGGAGGCCATGGCTCGGTTCCATTGCCTTGCATGCGCAATCTGTGGCAACAGTTGCGATGCCCGTTCGATAGGACCGGCCACCAACTGCGGAAAATAGGCTATGAAGGTGGCAAATGTAACAGGATTCGTACACACGGCCGCACGGCCTTTGTACACATCGACTGAATACGCTATCGCCTGGAAAGTATAGAACGAGATACCCACCGGCAGCAGTACGTCAATTGTGAACCAGTCGAGATTCCATCCGAATACACTCAGCAGCCGCTGCAGATTTTCCGAGAAGAAATTCAGGTATTTGAATATTATCAGTATGCCTATGTTGAATACTATGTTCAGAGCTGTAAGCAGTCGCCCGTACCTTCGGGCTGCAAACAGTCCGGTGAGGTATGTAGTGGTTGTGGTGAGGATTATCAGTCCCAGAAAACGCCAGTCCCACCATCCGTAAAAGAAATAGCTTGCCGCCAGCAGAAGCATGTTTTGGGTCTTGACCCGGCTGCGTAACAGCAGCCAGTAAAGCACAAACACCGTAAGCATGAATATGGCGAAAAGTATTTCGGTAAACTGCATTGTCAGTGGTTTTGGGTGCGCGCCGCCGCGTGTCGTTGCTGGTAGTTATATATGGCCATTGCCACTCCTGCAAGGGGGCGGAGTCGTTCAGACAGATGGTCTGAGTAGTTATCGGGATACCGGCGACGGATGTCCAGAATGTCTTCGTACTGCTTGCGAGTGAGCAGGGTGCCGAACTGGGTAATCATGTCTTCGCCTATCAGTTTGGCTATATGGGTGTAGACAGTGCTTTCCGACAATCCGCGTTCTCGGGCTATCTCCGGCACGGGCAGGCCGCTGTTGTACAGTATCAGAGTCTGCTTCATGCTGCTGCCCTGTGGCAGAGTAGCCGTCATGCCCTCGAACTTGCGTATTGCCTGAATGAAGCGGCTGCCGAAGCGCACAAGCTTGCGCTCGCCCACACCGCTTATATCGGCCATTTCCTCTAAGGTCTTCGGGCGGCGGTGAGCCATGTCCTGCAGGGTGGCGTCGCTGAATACCATGTAAGGCGCTATGCCGTCTTTCTGCGAAATGGCCATACGTATGGTTTTGAGTTGCTCGAATAGTTCTTCTTCGGGTGACAGCGCCGGCACGTCGAGGTCCGGAATTCTGCCGCGGCGTTTTTTTTCGTCTTTAGTCTGTTCGGGCGCGTAGCGTGCCAGTTCGATGCGTGCGCGGCCATACACCACATCCATGCCGAATGGGGTGGGGTGCAGGTGGTTACTTTCGTCGTAGGCAATCTCGAACAGTCCCAGCTGCACCATCTGCGACAGGTAGTGGTTCCATTGGGTCACATTCAGGTCGCGTCCGGCTCCGAATGTTTTTATGCGGTCGAAACCCAGTCGCCTGATATCGGACTTGAGTGAGCCGCGCAGAATGTCGTTGAGCATATACATGCCGGCTTTTCCACCCACGCGTATCGATGCGCTCAGGGCCATTTGAGCCAAAGTGGTGCCATCGAAACGGTGTGGCGGATTGAGGCAGATGTCGCAGTTGCCGCAGTCGTGAGCGGCTGTTTCGCCGAAGTAACTCAACAGTATGCGGCGGCGGCATACTCCGGCCTGGGCGAATTTGAGCATCTGCTGCAGTTTTTCGTTGCTTACACTGCTGCGGCCCGACTCCTCGGCGAAGTTACGCAGAGTAATCATATCGGCCATGGAGTAGAACATCAGAGCATGGGCCGGCAGGCCGTCGCGTCCGGCACGACCTATTTCCTGGTAGTAGCTTTCGATGTTGGATGGCAGATTGTTGTGTACCACATAGCGTATGTTGCTCTTGTCGATGCCCATGCCGAATGCTATTGTGGCGCACACCACCTGCACGGTGCCGTTTATGAAGGCCTTTTGCGCAGCGGAGCGTTCGGCGGTATTCATGCCGGCGTGGTAGCATACGGCGCGGAAACCGAGTGCGTTGATGCGTTCGGTCATTTCCTCGGCGCTTTTGCGGCTGAGGCAGTAAATTATGCCGGAGTCGTTCGGATGCTTGCGTATAAGCGAGGCGATTACACGCATTTTGTTTTTCAATCCGGGGTTGTTTACCACTTGCAGCGAAATGTTGGGGCGGTCGAACGAGCCAATCCATGTAAAGGGTGCGGCCAGATTCAGATTCGCGGCTATGTCGCCGCGGCACAGGCGGTCGGCGGTGGCGGTGAGAGCCATTATCGGCACGTGCGGATATTTCTGTTTTATTCGTGCCAGGTCTGTGTATACGGGCCGGAAATCGTGGCCCCACTGCGATATGCAGTGTGCCTCGTCGATGGCGAACAGGTTTACCGGTATGGAATCCGACCAGCGGTCAATTTCCAGGAGCAGCCTTTCAGGCGATATGTACAGCAGTTTAATGTGGCCCTCGAACAGGGCCTCCATCACCGCGCGGTTGTCTGATTCGTTGTGGCCGGAGTGTACAGCCGCCGCCGGTATGCCGTTGGCCTGCAGGGCGGCTGTCTGGTCGTCCATCAGAGCTATCAGGGGCGACACTACTACGGTGAAGCCGTCACGCGCCAGGGCAGGTATCTGAAAACACAGCGATTTGCCTCCACCGGTAGGCATCAGCACCAGCGAGTCGCGCCCCTGCATGGCCGCGTCGATAATTTCAGCCTGGCCAGGACGGAACGAGTCGTAGCCATAGAATTTCTTTAGAATTTCTTTTGGCGTCATTTCGTGTTGCCCAGCAGCCGGTTATAACGTTTAGGGTCGTTGATGGCCTCGTATGCGGCCTTGAATATAGGATCGAACATGTTTGTGGCGCGAGAGAAAGAGCCGCGTTCGAACAAGTCGCGCGAAATAAGGCCCTTGACGATTGCGGTTACATAGGGTTTGGAGCGCTCCCACTGCTCGCTGTTGAATTCAGTGCTGTCGGCGGTGGTGCGTGCCACAAGGTCGGAGAGCATCCGGTCGGTTACATTGAAGTCGCGGTAGAACCTGTCCTCGTCGGGGTACAGTTTCTTCAGCTGCTTGCGGTTGGTGTCCACGTAGTTGAGTACGTAGCTGTTGAGCGAGCCTTTGCCCAGCATGGCGCGGTAGTAGGGTGTGAAGTAGGTGGTGTCGACCGGCACGAAAATATCGGGTAGAATACCGCCTCCGCCGTATACGGTGCGGTGGTTGCGCAGTGTCCGGTACTGCAGGCTGTCGATTAGCTTTATCGAGTCGGCGCTCCACAGTTCGCCCGAGTTGAGCCGGTTGAGCATGTCGAGTTCATATTCCTCGCTGTGGCCTTTGGCATAGTGCTTCTGAATGCAGCGGCCCGAGGGGGTATAGTACCGGGCGGTGGTAAGGCGTATCATCGAGCCGTCGGGGAATGGGAACGGACGCTGCACCAGACCTTTGCCGAAGGTGCGTCGGCCCACAACCAGACCGCGGTCGTTGTCCTGCATGGCGCCCGAGAATATTTCGGATGCCGAAGCCGAGAACTGGTTCACCATCACCACAACCGGAATGTCGAGGTACTTGCCGTCGGTGTCGAGGTTAAAGTGCTGCGGGGCGCTGTTTCGTCCGGCAGTGTACACCACCGGGTCGCCTGCGTGCAGAAAGTCAGCAGCCATTTGGCAAGCGGCTCCCAGATAGCCTCCGCCGTTGTCCTGCAGGTCGATAATCAGCTGCTTCATGCCTTTTTTGGCAAGTTTGGCGGCAGCCTGGCGCACTTCGGTGGGAGTTTCCTCGGCAAAGCGGCTCACGGCAATGTAGCCGGTCTTGTCGTCGACCATATATGCCTCGTTGACGCTGTACAGGGGTATGTCGTCGCGGGTCACCACAAACTCAAGCAGCTCGGGGTTGTTGCCTCGCATTACCATCAGGCGTACTTTCGAGCCTTTTTCGCCGCGCAGGGTCTTCAGAATCTTTGAATTCGGCAGCTTGCGTCCGGCCAGCAGTGTATCGTTGGCGCTGATAATCTTGTCGCCGGGTTTTATGCCCACTTTCTCGCTTGGGCCGCCGCCGGTGGTCTGAATCACGTACACGGTGTCGGTGCTCATGTTGAACTGTATGCCGATACCCGAGAACTTGCCTTCGAGTGGCTGTGTGAGCTCGGTGGTTTCCTCCGGGTTGGAGTACGACGAGTGTGGGTCGAGAGTTTTCAGCATCGCCACAATCGCCTCCTGCACAACGGAATCGGCATCAACATCCTCCACATAATAATTTTCGATAATCTGCTCGGCCATACGCAGTTTGTTGTTGGGCGAAAATTGCATCTGCTGGCCGCATATCTTGGTGGCCAGTGGCAGCATAACTGCCGCGGCCATGATAGTCAGTATTAATTTTTTCATCAGGTGTGTATTTATTATGTGCAAATTTAGTATTTTTGCAGAGAAAAAGCGAATATGCTTATTAAAAATTAACAATTCAGCCGGAGAAGGTATGACTGACTTTATTAAAACACCTATCGAGGGTGTATGGATTATCGAGCCGCAGAGATTCGGCGACAAGCGTGGTTATTTCTGCGAAACCTACCGCCGCTGCGATTTTGAAGCTATAGTCGGAGAGGTGGATTTTGTGCAGGAAAACGAGTCGTTCTCGTCCGGGCGCGTTATCCGAGGGCTACACATGCAGCGCGGCCAAGCGGCGCAGGCCAAGCTTGTGCGAGTGTCGCAGGGCCGGGTGCTCGATGTGGCCGTGGACATGAGGCCTGGCTCGGCTACCTTCGGGCAGCACGTGGCGGTTGAACTCGATGCCGAAAGCGGGCGTCAGCTGTTTGTGCCGCGCGGTTTTGCCCACGGCTTTGCGGTACTGAGCGACTTTGCGCAGTTTCAGTACAAGGTCGATAACTATTATGCTCCGGAGGCCGAGCTTTGTCTGCGTTTCGATGACCCCGTTGTGGCCGTCGAGTGGCCATTCGATACCTCAGAGGCCATACTGTCGCCCAAAGACCTCAGCGGCTTAAGTTTCAATGAATTTTGCGAGAAACTGAAATAACTCGCCGCTTATTACCATAGCACTATAGCTCACCATAGAGCCTACTGATTTTTTTTCTGATTGCTATGGCTTCGAAAATAAACATTGTGAGTTCTCTTAATGAGTAAACCGCATGCGAAATTATACGAAATGAAAACATTCACATTATACGGCGGCGGAGTCGACAGCCGCATCATGGAGCAGGCTGTGGCGCTGCTGCGCGAGGGTGGGGTGGTGATATATCCTACCGACACACTCTACGCCATGGGTTGCGACGCACTCAATCCAAAGGCCGTGGAAAAACTATGCCGGCTCAAAGGCATAAACCCCGACAAACAGATGCTGTCGGTGGTATGCAGCGACTTCTCGCAGGCAGCAGAATATGCACGCATCGACAACCGCGCTTTCAGAATTATGAAGGAATATCTGCCCGGGCCGTTCACATTTGTGTTACCGGCGGCACATACGTTGCCGCGGCAGTTCAAGGGGCGCAAGACTGTAGGCGTGCGTATTCCCGATAATGCCATAGCCCGCGCGCTGGCCGAGGTTCTGGGCAATCCGGTGATGTCGTCGTCGGTGGCTCCGCACGACCCCGACGACATAGTGTCGCCGGCTGCGCTTGCAATCGACTATGAACACCAGGCCGATGCCCTGATTGACGGTGGCGAGGGCCTTGACACCCCCTCTACAGTGGTAGACCTTACAGATTCGTCGAACCCCGAAGTTCTGCGTCGGGGGGCAGGTGAGTTCGAAGAATAATGGAACTGCAACAGATTACTATCGAAGAACTGTATAGCGAATTTCCGCAGTCGGTGACACCATACGGCAGCGAGGCCTTCAACAGGCTCAATGCTGCCAAAGCCGACTCTCTGGCCGCATATATACTCCGCGACAGCAAAGGCAAAGCCCGCCTTGGAGTACTTGCCGGAGAGCGCGACGGCTCCATGCGGCTGCCTTTTTCGGCTCCGTTCGGCGAGGTGCTGTACCGCAGGCCCCAGACACTGGAAACGTGTATGGACCTGGCGCATGCACTCAAAAACACTATCCCCGCAGGCATGCAGCTGACCCTTGCGCCGGATTTCTACGACCCGCTGATGCTGCCCAGACTTAAAGGAGCGCTTGGCATTGTTGCCACCGAAATGTATCACGACTACAACTACAGCTACCCTCTGACCCGCTACAGCGACTTTGTGGCAGGGCTTGCCCCCGCAGCCCGAAACCATTACAACCGCGCTTGCCGTGCCGGTTTCAGCTTCACTGCCGATGCCGCTCCGGCGAGAGTCTACGAGGTGATACGCCGCAACCGTGCATGGCGCGGCTATCCTCTGGCTATGAGTTTCGATGCCTTGTGCGAAACTGCCGCGGTGGCAGGCATCGACTGGCATCTGCTGTCGCTTGGCGATGCCGATGTCGCCTCGGCTGTGGTGTACAGGCTTAACCGGCATGTGGCACAGGTGATTTACTGGGGCGATGTTGAGGGCTATGGAGGTGAGCGCCCCATGAACCTGCTGGCCCGGCGCGTGGCCGACCATTACAGGGCCCTCGGGTTCGAAACACTCGACATAGGGCCCAGCTCCGTCCGCGGTGTTCCGGACACAGGCCTGTGTACATTCAAGGAAAGCCTCGGCTGCGACTTAACATTCAAACCCACATTCATATGGTAAGTGACAAAGCCCGAATAGAATATGTCGACCTGGTAAAAGGTTTCTGCATGTTCTTTGTGATATCATTTCACTGCCACGTAACCTACTGCCCGTGGTTCTACAACACCATACGCAGCATGTATCTGCCGGCCTTTTTCTTCTGCTCGGCCCTGTTTTTCAATGCCGACCAGCCGTTCCGCAGTTTCCTGGTTCGTAAAGTCAACCTGTTGCTGGTGCCCTGGGCGTTCTTCCTTGGCTTGTGTTTCTGTGGTTTCGCGGGCATATATCTGTTCGGGCAGCTTTTCCCCGGTGCAGGCATCAACTGGACTTCGATGCTCAACACCCACACCCCCTACGACTTTATAAGAATCCCCGCCAATCTGCCCTCGTGGTACCTGTGGTGTATCTTTTTCGCGTTTATGGCATATTATGCAGTATGCCGTATGGGCAGGAGGGGGATATGGATTAAAGCGCTTGTAGTGGTGGCCATGGCCCTGCTTGGGTGGTATTTCGAGCGCTATGGCATACGCTCGGTGCTGTACCGCAGAAGCGTAGTGATGCAGTACCTCTACGACTTCCATTTCTTCACGGCCCTGGAGATGCTGCCGTTTATGTTCGCCGGCGAGGAACTGCGGCGCCGCGGGCTGCTTGGCTTCAACTACCGCAGCATGGCCGCATTGGCTGTATTCGCCGTAAGTGTGGCATTATGGGTGTTTTATTCCCAGCGGGTGTTTGTGACACTCTACGGCCATGTGTGGCCGCTTGAGGCTTACATACCCGGCTTTGCAGGCACTTCGGCCATATTCATTCTTATGGCGGCCCTGAACCGTTTTCCGCTGCTCGACTTCCTTGGCCGCAACAGTCTTACTGTATTGTGTACACACTACATGATATTTCTGGTTATGGAAAATTACATCCACAACCTTTGGTGGCTCTTCGCCTGTGTGCTGGCGCTTACGCTTGTGGCTGTTAAATTCTGTATAACATATTTTCCGTTGTTTACGGGCCGGGGAAACTTCTTTCCGCTGTCCCGCACACACCTAAGCCTGTCATAAATTATGGAGCATCTACGCGAATTTCTGACCGAACACCTGTCTTGGCCTCTGGCGCGCGAGATTGTCCTGCTTGCGGTAATAGCAGCTATTGCCATAGTATCATACTTTATAATGAACTATGTCATGCGCAAGGTAAAGGAGATTGTCGAAGATACAGAAACCAAAATCGACGACATATTGCTCGATACCTCAATGCGCAAGGCATTGTCGTGTCTGGTACCGGCATTGATAGTGAATTATTTCCTTCCGCAGCTGTTTGACAATTCCACAAGCCTGCACCAGTGGATAAAAACACTCACCTCCCTTTACGTGCTCACTGCCGTGATATATGTGTGCATAGTGCTGGTGAAGAATCTGTACCACCTGATGGAAGATACCGAAAAGACCCGGCGCTACGCCGTAAAGGGCATATTCCAGATGGTGCGTCTGATTATTATCTGCGTAGGCGTGATAATAGGGCTGAGCATGATACTTGGCCGGGAGCCTACCGCTATAGTCACAGCCATCGGAGCCTCGGCCGCGGTGCTTATGCTTGTGTTCAAGGACACTATTCTGGGCCTGGTGGCCTCGGTACAGCTTTCGGCCAACAACATGTTGCGCAAGGGCGACTGGCTGGTGTGCGACTCGCACGGCATAAACGGCACCGTAACCGATGTGTCGCTCATTACCGTAAAGGTGTTGAACTGGGACAACTCTATATCAACCATACCTCCTTATACGCTTATAACCGACTCGTTTCGCAACTACCGGAACATGCGCGACATGGGCGGCCGAAGGGTGGAGCGCTCAATCCTTATCGACTTAAATACGGTACGTTTTCTGGAGCCGGACGAAATAGAGCGCCTGCGCAGTCGCGGCAGGCTCGATGGGCTGGGTGAAATCGATGCCCGGAACATGGTGAATCTGCACCTGCTGCGACTGTATCTCGACAATTTCATCCGCCATGACCAACGTGTCAACAGCTCGATGCTTTTTATGGTTCGCCAGATGCAGCCCACGGCTCAAGGCCTGCCTGTGCAGCTTTACTTCTTTACTAAGGTAACGGCCTGGCGTGAGTTCGAACAGGTGCAGAGCGACATCTTCGACCACGTCTATGCCATTGTCAACGAATTCAGCCTGCGCATGTTCCAGGCTCCCGCCGGCAGTGATATCAGTAGCCTTCCCGCCGGCCGTATGCAGAACGTAGGTTTGCCCGTACGGGATTAATTTTGTAACTTTGCATCAGAATCGCCGATGAGGGAAGCCGGTGCGAATCCGGCACAGTCCCGCTGCTGTGAGTTCATACATCGTGCGCTATGCCATTGGCTATGCTGAGAAGGCGCGCACTATACCGATGGAACAAGTCAGAAAACCTGTCGGAGTGATTCATTGTTTAATTAGCCTGCGAGGACGGGCATAAAACCATAATAGTGAAATTCGCAACATTACTGTTTTTTACAGTGGCCGTGATTACGCCGGCCAGGGCCTCGATGGCCGATTCGATTCCTGCCGACAGTGTTGACTATGTGCTGGCTGAAGTGACTGTAGCCGGTCGCCGGCCTAATGTGGAAACCATACCGGCTCAGGTACTCTCGGGCGATGAACTGCAGCGCCTCAATTCCAACTCCGTGGCCGACGCCCTGCGCTATTTCGCAGGCGTACAGGTGAAGGATTACGGCGGTGTGGGAGGTATAAAGACCGTGAACATACGCTCTATGGGAACTAACCATACCGGCGTGGTGTACGATGGAGTGGAACTCGGCAATGCACAGAACGGCCAGATTGATCTGGGGCAGTTCTCGCTCGACAACATGGAGTCAATATCGCTGCACAACGGCCAGAAAAGCGAGATTCTGCAGCCGGCACGTGACTTCGGTTCGGCGGGTACCATCTACATGCGCACACGCACTCCACATTTTGAGCCCGGCGAAACCTATCATCTGCGCGGAGCCGTGCGCTTCGGCTCGTTCGACCTGCTCAACCCCTCGGCGCTCTTCGAACTGCGCCTGAGTCCCCGGGTAAGTGCCCAGCTGTCGGCTGAATATCTTACATCGTCGGGAAAATACAAATTCCGCTACCGCCGTGTGAATCCGGCAGGTGAGCTGGCATACGACACCACCGCTGTGCGTCAGAACGGCGACATCAGCGCCACCCGCCTGGAACTGAACGTCAACGGCACCCTGAGCAACGGCGAGTGGCGAGCCAAAGTATACAACTACAACAGCGAGCGTGGTGTGCCGGGCGCAATAGTGAACAATGTGTGGCGCCGCGGCGAACGGATATGGGACAACAACTCGTTTGCGCAGGCATCGTACTCGGCCGATTTCGGCCCTGTGACCACTCTCAACCAGGCCAAATACTCCTTCTACCGCACCCACTATGTGAACAACGACGACAAGCAGCTGAAAATCGACAACCTTTACCGCCAACGTGAGTTTTATTTTTCGTCGGCCAACGAATATGTGGTCAACCGCCGCCTGCGTTTCTCGGTCAGCTACGACTTTATGTGGAACACCCTCAGCGCCGACATGTACGACTTTGCCAAGCCCGACCGCTACACCAACATGCTATCCGCCGCCGGCTCGATGGATCTCGGCCGTTTTAAGATGCAGGCTTCGGCGCTGGGCACATTCATCAACGACAAACTCGCAGGCCGTCAGGCTCCGGAGCCAAAGCAGGTGTTTACGCCTGCCGTATACGCCTCGTATACGCTGTTGAACAACCGCGAACTGGGTGTGAGAGCCTTCTATAAACGCTCGTTCCGCATGCCTACATTCAACGATCTGTACTATGCCGACATGGGCAACTCGCAGCTCAATCCGGAGCGGGTGACCCAGTACAACGCCGGAGTGCTGTGGGATCATCATACCCGCGGCCTGCTCGAGAACCTGCGCTTCAGCGCCGATGTGTACTACAACACCGTGCGCGACAAGATTGTGGCCTATCCAAAAGGGCAGCAGTTCCGCTGGACAATGCTCAATCTGGGCCGCGTGCAGATTCGCGGTATCGACGTCCAGGCCGTAGCCTCGATGCAGCCGCTGCGCGACCTCAACATTACACTGCGCGCGCAGTACACTTTCCAGCGCGCCATCGATGTGACAAGTCCGGCCGACAACTATTACCGCCACCAGATACCTTACATACCGCGCAACAGCGGCTCGGCGGTGGCAAACCTCACCTGGCGGCAGTGGGGGCTGAACTACAGTTTCATTTATGTGGGCGAACGCTATAACCAGCAGGAGAACATCCGCTACAACTACACACAGCCCTGGTACACGAGCGACTTGTCGCTGAGTCGCGATTTCAGCATCAACCGTGTGCGCATGCGAGCCCTGCTTGAGGTCAACAACCTGCTCAGCCAGGACTACGACGTTATCATAAACTATCCCATGCCCAAGCGCAACTGGCGAGTAAATCTTACTATAGAGATTTAGAGGTTTGTGCCGGAATAGAGAAAATATCACACAGAGAACACAGAGGGCACAGAGTTTTTATATTATCTCTGTGCCCTCTGTGTTCTCTGTGTGAAAATTTTGATTCCGGTCTATGGCCTCAGCTTGCGGCGTACATAGCCTCAATCTGGTCGGAATAGAGGTTGTTGATAATGGGGCGGCGCAGCTTGAGGGTGTTGGTGAGTTCGCCGGTTTCGATGCTGAACTCGCGCGGCAGCAACACAAACTTTTTGATGCGCTCGAAGTTGGCGAAGTTCTTCTGCAGTCGGTCGATACGTTCCTGCAGCATGTGGCGAATCTCATTGTTCTGAATAAGGTCGTCGATACTGCCGAATTCGATTTTCTTTTTGCGTGCGTACTCTTTCAGAGCTTCGAAAGCCGGAATGATGATGGCGGTGACATATTTACGCTTGTCGCCGATTACGGCAACCTGCTCAATGAAGCGATCCTCGCCCAGACGGCTTTCAAGGGCCTGAGGCGCTATGTATTTACCGTTCGAGGTCTTGAACAGGTCTTTGATGCGTTCGGTGAGAACGATTGCGCCGGAGGCGTCGATGTATCCGGCATCGCCGGTGCGGAACCAGCCGTCGTCGGTAAAGGCTTCGGCGGTAGCCTCGGGCCTGCCGAAGTAGCCTTGCATCACGGTGGGACCTTTGACCTGTATTTCGTTTTCTTCGCCAATTCGTACCTGCACACGTGGCATAGGGGTGCCTACACTGCCGGCTTCGTAGCCGTAGTCGGGGAAGCAGCTTACGGTGGCTGTGGTTTCCGAGAGGCCGTATCCGATGAGTATGTTTATGCCGCAGCTCTGGAAGAATTCAACGATGTTGGCCGAAAGAGGAGCGCCGGCAGTGGGGAATATGTTGCCTTTGTCTACACCGAGGGCACGGCGTATGGTGCTGAGTACCTTTTTGTCGTAGAATCTGTAGCGGGTTTCGAGCCATGCCGGCACGGGCAGTCCGAGGCGCTTGTAGTGGAGGTTGCGTCGGCGACCTATGGTGATGGCGCGGTTTATGAATTTACGGCGTATGCCTCCGGCAGAGGCCAGTTTGTCCTGTATGGCGGTATATGCTTTTTCCCAGAACCGAGGTACCGAGCACATACATGTGGGGCGTATTTCCTTGATAGTCTGCTGTATTTCCTTTGGATTGCGGTTTATGGCCACTTTCATGCGGTTGAACAGGCAAAAGTAAGTCCATGCTTTTTCGAAAATATGGCTCAGAGGCAGGAAGCAGAGCGATGAATCGTTTTCGGAGAGCATGGTCAGGCGTTCGTGGTGAATCTCAATTGCCGCGTCGAAGCAGCTGTGGTTGAGTATGGCGCCTTTGGGCTCGCCGGTGGTGCCCGATGTATATATTAGTGTAGCAACGTCGGATGGCAGGGCCTCGGCCGAACGCCGTTCGACAATTTTGATTGCTTTTGGTTCGGTAGCGGCTCCGAGTTTTAGCATCGAAGTGAAGCTCAGCAGGCCGTCGACCTTGATGTCGGGTTCGAAGTAGCTGACTATATACCTGAGGTCCGGGCAGTTGTCGCGTACTTCAAGTATGGTGTCGAGCTGAGAGCGGTCGCCTACCATCACCATCTGTGCATGGCAGTCGCGCAGAATGAATTCAACCTGCGAGGGCGACGATGTGGCGTACAGGCTCACCGGTACAGCGCGATTGCGGTAGCAGGCAAAGTCGCATACAAGTATTTCGGGGCTGTTGGCCGAGAATATCGCCACGGAGTCCGACGGTTGGATGTCAAGAGTTTCAAGGGCGCATGCCATAAGGTCGACGTTGCGCGAAAACTCTCTCCAACTGCATGTAACCCACTTGCCCGTGCCTGGTTCGGTGTAGCGAAACGCTTCGCGGAAGCCGTCTTTAGCGGCCTGGCGGCGTGGGAGTTCTGTGAGATAGTTGTGCATAAATTCTCTTATGTCTTATGTTATGACGCAGGGCTTGTTTTTATGCTCTACAACATAAATATCGTTAAAACGCAGGCAAAGTTACTACCTTTATTTTAGATTCAAACAATTTGGCGGTCGGAAACGCTGCCTCCTTAACCATTATTGTATGATTACACAAATAGGGTTAACATGTGTTAAAATAGTATTATGCTGTGAATTTTTGCTATCATGCAGGCTTGTGTAGGCCTGTTTGCAGGTTCAACAGAAAATGTGTAAATTTGCACTCGGAATAAGAACTCAAATTAATTTCAATAGAAAATGATTACACAGGAACAATTAAAAGAGACTTTTGAGCGCAAGCTGGCGCTGAGGAGGTATCTTTGACATCGACAGCAAGAAAATCCAGGTAGAGGAAGAAGAACTCCGCACTCATGTGCCTGACTTCTGGGAGCATCCCAAAGAGGCCCAGGCACAGATGAAAAAAATCAAGGATCTGCAGCAGTGGATTGACGGATATCGCGATGTGGAGCAAGCCGTGGACGAGCTGGGCACAGCCTTTGAGTTTATCAAGGAGGGGCTGGTTGAAGAAGAAGAACTCGACGCTCTATATGCCGATGCCTTAGGCAAAATCGAGGCGCTTGAGCTGCGCAACATGTTGCGCCGTGAGGAAGACAAACTGGGTGTGGTGCTGAAAATCAATTCCGGTGCCGGCGGTACCGAGAGCCAGGACTGGGCTTCGATGCTGATGCGTATGTATATGCGCTGGTGCGAGAAGCATGGTTACAAAACATCGGTGGCCAACCTGCTTGACGGCGACGAGGCCGGCATTAAGTCGTGTACCATCAACGTGGAGGGCGACTTTGCATACGGCTATCTCAAGAGTGAGAACGGTGTACACCGTCTGGTTCGTGTGTCGCCATATAACGCTCAGGGCAAGCGCATGACCTCATTCGCATCGGTGTTTGTGACACCGCTTGTCGACGACACCATCGAAGTAAAGGTAGAGCCTGCTCTGCTGAGTTGGGATACCTTCCGAAGCGGCGGTGCCGGCGGTCAGAATGTAAACAAGGTTGAGTCGGGCGTGCGTCTGCGCTACCAGTTTACCGACCCCTATACCGGTGAGAAGGAAGAAATTCTGATTGAAAATACCGAAACCCGCGACCAGCCCAAAAACAAGGAGAATGCCCTGCGCCAGCTCCGTTCAATTCTTTATGACAAGGAGCTGCAGCACCGTATGCAGGAGCAGGCCAAGGTAGAGGCCGGCAAGATGAAAATCGAATGGGGTTCGCAGATTCGGTCGTATGTATTCGACGACCGTCGCGTCAAAGACCACCGTACAGGCTTCCAGACCTCCGACGTCAACGGAGTGATGGACGGCGATATCGACGGTTTCATTAAGGCTTACCTAATGGAATTTGCCAAGGACGAAGATGCCGAATAAAGTACTGACTGTACAGCCAAGGTGCATGAAGAAACTATATCCCCGAGCTGTGGCAAGAGCTGTCACAACTCGGGGATATAGTTTCTTTGATACAGTCAATTTATATAGAGTAGTTATTGTTGTTCGATGCCCAGCATCAGTTCGTAAATCTGGCGTGTGTCGGCAGCGGTGAGTTTATAATATCCGCCAATTTTCTCGCCTTTATTTTCGTGGAGTTTGCGCACCATGGTGTCGATGTCGGGATTTTCGATTCCGAGCTGTTTGAAAGTCAGCGGCATGCGCAGCACCGCGCCGAAGAATGCGCGAATCGAGGCTACGGCCTCGATGGCAGCCGTGCGGTCGTCGGAGGCATCCACGCTGAATACACGGCGACCGAGTTGAGCCACTTTCGATGGTTTGTGGTGCGCCATGAAAGCAAGCCAGGCAGGGAACACTACAGCCAATCCGGCACCGTGAGGTACGTCGTAGAGGGCGCTTATCTCGTGTTCCATGGCGTGCGAAGTCCAGTCCTCACGACGTCCGGTGCCTACAATTCCGTTGTGGGCCAGAGTTCCAGCCCATTCCACATTGGCGCGGGCCTGATAATCGGTAGGGTCGGCCATCGCTTTGGGAGCCTCGGCTATGAGAGCCATCAGCAAGCCTTCGGCCAGACGGTCGGTGACCTCAACGCGCGGGGTAGTGGAGAAGTAACGTTCCATGATGTGCGACATCATGTCGACCACGCCTACAGCGGTCTGGTATGCTGTCAAGGTAAATGTGAACTCCGGGTTCATAACAGCGAAACGCGGCTTGAGGATGCTATCGGTGCGCAGGCTTAGTTTACGCAAGTCTTCGCTGCGTGTAATCACCGAGTTGCCCGATCCCTCGCTGCCTGCCCCCGGGATTGTCAGAACCACGCCTACCGGAAGAGCCTCCTTGACAGTTGCTTTTCCGCAGTAGAAATCCCAGAAATCGCCCTGATATGGAGTGCCGGCTGCAATAGCTTTGGCGGTGTCGATTACCGAGCCTCCGCCTATAGCCAGCAGGCCGTCGCAATGCTTTTCGCGGCAGATGCGTATACCCTCGTACACCAGCCTGTCGGTAGGATTTGGCTTTGCTCCCGGCAATTCGGCATATTCAATGCCGATACTGTCGAGCGACATTTTGATACGTTCAAGTAAACCGTTAGTTTTTACATATTTGCTGCCGTAGACAATCAATACCTTTTTCACACCCATCAGGAACGTGAGCATACCGGTTTTTTCCTCGGCGCCACGACCGAATTCATATAATGTAGGGTTATATAGAGTGAAACTTTCCATTGTAATACCTTGTTATATAAATGGGTTATATAAAATAATCTATGTCTTTAAAACACGTGCATAGGTAACTTGTTCGATGCACGCGGTTTCAAATTTAGCAATAATAAATGAAAACAGAAAATAAAATGTTAAATTAACGGAACGGCAGAGAGTCAGTTGCACAAGAGTCTGAAATACCTGTGGCAGGGAGTCATCAAACTTGCATCTGTACAATGTAGGCGCAGAAGCCGCCACACCAAGCTCCCCTAAGGCCGTTTTCCTTAATTTATATTAAAACTTGGGCTATACAAGGGAATTTTTCTAATTTTGCAGGTTGAATCGAATTCGAATCCAAATCGCAACACACAATGATAAAGAATCTCGTCATAGTCGAATCGCCCGCCAAGGCCAAAACAATCGAAAAATTTCTTGGCCCTGACTTCAAGGTGATGTCGAGCTACGGACATATACGCGATCTGAAGAAAAAGAACTTCAGCATCGACATAGACAAGGGCTTCAAACCCATCTACGAAATACCCGCCGACAAGAAAGCGCTTGTCGACGAGCTTCATCGTGCCGCCAAGCAGGCCGAAACCGTATGGCTCGCATCCGATGAAGACCGCGAGGGAGAAGCCATAGCCTGGCATTTGGCCGAAGTACTCGGCCTCGACCCGCTCAAAGCCAAACGTATTGTATTTCATGAAATCACCAAGCCGGCCATTCTGCATGCGATAGAAAATCCGCGGGCCATAGACATAAACCGTGTCGACGCCCAGCAGGCGCGCCGTGTGCTTGACCGTATAGTGGGCTTTGAGCTGTCGCCGGTGTTGTGGAAGAAAATCAAGCCGGCCCTGTCGGCAGGCCGAGTGCAATCGGTGGCCGTGCGACTCATTGTGGAGCGCGAGGAAGAAATAAAGCGATTTAAATCCGAACCATATTACCGCGTTACAGCCAACTTTACGGCTCCGGGCGGAGCTACACTGAAGGCCGAGCTGTCGCAGCGTCTGCCCGACGGCGCAAGCGCCCGCAAGTTTCTTGAAAACTGCTCGCGCAGCAGTTTTACCGTGGGCGACATACAGGTAAAGCCCCTCAAGCGCACTCCGGCGCCCCCCTTCACCACATCTACCCTGCAGCAGGAAGCCTCGCGCAAGCTTGGCTTTACCGTGTCGCAGACCATGATGGTGGCCCAGCGGCTCTACGAGGCAGGATACATAACCTATATGCGTACCGACTCGCTCAACCTGTCCGATCAGGCTTTGGCCGGAATCAAGGCCGAAGTAGAGAAAAACATCGGAGCCGAATATTACATGTTGCGCCGCTACCACACCCGTTCGAAAGGGGCCCAGGAGGCTCACGAGGCCATTCGCCCCACTTACGTGAGCGAGCATACCATCGACGGCACATCGCAGGAAAAGCGTCTGTATGCCCTTATCTGGAAGCGTACGGTAGCCTCGCAGATGGCCGACGCTGAAATGGAGAAGACCACGGTTGACATTCAGCCCGTCCGCTGCAGCGAACACTTCACAGCCACCGGCGAGGTAGTGAAATTCGACGGCTTCCTGCGTGTGTATGCCGAAGGTACCGACGATGAAACTGCCGACGAAACCGGCGGCGCACTTCTGCCGCGCCTCAGCCGGGGCACAGTTGTAGAGGCCGAGGACATAACAGCCACCGAGCGCTTTACCCAGCAGCCTCCGCGCTACACCGAGGCTTCGCTGGTTAAAAAAATGGAAGAACTCGGCATCGGACGCCCCTCGACCTACGCACCCACCATATCAACCATACAGCAGCGCGAGTATGTGGCGAAAGGCGAGAAAGAAGGCACTTCGCGCCGATACAACACCCTTATTCTTGCCGGCGGACAGATAAGCGAGGAAACACGCACCGAAATCACCGGCAGTGATAAGGGCAAACTCATTCCCACCGACATTGGCTCGGTGGTGAACGAATTCCTTACCGAATACTTCCCCGATATACTTGACTACAACTTCACCGCGCGTGTTGAAGAGAAATTCGACGACATTGCCGAAGGACAGTTGGGCTGGAGCCAGGAAATCAGTGAATTCTACGACGCTTTCCACCCCGAAATCGACAAGGCTCTGAACCTGAAACTCGAACGCAAGGTAGGCGAGCGTGAACTCGGCACCGAGCCCGGCAGCGGCAAACCGGTGTCGGTGAAGATAGGCCGTTTCGGGCCGCTGGTGCAGATAGGCGACAGCGAGGGTGACGAAAAACCGCGTTTCGCATCGCTGCTCAAAGGCCAGTCGATGGCCACAATTACCCTCGACGAAGCTCTGAAACTCTTTGACTTCCCACGTGAGATAGGCACATTCGAGGACAAGGACGTAACTGTGGCCATAGGCCGTTTCGGACCGTACGTGCGCCACGACGGCAAATTTGTGTCCATACCCAAAGACATAGAGCCGGCCGAACTTTCAATCGACGAGGCGATAGAGCTGATAAAAGCCAAACGCGAGAGCGAAAGCAAAAAAGTGGTAAAGGAATTCGATGCCGAACCCGAACTGAAGATACTCAATGGCCGCTATGGAGTATATATATCATACAAAGGCGGCAACTACAAGATACCCAAGACTGTAACCGACCCGGCAAACCTCTCGCTGGAGGAAGCCGTGGAGATAGTGAAGTCGCAGGAAGACAAACCTAAACGAAGCGCCCGGAAAACGGCAAAAAAATAATGGCAAAACAACTTAGAACCAAACCCGGAGCCGAGCGTACTCCGTTCCGCCCCGATGTGATACTGCGCTTCGAGGTGAAAAACGACATAATACCCGCAGTTGCGACCTCAGAGCAGGAAGATGGTGATACGGAGCCCGGAATGAGGCTACTGGATTATCTCTTCGCCGTGATGCCCGACCGCAAGCGTGTGACGGTAAAAGACTATCTGAAGCACAATCAGGTACGTGTCAACTCTAACACCACTCGACAGTTCGACCAAATGCTGCGTCCGGGCGATGTGGTGGAGGTAAACGCCACGCGCGAGTTTCAGACTCTCGACTCAAAGCGAGTGAGTATAGTGTACGAAGACGACGACATACTGGTGGTGAATAAAGGTTACGGTCTGCTGTCTGTAGCCTCCGATTCCAACCGCAAGCACGAAACGGCCTACTCCATACTGCGCGACTACCTCAAGCGTGTCGACCCGCGGCAGAAACTATTTATAGTGCATCGTCTTGACCAGCATACCTCGGGCCTGATGATGTTTGCCAAAAGTGCGGCAGCCAAGGAAACCATGCAGCACAACTGGAACAACATGGTGCTCGAACGCCGCTACGTGGCAGTAGTCGAAGGCCGCCCCGACCCGGCTGAAGGAACCGTAGACACCCTGCTGGCTGAGAATAGCGAGCATGTGGTGTACAGCACCGACGACCCCGCCGAAGGCAAGCGCGCTGTAACACAGTACCGCACCCTGCGCAGCGGCCGAGGCTACTCGCTGGTGGAACTGCAATTGTCGACAGGCCGTAAAAACCAGATTCGCGTGCACATGCACGACCTGGGCTGCCCCATAGCCGGCGACCGCAAATACGGTGCCGAATCGTCGCCAATGCACCGTGTGGCACTCCATGCCCGTACACTGCGCTTTGTGCATCCGACTACCCGCCGCGACATGAACTTCTCTACCGCGGTACCGGCTGCCTTCGCCAAATGTGTAGGCGGTTACAATCCTAAAACTGATGGCTTGCCATTTAAACAGCCCCTAAATTAAATATTCAACATCTAACATTATAAAAGTGGACTTTATCAAAGAACTCACCTGGCGCGGTATGATACATACCGTGATGCCCGGTACCGAAGAGCAGCTTGCCTCCGGAATGACTACCGCATACCTCGGCATCGACCCCACCGCCGACTCGCTTCATATCGGTCACCTTGTGGGCGTGATGATGCTCAAACACTTTCAGCGTGCCGGACACAAGCCCATTGCCCTTGTCGGCGGCGCTACCGGCATGATTGGCGACCCTTCCATGAAATCGCAGGAGCGCAAACTCCTCGACGAAGAAACTCTGCGCCATAATCAGGAGGCAATCAAAAAGCAGCTTGCCCGCTTTCTTGACTTCGACTCCGATGCCCCCAACGCAGCCGAACTTGTAAACAACTACGACTGGATGAAGAACTTCAGCTTTCTCGACTTCATCCGCGATGTGGGCAAACACATCACAGTAAACTATATGATGGCGAAGGACTCGGTGAAGAAACGCCTCAGCGGCGAGTCGCAGCAGGGCATGTCGTTTACCGAATTTTCGTACCAGCTTGTGCAGGGCTACGACTTCCTTAATCTCTACAGAGAAAAGAACTGCCGTCTGCAGCTTGGCGGCAGCGACCAGTGGGGCAACATCACCACCGGTACCGAACTCATACGCCGCACCCTCGGCGGCGAGGCGTTTGCTCTCACCTGCCCGCTGATTACCAAGGCCGACGGCGGCAAATTCGGCAAGACCGAAAGCGGCAACGTATGGCTCGACCGCCGCTACACATCGCCCTACAAGTTCTACCAATTCTGGCTCAACGTAAGCGATGAGGACGCAGAAAAGTACATAAAGATATTCACCGAACTGCCTCAGGATGAAATCATGGCGCTGGTTGATGAGCAGAAAGCCGACCCCGGCAAACGCCCGCTGCAGAAGCGTCTGGCCAAGGAAATAACCACTATGGTACACTCGGCCGAGGACTACGAAACCGCTGTGGAAGCCTCTCAGATGCTATTCGGAAACAACACAGCCGAGATTCTGCATAAACTCGACGAGGAAACCCTCCTTGCCGTACTCGACGGTGTGCCGCAGTACGAAGTACCCCGCAGCGCCATCGACGAAGGTACCAAACTGGCCGACATGCTCGTAGACCTGGCTCCGGTATTCCCCTCAAAGGGCGAACTGCGCAAATTGGCACAGCAGGGCGGATTCTCAATCAACAAAGAGAAAGTGCAGGATGTGTACGCACCGGTAGAAACCGGCATGCTGCTCAACAACAAATACATCCTGGCCCAGCAGGGCAAAAAGAAATACCACCTGATAGTGGTCAAGGACTGATTTAGAGGGTGTTTAATAATAAATGTTAATTCCCGGCCGAAAATCACGTGGCGAATTTTGCTCTGAATTGAAGGAGCATAGCGAGCTATGTGACTGAAATGAAGAGCAAAAGGCGCCCGTGATTTTCGAGTGGAATGGTAATTTCTGTATCAACATTATTTTTTGAATTAATGGATTTTTAAAGTTACCCCCGCCTTGGCGTCTCTTTTGCTGAATTGCTAAAATTCATCAGTCACGTAGCTCGCTACGCTCCTTCTTCATTTATAGCAATTTAGCTAAAAGATACGCCACCGGGAATTTAACATTTATTATTAAACACCCTCTTACGCGTTTACGCGTGTAATTCATTCACGGAAAATCGAAAAGCATCCACACCTGATTGAGGCATGAAATGCAATATAGCGGTGGATGCTGTACAATAACAGCAGAGCTTGTTTAAAGACTAATGTTAAATCACATTAATCTTTAAACAAGCTCTTAACGTACTCTATTCTTACGCCAGCATAATCCACGTCAGAAGACGGCTGGTGGTGGCATTGCGGCGCCACGATGGCAAGGCATGTTTTTCGAATGTACACATCGGCTTCGGCCTGATGTTTTCAGCCTTTAGCCCCAGAGCCAACAGGCGGCTGCGGTTCACGGCCTCGAGGTCGACGTGGCGGTTGCCGGATATGCAGTCGGAAAAGCCGGCGCGGCGGAAGTCGTCGGCCAGCTCGGCACTCACCTCATAGCATACACCGCATATACTCGGCCCGAACGCTGCCTGCATCAGTTGCGGCGACGCTCCGGCCTCAGTCAGACGCCGCACGGTGTTGCCTGTTATGTCGCCCAATGATCCTTTCCAGCCGGCATGTATGGCTGTTATTGCTCGGATATCAGGAGCATGAAGCAGTAGTGGCACACAATCGGCGGTGCGCACACCTATGCGCAGACCGGGCGTACGGGTTATAATAGCGTCGGTGTCGGGCAGCGGGCGTGGAGAATCTACCTCGGCCACGTTACAGCTGTGGGTCTGTACAGGCAGCAGCACAGCATGGCTGAAACGATCAACATCGGAGCATATACCTGCGCTGACGCCGGCCATATCTATAATCAGATTCATTGGCGGACGTAGTGCGGCATGTCTGCCGGAATCACCATCGACAGTTCAACCAGGCCGGCCACATGCCCTTCGTCGTCGAACCACGCCGTCTGGAATATCATTTTTTTCAGCCCTTCCTTTTCAATGGTGTAGGCGTTGGTGCCGCCTTCGGCCAGCAGTCGGCGAATGATTTCTTTCGAACGGTCGTTGTGGTAATCCATCAGATTGTGACCGATAAGGTCAGCGCCTCCGCGGTTGGAGAAAGTCTGGCGCGAACGCTCGTTCATGTATATGATGTTGCAGTCGGCATCGGCTACAGTGACAGCGCAATTCATCCTGAATGCCCAGTCGGGAATGTTTTTAGCTTCCATGCTGCAAAGTTACATAAAAAATCACTAACTTTGTATAGATGAAAACAACTATCAGACAACCATGAAAATAAACGTACTTTACTGCCTCATCGCCCTGCTTGTCGGCAGCTCAATGGCCGCCTGTACTACCGAAACGGTAGATGCTGACTACAACGTAATTCCGTTGCCTAAACAGATTACACCTGCCGAAGGCGACGCTTTCGTACTCAACAAATCAACAGTTATCGCTTGCGCCGACACCGCACTGACACGCGATGCCGAACTCCTTGCCGAATATATAGGCAAACTCAGCGGACACACCCCACGGATTGTGGCCGAGGCTCCGGATTCGAATGTTATCGAGCTTCAGCTGAGCGACGAAAATCAGAACCAGGAGGCTTACACCCTGACTGTCGACAAAGACCGCATTCTCATCACCGGCGCTACCCCGGCCGGAGCGTTCTACGGCATTCAGACCCTGCGTAAGTCAATCCCCGGCATAGTAGAAGGCAAGAACGTGAAGTTTACCCCGGTAAGCATCACCGACTATCCGCGCTTTGCATATCGCGGCGCGCACCTCGATGTAGGCCGTCACATGTTTCCGGTTGATTCCATCAAGAGTTTCATCGACATGCTTGCCCTGCACAACATCAACCGCTTCCACTGGCACCTGACCGACGACCAGGGCTGGCGAATCGAAATCAAGGGCCGTCCGCTGCTGACCGAACTCGGTTCGATGCGCGCCGGCACCTGCATCGGCCACGACATGGATAGCTCCGACTCCATACCATACGGCGGCTTTTACACTCAGGACGAAGCCCGCGACATAGTGCGCTATGCCGCCGACCGCCATATAACCGTTATTCCGGAAATTGACCTTCCGGGCCACATGCTCGGCGCCCTTAAAGCTTATCCTGAGCTTGGCTGTACCGGCGGCCCCTACGAGGTATGGCAGCGCTGGGGCGTGAGCGAGGATGTGCTCTGCGCCGGCAATGACGATGTTCTGAAATTCATTGATGAAGTTCTGGGCGAAATTATCGAACTGTTTCCATCGGAGTTCATACACATAGGCGGCGACGAGTGCCCCAAGGTTCGTTGGGAAAACTGTGCCAGATGCCAGGCCAAAGCCCGTGAACTGGGGCTTAAAGACGGCCCTGAGGGTACAGTCGAGGAGCAGCTGCAAAGCTATATCATACACCATGCCAGTGACTATCTGACCTCGCGCGGCCGCAAGATGATCGGTTGGGACGAAACCCTCGAAGGAGGTCTGGCTCCGGGTGCCATAGTTATGTCGTGGCGCGGCGAGCAGGGTGCCAAGGCGGCGGCACGCCAGGGTCACGATGCCATAATGACTCCCAATACCTACATGTATTTCGACTACTTCCAGACTCTGGACCGTGATTCGGGCGAGCCCGATGCCATCGGAGGATATATACCGGTAGAGAAAGTGTATAGTTTCAATCCTACTCCCGACGACCTTACCGACGAGGAGAAAAAGCATATCATAGGAGTTCAGGCCAATCTCTGGACTGAGTACATACCTACCTTCAGCGGCGTGCAGTATGCCGAACTGCCGCGAATGGCCGCTCTGAGCGAAGTGCAGTGGTCGGCTCCCGAACAGCGCGATTACAAGTCGTTTACCAAGCGTCTGTCGCAGCTTGTGGCCCACTACCGCGCAAACGGCTACCGCTATGCCACACACCTGTATAACATCAGCGGAAGCCTTGTGCCCAAATCGCAGGAAAAAGCCGTGGAGCTTAGCCTCTTTACAATCGACGACGCTCCTATATACTTTACTGCCGACGGCAGCGAACCTGATGAAAACTCTTGTCGCTACGAGGCGCCTCTGATGCTTGACTCCACCTGCGTGATAAAGGCTGTGGCCATACGCCCCGAGGGCAAAACCAAAGTTTACGTTGACAGTGTAACCTTCAACAAGGCCACCTGCTGCGACATCACACTTGCCATGCCGCCGAGCCGCAGTTTTGCCGGCAACGGCGCCGCTACTCTCGTCGACGGCAAATTCGGTACACATGTATTCGCCGACGGTAACTGGCTCGGATTCCAGGGCACTGACCTGGATGCGGTAATAGACTTTGGCGCTGACCGGACAATAAGCAGCGTGGCAGTGCGCAACTATGTTGAAACCGGTTCGTGGATTTATGATACTCCGCGCATAGTTATCGAAGGTTCGTCCGACGGCAAGACTTTTGTGCCTGTTGCAGAACAGGAATTTCCGGCCGACACGCAGCATGTCAGCGAACTGCGCAATCATAGGGTTGAATTCGCTCCGCAGTCAGTGCGCTATCTGCGGGTGAAAGTGGAAAGTGTGCATCAGATTCCGCAGTGGCATGACCTGGCTACCGGCAGTCCGGCGTTTGTATTCGTCGATGAAATAATTGTAGAGTAATAGAAAAAAACTACGGTCTGCGTGTTATAAGTAAGTCGCATAAATATACATCCGCAGTGCTGTGCTTTATATCCTTCGTGAAGTTCACGAAGGATATAAATTTAATTTTTCGACTTACACATCAGAAGAAATTCGTAACTTTGTAAATATGAAGCAGACACAAATAATACAGAATATACGTGAGCGCCTCGGAATCGAGGCGCTCAATGAATTACAGACAACAGCCATGGCATGCCGCACGCGTGCCATGGTAATACTTGCGCCCACAGGCAGCGGCAAGACGGTAGCTTTTGCCATTCCGCTGCTTAATTCGCTGGGCGAGCCCGGCGGCGGCATCCGCGCTCTGATTCTCGCTCCCACCCGCGAGCTGGTGCTCCAGATTGCCGAGGTGCTGCGCAAGGCCGGCTTTGGATTCCGGACAGTAGCTCTTTATGGCGGACACAGTTTTGAGGAAGAACTGAAATCGCTGTCGGTCACTCCCGATATTGTGGTTGCCACGCCCGGTCGATTACTCGACCACATACAGCGAGGCTCGGTAAATATAAGTACCGTCAAGGCTCTGGTGATAGATGAATACGACAAGGCCCTTGAGCTGGGTTTCCTGGGCCAGATGGGTAAAATCGGCCGTCATCTGGGGCGTATGCGGCTGACTGTAGTCACATCGGCTACAGCGCTGAAAGAGCTGCCGCCATTCATTGACCTTTCAGGTGCCCAGACCATCGACTATCGCGACAACCGGCAGCTTAACAGCGGCAAGGTGCATATAGCGCGTATCGAGGCTCCGGCACGCGATAAGCTCGATTCTCTGGTCGACCTGGTGCATACCCTGCCGGATGATTCAAAAGTGCTTATTTTTGTAAACCACCGCGAAAGTGCCGAGCGTGTGTACGAACGATTGAAACGCGAGGGGGCACCTGCAGGCCTCTATCACGGCGGTCTGCAGCAGCAGGAACGCGAGATGGCTCTGGCATTGTTTGGCAATGGCAGCACGCCTGTGATGGTATCGACCGACCTTGGATCGCGCGGCCTCGACATCGACAATGTGGCCGCCGTGGTGCATTACCACATACCCCCGAGTGCCGAGAACTGGACTCACCGCAATGGCCGTACGGCCCGTATGGGTGCCGACGGCAAGGTGTTCGTCATAACTTCGGAAGCCGACAATATTCCCGATTATGTGGTATGGGACAGCGAATACATGCCTCAGCCTAAAGAAGGCCATTGCTTTGTACGTCGTTGGCGCTCGCTGTATTTCTCGACAGGCAAGAAAGACAAAATTTCGCGCGGCGACATAGCAGGTTTTCTGATGCGGCAGGGTGGCCTGACTAAAGAACAGTTAGGCAAAATCGACCTCGGCGAACACTATGCCCTCGCAGCAGTCGACGCCACTCTCGCCCGCGATGTGCTGGCAAAAGTGGCGCCGCTGAAAATAAAGAATAAAAAAGTTAAAATCAGTCTGATGTAGGCCGTAATCATATACGGAACTTGCGGATAGAATTGCCGGCTTTTATTATATAAATGCCGGCGGGAAGTGCAAGGCTCTGTTCGAAGAAATCGGTATTTATGGCATAACGCAGCACACAGGCTCCGGTGGCACTGTATATTTCCAGTGTCGAGCCTGACGCATTTTTCAAACTCAGCAGTTTGCCGCTGAGTTTTATTGAAGTTTCCGAAACACTAATGTCGGCCACGGCCGAGGTGTTCTTTGCCTGTGGAAACACAAACATCGATGGAAACCAGTAATTGTCAATCATGGGGTAGTCGCAGATGGCTTCGCCTTCCGGGCTGTAGCGGCGGGTGATGTAGGTGGGAGTGGAGAATTCGTGATACAGGCTCATGTATACTTCGTCAGTATCGGGATGCACTCCCAGCGAACAGCCGTACACCTTCCAGTTGGCGCCTTCTGTTTCAAGGTCGACAAAGAGCGATGTTTCGCGGGTGTCGCAGTCGAACTTGTAAATCTGCGAGCCTGCAAACCAGCGGTTCATGCCCCCTTTCCAGTACAGCACGTTTGATTGCGACGAGGCCACAAAGGCATCCGGAGTCCAGGCATACCACGAGTTGGCCGGGCCGAACATGCCTTCGGTGACCGGCACGGTTTCGGTGGCGAGAGTATGCGGGTCGATGCGCAGCAGCAGGGGCCGGGAGCTGCCTGTGCCATGAGTATCCTGCGCCACCGATGCCCACAGCGAGCCGTCGGCGGCCTTGACTATCGAACCTATGCCCGCGCCGTCGCTCACTATGTCCATACTAATATGGGAAACAAGCTTGTCGGAAGCAGCATCGATTACAAGTATACCCGACTGCTGGTGGCATACAAATACCTTGCCGTCGGCAAGCAGCATTGTACCCGACTGGCCGTAGTACAGCGAGCCTGCCGGATTGGTATTGGGTGTGTCATCGCCGGCATTCGGGTTGGAAGTGCCCTCTATCCGGCCCTTTACTTCGAAATTGTCGAGGTCGAAAATCCACACTCCGTTGCTTGTGGATATGTAGCCCTTGTGTTCGTCTATGCCCACAAAGCCACGGCCGTCGCACTGGGCGCCCGACGGGTCGATAATTGTGTTCTGATACAGTATTTTCATAGTTTCGGCATCTGCTACGGTAATGCGGCCGCCGGCCACCGAGGCGCCCGGGTCCTTGTCCTGCTTGGCTATGAAATAGAACCGCCCGTTCCATATGGCTCCGTATTGATTGGTGCATCCGAGCTCATGGCCCGGATTCGCCTCCTGGAATACCCTGTAGTGCCAGTAGTTGCCGCCGGGGTCATCGGGCAGCAGATAGTTGACTGTCGAGTTTTGGTGTCCGTACCAGTCTTCGTTGACCACGAAAATGCCTTCGTGGAAATCAACGTCATCGGCCATAGAGGCCGACGACGCTGCAACGTATAAGACAAAGGTTAGAAATTGTCTGGAAATCATAACACTATGAATTTTGATGTTTTACCGGCACCGTGCAGTATGTATGAGCCTGCGCCGATATTGAGTGAGGTGCTGAAACTATCGCTGTCGGCAACAAATGAAGCCACTCGTTGGCCGAATATATTGTACACGGTGAAAGCCTCGCCATGATGCCCCGACACGTATACTGTGTTGCCGTAGAAGCGGAAGCCACAGTCTGTCAACGAGTCGGATACCGATAAGGTACCGCCGGCCTTGAAAGTGACTTCGGCAATAGGTGTACGGTTATCATCAGCATTGCCTAAAGCAATGTATGCTTCGGCTTTGTAGCTGTCGTCTGGCCAGGGGAAGTCGAGAGTCCAGTTGCCGTCGGCGGCTACTTCCAGTGGCATTACGGTGTATTCGCCTTCGCTGTCGGCCGTGCGGATTGAAAGTTGTGGCAGGCACTCGGCCATGAATGTGGCATTGTTGAGCAGTGCGAAGGTGGCCGGCATTTCATCGGGTGAGAACTTGTTGACGAGGCTACCGCTGAGAGTGGCACGGCCTGCGCTGTATTCCGCCGATTCGATTATGATGTCGGAACTTACATATTCGGGAGAGCTGACATCCGATTTCTTCCAGTTGCTCGTGGTCATAAACGACTCGGTGCAGCCGTAGGGCACTACCACCGGCACGAATTTCGAGCCGCTGATGCGCAGCGCGTAGGTGCCTATGGTGAAGGGTGTGGTATTGTTGACAAACACGCGGGCGGCGCTGCAGTTGGCGAATACATCGGCGTATGTCATTGACTTGATGGTCGACGGAATCTCTATATCGCCGATTGCTGTATTACGGAAGCCCCAGCCGGGCATGGCGGTAACGCCCTCGGGAATATTTATGCGCGCGAGGTTTGTGGCTCCGTCGAACACGTAGTTGCCCAGAGTGGTTACGCTCTGTGGCAGCACAACCTCACCAGGCTGTGTGCAGCCTGCAAAGCAATACTGCCCCAGCGAGGTGACTCCTTCGGGGATGGTGAGTACAATCAGCCTGTCGTCGGCTTCATTGCCGTTGTTATTGTCATCTGCAAGTGTTTCAGCCTCGGGAAGTGTTTCAGCCTCGGGAACAGCAATTTCGCGCAGCGAACGGCAGTTGCGGAAGGCGTTGTTGCCCAGCGAAGTAACCCGGCCTGCAATTATCACACGCTCCAGACTGGTGCAGTCGTAGAAAAGGCCCTGAGGCACTGTGGTCATGGCTGCGGGCAGGGTAAACTCGGTGAGCATGTTCATGCCGCGGAATGCCTCGCTGCCTATGCTGCTTACAGAGGCCGGAAGCTCAAGCTGCAGGCCGGCGCAACCGCTGAATGCCGAGTTGCCTATTTTTTCAACGGTTTCCGGAAGCACTACATTCGCCAGTACCGAACAGTTCTGGAATGTCGAGGCCGGAATTTCGGTGATTGTGGCCGGCAGAGTGGCCGATTCAAGTGCCTGGCAGTTCTGGAACACATTGCTGCCGAAACTCTTTACCGAGTTGCCGAAACTGATGCTCTTCAGGGCTGTACAATAGGAGAAAGCGTAGTTCGACACAGTTTCGAGAGCCTGCGGAATATTTACGCTTTCCAGTTTCTTGCACTGGAAGAAGCAGCGTTCGCCAAGCAGACTTACAGTTTCGGGCAGCTGCATCGATATCAGTGCGCTGTATGCGAAGGCGTATGTGCCTATCGAAGTGATGCTTTCGGGCAGTTTTACCGTTGTGAGGGCGGTGCAGTCGTTGAATGAGTATGGGGGCAGACAGTCGACCGGAGCAATAATCTCAACCGACTCAAGGGCAGTGGAGCCGTGGAATATTCTTTCGTCGAGGGCTGCGACTTTCAGTTCTATACCCTGATATACCACCGATGCCGGCACAGTGAGTGAGCCGGTGTATGTAGCGGCGTTGGCGGCGGCGATAATCTTGTTGTCGTCCGAGCCGTCGGTTCTGGCGTGAGTGGCCACGACTTCATTGCTTTCGCCCAGGGCGCTCACACGGTAGGTGATGCCTCCGGCAAGGAACACATCGCCCACATTTACCGGAATGTCCATCTGGCTTATGGTAACGAAGTTCTTCCATGTCGCGGCATTGCGGTAGGCATCTTCAAAACCGGTGGGTATGGTCAGCACTGCTGCCTGATAAATACTTTTGTCGAACACCGATTCGTCGATTCTCTGCGGATAAGTGCTGTAGGAAGTCACGCTGCTGACGGCATCGCACTCGGCAAAGGCTTCGCTGTCGATACTCTTCACGCTTGCAGGAATCACAATGCTTTCGAGCATGAAATCACCGGCGAATGCGCGAGCGCCTATTTCAGTAACGCCGTCGGGAATCACTAATGCCATAAGGCCTGCATAGGCGAACAGTCCCTCGGGAATGGAGGTGATTCCGGCCGGGAACTCGAAATCATGTAGTTCGGTGCAGTACCAGAATGCGTGATTACCAATCTTTTTAAGTTGCCGTGTGCCGTTGATGGCTGAGATAGTCGAGCCCATGAATGAGCCTTCGCCTATGGCGGTGACGCTTTGGGGCAGATTCACAGTGCCTATTTCATAGTCGACGAAAGCCTCGTCGGCGATTTCAACCACGGTGTATGTGCGACCCTCGTCGACAAAACTCTCGGGCACGGTTATATCGCCGTAGTAGTCGCTTGTGGTGAAGCCCTCTATGGCCAGAGGCGATACCAGCGACACGGTGCCACGGGCATAATTCTTCAGCTTGTAGTACAGACCATCGTGTTCGAATTCGGTTTTGGCACCCTCGGGAATCAGCGGCGGAGCGGCTTCAAAATCCTTGAGGTTGTACGGCATCATGTTGAGCGAGAAGTTCCAGGCGTCCCAGCTGCCGTCCTGCAGCACGCGGCCCGAAGCACCCACGTTGGAATAAGAGAACGATGCATCCTGGCTGTCCTTGGTGTGGTACGACCAATAGCTCAGAAACCAGCCGGCGCCCCAGAAGTCGTCGGTGTCGACGTTCTTCCAGTTGTCGTAGTCATAGTCGGGGGTATCTCCGGTCTGCGGATTATACCCGCGCGGATGAATGAACAGACCGTTTTCGCTTTCGTATCGGGCGTTGTTATTGCCTTCATCGACAATGGCAATGTCGCCGTCGTCGTCAACGTCCCAGCCGAAGCCGTTGATGGTATAGCCGCCCAAGGGGTCGGCGGGGGAGCTGACATTGGTGTACTGTATAAGACCGTAAAGTCGAGGGTTGGCCTCGATTACAGCCTTAATCATATCGGCACCGGTGGCGACACCGTCCCAGCGGTAGCCGAACACCAGGGCATTCTTCTCGCGTTCGTCGTTCCACTGTATTACAAGGGCGGCGCGGTTGCTGCCTTCGCCTGCCCAGCTCTGAATCATGTCGAGGGTGAACTCGGCAGCCGGAACAGCCATATCGGCAGGTGTGGCAAATTCGATGTTGTCGGTCCGGTTTGCGCCTGCCGCACGCCTATTTTGCCGCTGTTCAATCTGCTTGCGATAGTCGATACCCTGAACAGTAGGGGGTATAACGAGCGCGTCGGCACTTAGCACCGATATTGCCCCTATCGCAAGAAACATAGCTGAATGTTTCATGCTTGCGATAATTGAATTATATGTATTGGATTGTTATTGAGTCAGTCCTGAGCTTTTAGGTGGTATATGCAGGTCCTGGGCGCGGCATATTTCGGTGGATGTTTCGCCAAGCCAGCCGCAGTATTGATTCACGCCGGTATAGACACGCACGAAGTCGGCGCCGGGCAGGTCGACGGGTATTCCGAATTCATTCACCGCATTGCCTATATCAAAAGAATTAAGATTGAAATAATCGTTTGGGTGGTTGTCGGCATAACCCCAGTCGAGGCTGTACAGTACATAGTAGCTGCCGTTGCCGCTTACATCCACGCCGTTGGGGGCCAGGCAGCTGCCGCCGAATGTGAGCTTGCTGTCGTCGATCCACTGCGGCCAGTAGGGCTGGCTGTGGAATGTGTTCCTGGGCAGGGCCGAGCTTATGCCTTCCGAGTCCTCCCAGGCAATGTTGTCGCCACTCTGAGCCGGGCGGTGATATGTTATGCTGTAATTGTGCAGGGTCGAGGCTTTGCTGTAGTCGCTTCCGGCAAGTTCATACCATGGGTCGTCGGGCAGGCCGTTGCAGTTCACGTCGTAGCTCACGCACACAATGCCCGGTTCGGCGCTGCCTCCTTTTTTGTCGGGCTGAGTGAGTTCGTAAAAGCAGTTGCCCCATATACGCAAATCCATCTCGCCGGGTACGTTCACCACGGTATGGTCGAAAGCGAATGTAACATAGCCGCCATAAGCGCCCAGGCTTATCATCACGTCGTTGGTACCGTTTATGCACTCTGTGCATTTCTTGAGTATGTCGGCGTAGCTATCGCCCTCTTCGTATCGCGGCATCTCGTTGATGAACTGGCCCGGGGCCGGCCTGTACTCCACCACTTCGCTTATGTACGGGCTGTACTCCACCTCTTCGTGCAGCACATGAATTGTAAAGTCGAAAGAGTAGGGAGTGTCGGGGTCGATAATCTCGAATTCAAGCCGGTAGGTGCCTTCTTTGGCGCTTAGGAATATATAGTCGCGGCTCTCCGACAGCAGCGTCCGCTGTCCGTTGTCCTCTACCATATACCAGCGGTAGGCATCGCCTGTCAGGGCCGGATGCAGGCTGAGTTTCTGCATTCGTGCCACATAGTAGGAATCGTCGATGCCCAGGTTCACCATGGGAGTCGCGCTGTCGCAGGCTCCGAACATCAGAGCCGTTGTAGCAGATAATATAAGGCTGTAGTTCTTCATATAGGCAGAAATGCTATGTGAGCCGGAATATCGCCGGTGCGTACGCTCCATTTCTTACGGCCATTGCGGTCGAAACAATATAGCGTGCCCGACGAAACGTAGTTCTTGGCATCGGTTATGAGTATGTCGCCGGTTTCGGGATGGATTGCTATGCCGTATGGTATGGTGATTTCTTTGTCGGTGCCGTCGGTTATGAAGTTGGTGCTTACCCGTTTTTTGGTCAAGGTGTTTATAATGCCGTAGCTGATTTTGTTAGAAGCGGTTAAATCGTTCCACTCGGTTGCATAGTAGTAGAGCGAATCGCCGTGTATGGCCATGTTTGAGCAAGCCAGCGGCAGGGTATCCGTTACCTGCATCTGGTTGTATCCGGCTTTCTTTTCGAGTACGTACAGGCGCGAGGGGCGGGTTTTGTTGTCGCCGCGTCCGCTCACCCACAGTTTGTTCTGTCGGTCTTTCTTCACCCGGTGCAGATTTATGCCCACCGGAATCTGGCTCACCTGCTTGAAATCGATGAGCTGGATTTCCGACACCGTATTGTCGTACACTGGCGGACGGTAGCCGCCGGAGTTTGCCACATACATATAGTCGCCTACAATCTCCATTTCCTCGGGCTGGTAGCCTACGGTTACTTTATCGGTCACGGCCAGCGACAGAGTGTCGATTTGATACACGGCGCCTTTGGGTGCGTTGGCATCAATCAGCACAGGTCCGACATAGCTGCTTACATATGCGTTGCCGCGATGGAAACGCACATAGCGGCAGTTAGGAATGTCGATCTGGCCCAGACGTATGCCGCTGCGGGCGTCGAGAACCTCTACTTTATGCGAGCAGTTTACCACTACATAAAGTTTTGAGCCATATACTCCTATATCGTTGCCTACGTCGCCCAGTTCCTTTATTACATTAGGGTTGCGCTCGGCATAGAAATTGCGTGCGTAGAGTCCGGTGAAATAGTCCATATAATCGAGTGTGCATTTGTTGGAACCCATGTTTCCTTCGTTCACCAGATAGAAGCCCCGGATTTTGCTGTTCGGATCCGGAGCCTCGCCTACGATATCGTACTCTGTGGGCACCACGAGCTCGTCTTCGCGACAGCCCGTGATGCTCATCAAGAGCGGCAGAAAATAAAGAGAATATTTAATATAGAGTCTATTCATCATTGTATTCAACAAAATAAGCCCGCAAAACCAAATGGTTCTACGGGCTATAATATCGTTAATATCGTGGCAGCGCCTGTAAGGCGCTCCGTCAATGGAACTGCATCAGTGGTGCATTCCCGGCCTATAGTCCCGTAGGCGGTAAAAATAATCTGACCGGGAGGTCTTCTGACTTGTTCCGGGCCTGTGCGCGCCTTCTCGAGAGCGAAGCCTCAATGGCAATGCGCGGCCTGTTACGCCGGGGCGTGGAACTTACAGCAGCGGGTACTGTTCCGGACTTTCACCGGATTCCCTTTTCCAGTCGGCTGCAAAGTTAGTGCATTTTATTTAATCCTGCAAAAAAATTGCATGCAAAATTTGTAGGCATGATAAAAGTAGACATTTGCAAAGGGTATTGCCGCACTTGTATATCGCGGTATATAAATTAAGCAAACTTATGTTGTCAAACATATATTTTTCCTGAAACAAATCGGCTTTGCCGTATGTTTGAATAATATCCGGGGCAACCCGACAGTATTTTTTTACGTTTCAACAATCAACACATGAAAAGCTTAAATTCATCTCTGCTTCGTGGTGCTGCATGCGCCTTGTTTGTGGCCGTAACAGCTTCGTTCTCATTCGCACAGAACGAAACCAAAATAAAAGACCACCGTACCAATCCCGACCTGTTCTTCCTGCAGGAAGGCGACGCTCCCAACAGTTTTCTGTTGCTGCCGGCTCCGCCCGACGCGTCCTCAATCCGTTTTCTCGACGACCAGTCCCAGTACAACTGGGGCAAGACCATGCGCAACACCCCGCGCGGCGACCAGGCTTCGGCCGACGCCAATGTAGAAGGTAATGGAGTGCCCGAGGCCTTTTCCGAGGCTTTCGGCGTGGAAATCAATGAAGATACTCCCGAGATTCTGAAACTTATAGTGGGCATGCGCGAGGACGCCGGCGACCTGGCCACACGCGAAGCCAAGAACTACTACAACCGCCAGCGGCCTTTTTCGTTCTACGAGGAGATGACATGCAATCCCGCACAGCAAGAGGCCCTAAGCACAAACGGCAGCTACCCCTCAGGACACACTTCGATAGGCTGGGCTACAGCGCTTGTGCTGTCGGAACTCAATCCTGAACGCCAGAACGAAATCCTCAAGCGTGGCTATGAAATGGGCCAGAGCCGTGTGATATGCGGTTACCATTATCAGAGCGACGTCGATGCCGGACGCATCACAGGCTCGGTAATCGTGGCCCGACTCCATGCCGACCCCGCCTTCCAGGCTCAGCTGCAAAAAGCTAAAGACGAATTCAAACGGCTCAAAAAAGCCGGAAAGGTAGCCAAAGGTACTCCGCTCCCTACCAAGACTACCAGCGATTTATGATTCTTCAGCAATGTAAGGGGGTGTTGCAAAACCCCTGATTCTGCAGCACCCCTGCATTTTGCCATCAGTTCAATTCGTTTAAATTTAATTCGATGAAATCCAATATTATAGCTTTACTGCTGGCAGCATGTACACTGACAGCGGCAGCCCAAATTGCCGACAAGCCAAAGTTTTCGATTTCTCCAACAGGCCGTATACTCGTCGACGGTGCAGGTTACATGGGCGGTAACAACGGAGCAGAGGCTGCAGGCGACACCAAATTCGTTAGCGGTGTGGCTATTCCCGACCTCCGTATAGGCGTTAAGGCCTCGTACGGCAAATGGCAGGCTAAGGTCGATGTTGGTTTCGGCTACGGCAAAGTTGGCCTCAAGGACACATATATCGAATATGACTTCAACTCCGAAAATCTTATACGAGGCGGCTACTTTGTGCCTCAGTTCGGCCTTAACTCCGAAACGAGTTCGTCGATGAAGCCCAGCTACGAAGAGCCTACGTCAAACGAGTTCTTCTACGCCAATCCGCGTCTGCTGGCCCTGATGTACGAATACAGCGGCGACAAATACTTTGCGGCCACAACCTTGTTTGCCGAGGCCGCTGCCATGACAAACAACGCCACAGCCATGGGCAAGCAGGCATGGGGCGCACAGACCCGACTGGTATGGCGTCCGTCGCATACCGACGACGGTACCATTGCCCAGCTTGGCATATCGCTCAACTACTCCAGCCCTACCGCCGACGACCACAGCGGATTCGAATTCACTTCCAACTTCCCCAGCCGTGTAAGCAAGGTAGGTCTGCTGAACGCGCAGGTCGACCACGCACGCGGACTGTTCAAGTTCACCCCCGAATTGCTGCTGGCCAAAGGCCGTTTTGCCCTCGAGGCTCAGTATTATTATATGAATGTGGCCCGCAAGGACGGATTCAGCAGCTATTGCGCGCAAGGAGCCTACGGCATGCTCCGCGGTCTGCTCGCAGGCAGCAACTATACATACACCATGGGCGACGCCGGAGTGGCTACTCCCACACCTCACAGTTTCGAAATGGTGCTGATGTATAACTACACCAATGCCAGTGATGCGTCGGCCGGTATATATGGCGGTATAACCAACGATGCCTCGTGTACTTTCAACTATTATATAAATAAATATATGATAGCACGTCTGCGCTACAGCTACACCACCGTACGCGACCGCTACGTCGACAATATGCTCGACCGCCGGCATGTAAATATCATAGAGGCTCGTGTGCAGATTAAGTTCTGATATCTGTGGACAGGGTACAAAAAAATCCTCTTTCCATTTCAGCAATGAAGCGAGGACTAAAGCCATTAGGCATTTCGATTTGTGATTCTAAAGATAGTTGCCTTATAAACTTTTAGTGTAGAGATTATATCATACTTACTTGTCATTAAACACCTCTACAACTTTGAAGCACCTCGCGGTGGGCAAAATCATATGCCTTAGCTTAGTCCAAAAAGAGATTAATGCGTAAATAATTTTAGTTCTAAGTCCGGCTGGTGTTATTTAGTGCTGCAAATTTAACAGCATTTTTCGGGCTACGCAAGCGATTTGTGTTTTTTAACATAAATTCCGGGCAAGCGAATATATTTATGTAAGCAAAAACACCGGAGGCCGCGCCTAATAACGCGGCCTCCGGATATATTGTCGAGCAGGCTCTTACTCCATAAGCTTGCGGTAGCGGCGGCGGGGAAGTTCTTTTCCGCCGTTGCGCTGGCGTTTGTACTCTTCGTAGTCCGAGTAGCTGCCTTGGTAGAACACAACCTGGCCGTCGCCCTCGAACGACAGTATGTGGGTACAGATGCGGTCGAGGAACCAGCGGTCGTGGCTTACAACCACGGCGCAGCCTGCGAAGTCGTCAAGACCTTCCTCGAGGGCACGCAGTGTGTTCACGTCAATATCGTTGGTCGGTTCGTCGAGCAGCAGCACGTTGCCTTCTTCTTTCAAGGCCATTGCCAGGTGCAGACGGTTGCGTTCACCGCCCGACAACACTCCAATTTTCTTTTCCTGGTCAGCGCCGGTGAAGTTGAATTTCGACAGGTATGCGCGTGCGTTGACATCGCGGCCGCCCATGCGGAACGATTCAACACCCTGGCTGATTACCTCGTAGACGGTTTTCTCGGGCAGCAGGTCGTGGTGGCGCTGGTCGACGTATGCCACCTTTACGGTTTCGCCTACGTCGAAACTGCCTGCGTCGGCCTGCTCCTGGCCCATGATAAGGCGGAAAAGAGTAGTCTTGCCGGCGCCGTTGGGCCCTATTACGCCCACGATGCCGTTAGGCGGCAGCTGGAAGTCGAGATTATTGAACAGCTGTTTCTTGCCGTAGGCCTTGGCCAGCCCTGTGGCTTCGATTACCTTGTTGCCCAGACGCGGGCCGTTGGGGATGAAAATTTCCAGACGTTCCTCTTTCTGTTTCTGGTCTTCGTTGAGCAGGCGGTCGTAGCTGCTCAGACGGGCTTTTCCTTTGGCCTGACGGGCCTTGGGCGCCATGCGTACCCATTCGAGCTCGCGCTCGAGGGTCTTGCGGCGTTTCGAGGCCTGCTTTTCTTCCATGGCCATGCGCTTGGTTTTCTGGTCGAGCCAGCTCGAATAGTTGCCCTTCCAGGGTATACCTTCGCCTCGGTCGAGTTCAAGAATCCAGCCCGCCACGTGGTCGAGGAAGTAGCGGTCGTGGGTAATGGCGATTACAGTTCCGGGATACTGCTGAAGGTGCTGTTCGAGCCAGTCGATGCTTTCGGCGTCGAGGTGGTTGGTAGGTTCGTCGAGCAGCAGCACGTCGGGTTGCTGGAGCAGCAGGCGGCAGAGAGCCACGCGGCGGCGTTCGCCGCCGGAGAGGGTGTCGACCACCTGGTCGTCGGGCGGGCACTGCAGTGCGTCCATGGCTCGTTCGAGCTTTGAGTCGATGTTCCAGGCGTCGGCTGCGTCGAGTTTGTCCTGTAGTTCGGCCTGGCGTGCGAGCAGAGCGTCGAAGTCTGCGTCGGGGTCGCCGAACGCTTCGTTGATTTTGTCGAATTCGGCCAGCAGGTCCATGATGGGCTGTACGCCTTCGCGCACTACTTCGATTACGGTCTTGCCTTCGTCGAGTTTGGGTTCCTGCTCGAGGTATCCTACCGAGTAACCCGGCGAGAATACCACCTCGCCCTGATAGCTCTTGTCGATGCCGGCTATTATTTTCAGCAGCGACGACTTACCGCTGCCGTTCAGGCCTATGATGCCTATTTTAGCGCCGTAGAAGAAGCTGAGATAAATGTCTTTAAGTACTTGTTTCTGCGGAGGGTAGGTTTTGCTCACGCCTACCATCGAGAAGATGATTTTTTTGTCGTCTGCCATAATGGTGGTGGATTATTTGCGGTGTTTGGGGGCGAAGCGTACAGGATAGTCTACGCTAACTTTGCCGTTGAGGATATTGTTGAGTTTGGCTTTTATAAGCTGCTTGCGGATTGGAGAGATGTGGTCGATGAACATTTTGCCTTCGAGATGGTCGCACTCATGCTGCACTATGCGGGCCAGAAAGCCGGAGATTTCTTCTTCGTGAGGTTCGAAGTTCTCGTCGACCCACTTGAGCCGGATGTGTTCCACACGGGGCACATTCTCGCTGATACCGGGCAGGCTCAGGCAGCCTTCGCCCATGGAGGTGCGGTCGCCGTCGAGAACTTCCACGCTTGGATTGATAAGAGTCATACGGCGTCCGGCACATTCGGGAAAGCTGTCTTTCACCGGGTCGGCGTCGATAACCACAATGCGGTCGTTGCGGCCTATCTGCGGGGCCGCCAGTCCAACACCTTCCGACTCGTACATGGCCGCGTACATGTCGGCTATGAGCTCTTTCAGGCCCGGATAGTCGGGGGTGATGTCGGTCGATACGGCGCGGAGCACCGGATGACCATATAGATATACGGGTAATTTCATGTTGCTATATTTTTGAGCCGTATTGCCGGCTTTGGAGATAATCGTTGAGTATAATGGTGGCCGATATTTCGTCGACTATGGCTTTGTCGCGCCGGGCCATTTTGCGCATGCCGCCTTCAATCATGGCGCGGTGGGCGAGCACAGAGGTGAAACGTTCGTCGAAGAACTCCACCGGCACAGGAGCTATGAGCTTGCGCAGCCTTCCGATCGACGGGTTGATGTAGCGCATGGAGTCGCTGTCGTTGCCGTGCATGTCGGTAGGATGGCCCACAAGAACCAGACTCACTTCCTCGCGGCGGATGTAGTCGCACACGAATTCGTGCAGGCGCGAAGTTTCCACGGTGGTGAGCCCGTTGGCCACTATGCACAGTGGGTCGGTCACTGCTATACCGCAGCGCCGGCGTCCGAAGTCTATGGAAAGTATACGTGCCATTATTTCTCGGGGCGGTAAAGCAGGGTTACGTTGGCTGTGTGGTTGAACATCCTGTCGGCTACGCGGCACACGTCGTCGAGGGTGGTGCGGCGCTGCAGGTCGACCCTGCTGTTTATGTCGCTGCCGTGCATCACCGACGTTGCCAGTTGCTGGGCGCGATCCAGATAGTTGGTCATGGAGCTTTCGAAGGTGAATTCAAAGCGGTTGAACGACCGTTGCAACTCGTACTCGCTTACTTCGCCCGGCAACGCCAGGCGGCGGGCCTCGTCGAGCAGCATCTGCTCAGCCTTTTCGATTGCCTGCGGCGATTCGTCGGCCATCTGCGCCATCAGCAGCATCAGGCCTTCGTGTTCCGAGCCTATGATCGAGGCTTCGGCTCCGGCGAATATCGGTTCCGGGCCGTGTATCAGCCGGCGCACGTAGCGCGACGACTGTCCGTTGGCCAGCAGGTCGGTGATGGTGTCGGCCACGTAGTAGTCCGGGGTACCGTGCGGGGCCATGGGTATTGCTTTAACAATCATGGTCGAGGGCACGTTGCCGCTCATCTCCACGCGTACGTCCGAGGTGGGAAATCCGGGGTCGGGCAACAGTCGCGGGGCAATTTCGCGGGCCGGAATGGGCGCGAACCATTTTTCGGCCAGTTCAAGAGTCCGTTCCGCCGAAATGTTGCCGCACACAGCCAGCACGGCATTGTTGGGGGCGTAGTGCGAGTAGAACCAGCGCCGGACATCGTCTTCGGTCACCCGGGCTATGTGGTCGGGGTCAATGCCTATTACCGGCCAGCTGTAAGGATGGTCGGCAGCGTATGCGGCGCGTCGCAGCCCGTGCATCAGGTCGCCGTAAGGCTGATTGAGGCATTGTTGTTTGAACTCCTCTATAACCACACGGCGCTGCACCCGGAGTACGTGCGGGTCGAACGAAAGGGCCAGCATGCGGTCGCTCTCGGCCCAGAAGGCGGTTTCGACATTATGGGCGGGTACCTGGGTGTAGAAGTTGGTGAAGTCGTTCGAGGTCCAGGCATTGTCGTTGCCTCCGGCGGCCTCAATGGCCTTGGAATAGTCGGGCACGTTGGCCGAACCGCCAAACATCAGGTGTTCGAACAGGTGCGCAATGCCGGTAAGCCCGCGCGATTCGTCGCGCGAACCTACGTTGTATAGCAGATTAATGGCCACCATGGCCCGCGTGGGTTCGCAGTTGTGAACCACACGCAGGCCATTGTCAAGTGTAAATGTCTGATATATCATTTGATGACCTCGGCAGAGAGGATGCGGATGTCGCTGGTCGGACGGTCGTTGCGGTCGGTCTGGGCCTTTTCGATTTTCTCTACCACGTCCATGCCGGAGAGTACTTCGCCGAATACGGTGTACTGGCCGTCGAGGAATGGAGTGCCGCCAACTGTTTCATACACCTGAGCCACGTCGGCCGGGATGCTGTAGTTGCCTTTGGCTGCGATTTCCTCGGCCTGGGCTATGAATTTCTCCTTCAGAGCTGTCAGGCCGGCGTTATCCTGAGCCTGCTGCATCTGGCGAATCTGGTCCATGTTCTGGTTGGCAAGGCTGTCGAAGATGTTGTACATAGCCTGCTGCTTCATCTGCTCGCTCATTTGGCTCAATTCGGCGGCAGAGTATTTCTTGCCGGTGACGATGTAGAACTGCGAGCCGCTTGATTCCTTTTTGGGGTTAACCTGGTCGCCGGTACGTGCAGCCGACAGGGCACCGCGTTTGTGGAAGTGGTGCGGATAGTAGAATTCGGCGGGGATGGTATAGCCGGGGTCGCCGCTGCCCAGCTGCTGTCCGGGCTTGGCTGTTTTCGAGTCGGGGTCGCCGGCCTGTACCATGAATTCGTTGATTACACGGTGGAAGAGAGTGCTGTCGTAGAAGTTTTCTTCGACGAGTTTGAGGAAGTTGTCGCGGTGGCGGGGAGTATCGCCATAGAGCAGTACTGTGATGTCGCCTTCCGAGGTGTGAATAAGCACCTTGGCATCGTCTTTGGCCGGAAGTCTTTGTGAGTCTTGCATTTGAGTTTCGTTTTTGGTTGAGTCGGCGGAATCGGCGTTGTTTTCGCCACTTTTGTTTCCGCATGCGCCGAAGCATAGCATCAGAGCTGCCGCGCAGAGTAAATTCTTAATCATGTTGATAATATGTAGTTTCGTAGGAGGCTGGTAGAGTGCTTACAGCGAGTCGGCCTTTGGATAGAGCCGTTTGTATATCCGTCGGAAATTGTTGTCGGTGAGTACAAGCTGAGGTGCTTTCTGCCTGTAGTCTTCGCCGTAGAGCGATATCATCAGGTCGGGCAGGTAGCGGTGCTCGCGGTCCTTGTCTATGGTTGCGGCGGTAAGGCTGCGTATTGGTTCTTCAAAGCGAACCGGGTCGATGGCCTGGAGATAGCGGGCCGCTGATGCCAGAAACTGCCCGTTCATGTCCACACCGGTCATATTTTCAATGAGCAGTTTCAGATCTTCGGCGCTTATGCTGTCGATATTGTTGGCCAGGTATTCGTAGGATATGAGTCCGTCGGTGTCCTGACGCAGAATCTTGATAACGTCTTCTGTCATGGTCATTTATGTTGGGTTGCTGTAAAAGTCGGATTCATTGAAGCTTGAGCCGGACAAAGTCGGCCACGAATTCCACAAGCTTGTCGAATGGCATGCTCGACGAGTCGACCGACAGGTGATAGCTGTCAGAGCGCCCCCAGTGCTTGTCGGAATAGAAATTATAGAAATTGGCCCTTAGTTTGTTTGTTTTCTGGGCCAAAGTAATTGCTTGCTGATGGGTGAGCGGGGCCTCGCTGCGCTGCATTATGCGACGCGCACATTCGTCGACAGGAGCGTGTACGAATATGTTTACCACGTTTGGCATGTCGCGCAGCACGTAGTCGGCGGTACGGCCCACAATCACGCAAGGCCCTGCCGAGGCTATTTCGCGTATGAAGTCGCACTGGGCCTTGTAGATGTTGTCGCCGCTGATTGATGATGTTCCGCTGTACCAGTGTACAGGGTTGAAACCCATATTGAAGGCGAATATGCCGGAGAGGAAACGGGGCTCGCGCTCGTCGTTTTCCTCGAAGTAGTCCTTGCTCAGGCCTGCTTTTTCGGCGGCCCGGCTCAGGAGTTCCTTGTCGTAAAATGCTATGCCGAAGTGTCGGGCGAGCGCTTCGGCCAGGGTATGTCCGCCGCTGCCGAACGAACGTCCGACTGTGATTACATATTTTTCAGGCATTTGGGTCATATCGGTTTCGGTTTTTTAAGCTCCACCCTGCCATAGTTGGCGGGGTGGAGTGTGTTGGGAGTTGGTTGTGGGGTACGCAGCAGGTTGCTTATTCCGCTGTTATACCTGGATTTGCTTCTTTTTGTTCGACCGGAGCTGCGAGCAGATGGTCGGGCTGTATGGTTGCCGCCCGGGCCGGTATCTCAGTCCGGTTCTGGGCGGATTCGGCAGCCGTATCGGGGTTGCCGGGTTGTTGTTGAGGCTTCGGCTTTGGAGTTTTGCGCCGTTGCTGCTGTCGCCGCTGCTGTTGCTGTTGCGCACTGCTGTCGGTTTCGATTGCTGTCGGTTCAGTAGTTTCCGGCGCCGGCTGTTGCTTGGGCTTCTCGTTTTTTTGCTTGGTCGACTCGGTTTCGTTGGTCTTAGGTTCCTTGGACGCCTGAGGCATTTTCGGCACCTTGGATTCTTTTGTTTCCTTGGGCTTTTGTTCCTGAGGTTGTTCTTTGGGCTCTTTCGGCTCCGCTGGTTCTTTGGTGTCCTTGTCGGCCTTGGGCTTTTGAGGCTTGGCTTTGTTTTTAGCTTTGTTTTTAGCTTTGGCGTCTTTTTCGTCGGCGTTTACATCTGTAGCCTCGCTGCCGTCAAGGCGTTTCTTGGCCTTGTTTTTCTTGTCGGTCGACGACGAGTTGGTGTCTTTGTCCTCGCGCAGGTCGAGTTCGTTGCCTTCGCTGTCCACCACTCGGTACTGCAGGTAGGCGAGCGACTGGTCGGGCACAATCTTGAAGCAACGGCCCAGTTGCGAACGCCATTTGCGGTACATCGAAAAAATCAGGCCTTTTTTGATGTAGGCGTCGACAAACGGATGCACATACATCACAAAGCCTTTAAGAGCCATGCTGTTGACTACATAGTCGAGTTTTTCGTACAGAGTGTCGGTAAACAGCAGCGATGGCTGTACTTCGCCTTTGCCGAAGCACGACGGGCAGGTTTCGGTGGTGGTGATGTCGAGTGCCGGACGAACGCGCTGGCGTGTAATCTGCATAAGGCCGAATTTGCTCAAAGGCAGAATGTTGTGGCGGGCACGGTCGTTGGCCATGACTTCGCGCATGTGTTCGTAGAGCTGCTGTCGGTGCTCGCTCTTGTTCATGTCGATGAAGTCAATTACAATGATGCCGCCCATGTCGCGCAGACGCAGTTGCCGGGCAATCTCGTCGGCAGCACGCAAATTTACCTCCAGGGCGTTGGTTTCCTGGTCGTTGGTAGCCTTGGAGCGGTTGCCGGAGTTTACGTCGATTACGTGCAGAGCCTCGGTATGCTCTATGATTATGTAGGCGCCGGATTTGAACGAAACCGTTTTTCCGAAGCTCGATTTAATCTGACGTGTAATCGAGAAATGGTCGAAAATAGGTTCGGTTCTTGAGTAGAGCTTTACGATTTCGGCCCTTTCGGGGGCAATGAGCGTCACATATTTCTGAATCTGCGAGAATGTGGCGGGGTCGTTAACATAAATGCTTTCGAACGATGGCGAGAACACATCGCGGAGCATGCCTACAATGCGGCTTTCCTCTTCGAATACCAGTGCCGGCGCGGTCGCCGACTGGGCTTTGGCTATAGCCTCATCCCAGCATTGCACCAGGGTTTTGAGCTCGTGGTTGAGTTCGGCCACCCGCTTGCCCTCGGCCGAGGTGCGTACGATTACGCCGAAATTCTTGGGCTTGATGCTTTCGATGAGCTTGCGCAGGCGCAGTTTCTCTTCGGTCGACTTTATTTTCTGCGAAATCGAGATTTTGTCGCTGAATGGAATCAGCACCAGAAAGCGCCCGGTGAATGTGATTTCGGTGGTAAGGCGCGGGCCTTTAGACGAAATGGGCTCCTTGACAATCTGCACCATCAGCTCGCGGCCCGGCTGAAGCAGGTCGGAGATTGTGCCGTGTTTGTCGATGTCGGGCAGCAGCTTGAGATTTTTTATAGAGGGGAGAGTTTTTTTGTCGTCGAGTAGCCGGCCGACGAATTCCGAGTAAGAAGCAAAGTGCGATCCTAAATCCAGATAGTGCAGGAAAGCATCCTTTTCGTAGCCCACGTTTACAAAGGCGGCATTAAGCCCCGGCATGAGTTTTTTTACTTTTGCCCGGTAAATGTCGCCCACAGCATAGGAGATGTTGCGGGCTTCTTTCTGCAAAGAAACCAGCCTTGAGTCCTCCAGCAGGGCAATCGACACCTCGTTGGGGGAAACATCTACAATGAGTTCACTTTTCATGTTTGTTTACAGTGGGGTTGTTGCACAGAGTTTGAAAGTTAAGCGTAGGGCTGTTTATATACAAAAAGAACAAACATAGACGAGGCATAGCTCCCCGTTTGAGAGAGACCCCGATCCAAGTTTGTTCTTCGTATGAGCGATTAGATTTCGTCTCAGATGAGCCATCGGCATGCGGAGGCTCAGCCTTGCGCAATCCGCCGGATTATTTTTTCTTGTGACGGTTCTTTCTCAGACGTTTTTTTCGTTTGTGAGTAGCCATCTTGTGGCCTTTTCTTTTCTTTCCGCTGGGCATTTTATAAGCGTTTTATATGGTTAATATTATCGGTTGATTCAATTTAGTTGCCGTGCGGCCGGAGCCGTGCGGCGGAAGCTGATTAAGCCTTGACCTGCTCCATGAAGACCTTTGCGGGCTTGAATGCGGGAATCTTGTGGGCGGGTATGATGATAGTGGTATTTTTAGAGATGTTGCGGGCAGTCTTTTCCGAACGGGTCTTGATGATGAAGCTGCCGAAACCGCGGAGGTAAACGTTTTCACCCTGAGTGAGCGATTCCTTTACTACTTCCATGAACTTTTCTACTGTTTCGAGTACGGCTATTTTGTCAATGCCGGTGGATTTTGCGATTTCGTTAACGATGTCGGCTTTAGTCATTTTCGTTATAAATTTTTGATGAATGGTTGGTTGTGCTGTTACGCTTTCAGCGTGCAAAAAAACACGGCTTTCACACAGCCGCCTAATTTTGCGTCTGCAAATATCGGACTTTTTTTTGAAACGCGCGCAATTTTAAGGCTAAAAAGTTGCAGTTCATGCATAATTTAGCCTTTTTTTAACTCGAAAAGGCCCTTTAGGGGGCTTCTGTGGTGTGGTCGTCGAGTGCTTTTACTTCAATGACGCTGTTGGTCGGGCCTGCCACGGATTCATGGTTGCCGGACTCTGCGGCGGGTGCCGAGGCTTGGCGCAGAGCTTTGCGGTTGGCGGTGCCTATGAGTATGCTCTCGGCCAGCATGGCGATACCGAACAACACGAACGATATGCCTGTGACGAGCATTATTATCTGCTCGGTGTGGTCGAATCCCGGTTTTTGGATGAATACGTAGATGGCACCTCCGAGCATAAGTACAGGCGCTGCGAAAAGCCACGCCGGCAGGCGCAGCGGCCGGCATCCTATGGCAAGCAGGTAGAACTGGTACAGCGCCGCCATAGTTATAAGCAGTGCGAACACAAAGGGTACGAGCGGCGTGAACGTCGATGTGAATATCAGCAGGCTCACTCCAAGTATTACCGCCGCTCCGGAGCTAATCCATGTCACGGCTGAACTGAGGCTCGAACGGCTGCGAGGCTTGCGCCCGGCGTTTATGGCTGCCTCGATTTCTTTTTTCCCGGGCCGGTCGGCCATATAGGCGAAGATATTCAGTAGTCCGCTTACGATAAACATTATACCGCCTACGATTACCACTCCGTCAGTCTTGGTGGTTCTGTAAGTGAGAATCAGTATCAATCCGGCCACAAGAAACAATATGGCTGACAGCAGAAGTGAACGTCCTTTCATAAATAATAATGTATTTGGTGTTGTGCAAAGTTAGTAAAAATTAAACATTCGGCACAGCGAATATGTTTGGAAAATATAACCATAACAGAAAAATGTATGAAACGACGCCTCTATCTTCTGCTTTTATCGGCAGCTCTGTTGTTCGGCCTTTCGGCATGCGGGCCCGGACCGCATGTACACATGTATGGTGGAATGGACAGCCACGGCGGCCCGTACTATGGTGCCGGGTGGGATTATGACTCGCATCACCACGGCAAAAAACATAAAAAGCATAAAAAGAAAAAGAAATACAAATACAAATACGAAAAACACCATAAGACCTGCCGGAGTCACGACCATCATGACGACTGACCGCCGTAAATAATCATGTCCATATCGTCGAACCTGCCTAAACTGCGCTATATAGCTTGGCAGTCCCGAATTAAATGCTTAAATTTGCAGCAATGCATAATTAAGCATTTTTTTTATGAAATCCCAAACCGAATCTAAACCATTTTACAAACGCATCGGCCTTCTTGGCTACATTGTCGCCGGCATGCTCACGGGTGTGCTCGCCGGCTGGGGCCTGCCCGATTGGGCAGTTCGTATTTTAGTAACTTTCAACGGCCTGTTCAGCCAGTTTCTGGGCTTTATCATACCGCTGCTTATCCTGGGGCTTGTGGCTCCGGCAATAGTTGATATAGGCAAGGGAGCAGGCAGGATGCTGCTGTTTACGGTGGCGCTGGCATACGTGGCCACATTGTGTGCCGGATTGCTGTCGTACTTCACCGGAGTAACCTTCTTCCCGCATATGATACAGCCCGACCAGTATCTTGGCGCCGTAGCCGAAGCCCGTAGCCTCAGCCCCTATTTCACCATTGCCATGCAGCCGCTGATGACTGTAACATCGGCCCTTGTACTGGCCTTTGTGCTGGGTCTGACAGTGGCCAACTTCACCACCACAGCGCTGAAAAATGTGCTGCTCGACCTTCGCCTGGTAATAGTGAGTGTAATCCGCTCGGTGATAGTTCCACTGCTGCCGCTGTACATACTTGGTATATTCGCCGACATGACCTACAGCGGCCAGGTAGTGGCCATAGTAGCCACATTTATTAAAGTGATAGGTGTGATATTCGTGCTGCATTTCATGCTGCTGTTTGTACAATATCTTATAGGAGGCTGGATAGGACGCAAGAACCCCTTCCGCTGCATGAAACTGATAATTCCGGCATACCTTACAGCGCTGGGCACCGCTTCGTCGGCGGCCACCATACCGGTGACACTTCGCCAGGCCAAGGCCATGGGAGTCGATCCTGCCGTGGCCGACTTCACTGTGCCTCTGTGTGCCACTATCCATATGTCGGGCAGTACACTCAAGCTGGTGGCATGCGCGCTGGCGCTGATGATACTGCAGGGCCATGCCTATGATTTGGGCATGTTCATGGGCTTCATAGCCATGTTGGGCATAACCATCATAGCGGCTCCGGGAGTTCCCGGCGGTGCGGTCATGGCCTCGCTGGGTCTGCTCAGCGGCATACTCGGTTTCAGCGATGCCGACAACGCCCTGATGATTGCTTTGTACATAGCCATGGACAGTTTCGGCACGGCCTGTAACGTCAGCGGCGACGGCGCTCTGGCTCTCATCGTCAACCGTGTGTTTGGTAAGAAACAGTACGCCTGATACAATTAGAGGGTGTTTAATTTTTGTATTTCGTAGAACGCATCGCCGAATCAGTGAGCTTCATATAATACTGCCTTTGTTCGGGGCTAAGCCGTTCTATGGCGTAGCGGAGCATGGTGCGAGGCATGTGCGGTGCGTGGCGGTCGAGAAAATCCAGCAGGTACGTCATGCCGCCTCGTTTGCCTATTTCGCGCATCATCCAGCCCGAGGCTTTGTGCATGAGGTCGTGGCGGTGTGTCAGAAAGCCTTCGGCCAGACGCAAGGCATCGTCGTACTCGCCTCCGGATATCATAGTCCAGGTGGCAACCATTGCCACGCGCTGGTGCCACAGCCGGCCGTCCATGGCTGCCAGCTGATACAGCAAATGGCGTTCTTCCGGACGGTCAAGCAGATAGTCCCCCAATATTTTCGGAGCCACCACGTCGACCAGGTCCCAGTTATTGCCATGTTCGATTGCAGAGAGATAGAAGTCGACAATGTGGCACAGCATTGTGTTGTCGCGCCGTTTTTTTGCCTGCTGATACAGCTCGATGAGCAACAGGAATCCGGCCAGGCGCACTTCGTGCCAGGGACTGTCGAGCAGTGGCGGAATATCGGCCATGCCGGCTTGGGAGCGAAATTCCTTTACAAGCGCGCGGGTCTGCGGTACACGCAGGCCCAGAAAACGGTCGCCCTCGCCATATTCGCCGGGACCGGTCTTGAAGAAGCGCATCAGATGTGTGGCTTGCTGTTCATCGGCCAAGGCCTCCATGCGCTGTATGAGCTGAGTATATATCATATGGCAAAGTTACGAAAAATTCACGAAAAAAAGCGTATCGCCCCGGGTAGGGACGATACGCCGTTATGAA
>ERZ777011.500-NODE-500-length-59830-cov-3.221163_pt1 | contig 59830 bp, 56 predicted proteins | sample MGYA00374964_ERZ777011 | MGnify/ENA primary metagenome ERZ777011 (study PRJEB29310, sample SAMD00008975) | mouse gut metagenome | study: EMG produced TPA metagenomics assembly of the Metagenome analysis of fecal microbiota from mouse which was promoted...
GTCAAAAGAAACCCTGGCCGGAAAGCTTTGGAACTATATGCAGTATAACCTTGACTCTCATAAGGATCTGTATTTTTCAGGTTCATCCGATCTATACGGAATAACCGGAAACGGCGTGTCGGTCGACAGACTTATAACCGCTACGGAACACGGAGGACTTTTGTGGCAGGATATGGCGGTGGATTATGAAAAATACGCCAAGCCTGTAAATCTTGCCACCGAATATCTCGGTTTTCAGGAGACAAATAAGGAAGCTAAGGCGGTACAGGAGATAAGCGATAAAATAGTGGAATGCACCGAGCAGATCCTCAAGATCAACAATAAGGTCAGAATACTTGTGGGATTGGTTGACGGGGTAAAATGTCCGGAGACAGGGATAGATTATTCGGAAATTGAGACAGAGGAGAGTTTTATCAAGAAATTTTGCCCCTTTGAACCTACATACGATAATCTCAGGATAAACCAGCCGTTGTTAAGCAGTATTATTTCAGGAAAAGTTGTCGATCCGTTGTCGAATCTTGATAGAGCGGAAAAATACCTACAGATAGGACAGACAAAAGAAGCGGAGGACGAGCTTTATTTAATAAGCGGACTTGCCGGAGAATGCCTGCGGCGTATTGACAATACCGATATGATCGGCAAATTTGTGGGAGCCGATATGGAAACGCTTAAAGAAGGCATTGAAGAGGCTGACGAGCTTATTTCCGGCAATTCGGAATATCTTTCTGACGATGTCCTGGAGGGACTTGCCGAAGAAATAACACAAATCAAACAGTACCGTGAGGTTATGGCAGAGGAGGTGTGCGACGTCGAAAAAATAAACGGCGCCGTTGTGCGCAACAGAGCTGTATTGGAACGGATCATACATGAAATAAGTGAGATAAATGTAAACGGAGATTCCGAAAAGGTACAGGGGCAACTTATGAAGCTGCGTGAGACAATAAAGTCGTACAGTTTTGAAGGATTGGAATTTAATTATTCGTCGTTAGGCGTAAGCTCGGAAGATACAAGTATTCTTGACGCGCTTTCGGATTTTATTGAAAACGGGATCCTTTCGATCGTACTTCCTGACGGAAAAAGCGTATCGTATGTTTCGGTGCCGAGACTTCCGGATTCCGCATCAAATGTCTGCGGCAAGACAAAAGATACCTCCATGCTGACGGCGGGCGGCGACAGCGCCTCTCTTTTGGCAAAAAATATTATTTATACAGAGTACGTCATGGATAATTTTGCAAGCTTCATGGATGACGGCGGAACGGTTATAAATTATGAGGTTGAGTATATTATCTGCGGAGAAAATACCGATAAAAAGAATCTGACGGAAACGGTTATGAGAATAGCGGCGCTGAGAAGCGGTGTGAATATGGTTTATCTTCTTACTGACAGCGATAAGAAAAGCGACGCTTATACTCTGGCGGTTTCGATGGCGGGAGCGACAGCCTTAGAACCTGTGATAAGACTTTTGCAGTACACTATTATGTATGTCTGGGCGTTTGCGGAGGGATTATCGGATGTGCGGAGACTTTTTGCAGGAGAAAAAATAGAGATCATGAAAACGGAAGATACATGGAATCTGAGTTTTGACAAGCTTTTGTCACATGATTTCAGCAGCAATTCCGACAGCAAAAGTAAAAACGGGCTTGATTACGAGATGTTTCTCAGGATTCTTTTGTATCTTGAGAGCGACAGCATAAAAGCGGCGTATACGATGGATCTTGTCGAATTTTATATGATCGTAAATCACGATAAAAAATTTCGTCTGAAAGATTATGTATATGGAATGGAAATAAGTACGTCGTACCGTCTTAAAGGAATGCGGGACAGTTATGCCGAGAAATCCGTATATACATATTGACATTAAGTTGAAAGGAGGCGGGATGGGATGCTCTTTTTTACCGGAACCCCAAATAAAATTATAAGGCATAAAAATTTTAAAATTCATCAGAGTTCTCCCCCGGACGGATGTGCAGGTTTCAAGGAAAAAAGAGTGTCCCATCCCGTCTTCTGGTTTAAAGGCAGCCTTTCAGTAGAGGCGTCGCTTGTGCTTCCGCTTTTTATTGCCGGGTTGACGGCGCTGCTGTTTTTTATTCAGATCATACAGTTACAGATGCACATACAGAAGGCGCTTTACGGACAGAGCATGAAGGCCGCGGGATATGCTTTTTATATTGATAAATCTGATATGGACGATACCGTGCAAAATGTTCTAGAGGCTGGTTACATTAAAGCGGCGGTGATTAAAGAAGTCGGAAAAGAATATCTTGATAATTCGTATATAGTGGGAGGTAGTCAGGGTTTTAGGCTGAATCTGACGAATAATGTACAGGCGGGCATTTTTGACGCCGCCGTTCAATATAAGGTCAGGGTTCCGTTTGATCTGCTCGGAATAGGAAATATAACGCTTGTGTCGAGAGCAAGATGTCATATATGGAACGGAGATAAGGACGGCGTGCAGGAGAACGCTAAGGATATGGTGTATATGACCGCGAGCGGGGAGGTTTACCATACATACAGGGACTGCACATACCTTGCAAGCGATGTAGGTAATACTACTTATGGACAGATTTCCGGACTGCGAAACGACAGCGGAGCGAAATATTACGCATGCGCGGTCTGTAAAAAAGAAACTGTAAACGATGAAAGCCCGGTTTTTTATACAAAATACGGAACAAGATACCATATGGACAGAATGTGCAGAAACCTGCACTCCGATATTTTTTCGCTTCCTCGTTCGGAGGCGGAGGATAAGTACCGGCTTTGTTCAAAATGCGAAAAAAGGAGGGAGCAGAAATGATAAACGGGATAGTGGCGGCTATGCTTGCGGTGGAAACCGTTTCGGATCTGCGCACTAAAGCGGTTTCGGTCATTCGACTGGCGTTTTTTATGGCGGGGGCTGTGGCGGTGAACATTGTCATGCGTTATCAGCCGGTGTGGTCGATGCTTGGAGGAATGGGGGTAGGGGCGGTGCTTTTTGTATACGCTCTAGCGACAAAGGAGGGAATAGGTTACGGAGACTGCATGGTTTTTGTCTGCGCGGGCGCTTATATCGGTCTGCATGAAAATATAAGACTGCTGTTTTTTTCGATGCTTGCGGCATTGGCGGTGGGCGGCATAAACGCGGTCATACGAAGAAGAAATATGAAGAGCAGAATACCGTTCGTGCCGTGCATACTGGGAGTTTACATAGTTATGACGGTTGTAAGGATTATATCATAGCAAGGAGGATTTTTATGAAGCTTAAGGGAGGATTTACTTTGGAGGCGGCATTCATTTTTCCGCTGATGATGGCAATTATCGTGGGGATAATTATTTTTGATTTTACTCTTCACGATAAGCTGTTAAGCGACGTAAGCAAAATATTGGGCGGAATAAGGTACCATGAAGCGGAATCTTTTTATTACGACGCAGGCTTTGAGCGTATAAGTCTGCAAAAAATAGCCTGCTCGCCCGTATTTGGAGAGGATAAAGAATTTACGGACAAACAAAAACGGGTTATAAGCAATTTAGCCTTGGACTATTATCTTGCAAGCAAAATAGGATATGAGCCGCGGTTTACAAAGACGGATATAAGCTCGGTACTTGACATAAACGATAACGCGTCAGTCGTCAGGGCGGGTGGAAGAGTAATTCAGATTACGGGGGAGGATTAGAGCGGGATGAAAGCGGAGTTTGTCAGGGATAGCGGGGCTGCTTATATGAAGCTGAAAGCGGCTTGCGGTACGGATAAAGCGCAGATGAAAATGGCGGGCGGAAACGAAATGGACGGTTTTTTGCGAGTGAGCGAACGGCGCGTAAACGATGAAAGCTGTTATTGGTACGATATTTCTTCGTTAATCGGCATGGAAACTATATTTGAGGATAAGGAAATAGAGGCGCGTGATATGAGGAACTTAGCAGCGGCACTTAAACGCTCGGTACAGACCGTACGGGAATATCTGCTGGATATTGACGGAATCGTTATGGAGCCGGACAAGATATTTACGGATGCCGAAAGGGAGAATTTCCGGCTGTGTTATTTTTCGGGAAAAGAAACGGACTTTGAGGAAGATATAAAGTGTCTTTTTGAGTACATTATCAGGAAGTTATGTCACAGCGACGGAGAGGCAGTCGCTATTGCTTATGGCATATACAAACGGATAAACAATGGCGAAAACAATCCTGCAAAGCTGTTTGAAATTGAAGAAAGGCGTGGCAGTCAGGCTTGCGAGGTGGTGGAGGAAAAAACAGAAATTAAAGAAATTGTTCCCGAAACGGTATACAGCGAGGAGGAGAAGGAGGACAGAAAGCTTTTTTATGCGGTATATGCCTTGGCGGGAGTCCTGGGAATCGTCTTTCTGATTTTCCTTTCGGGAGCGGTTTTGCCGGCTTTCAGACCTTTCGGAGCGGGCAAGGCGGGCTGCGCCGGAGTCTGCGTTTTGATCGGAGCGGCGGCATTTTGGGGATATAGATGGTTTGCTTCGCACAAAGAAAGCTTTATTAAGGTCACTACGGTCAGGACGCAAACGCCATTTGAAAAAAAGGATGTGAGGATCATTGTGCCGGATAAAATGAACGATCAGAGCAATCTTACGGTAGTGCTGGACGGTATGGACGCAAACCTGCATTATTTAAAGTGGGAGGATGTTTCCGGCGCGCATAAATACGAAATAGGAGAAAGGGCGGTCATTGTGGGTTGCGACGCTAAAAAGGCTGACTGCGCGATCGGGCTGCCGGGAGTCAGCAGAATGCACGCCAGAATATCAAAGGAGGACAACGCGTACTATATAAAGGATTTGAACTCGACAAACGGAACCGTTGTTGACGGCAAAGAACTTGCGTGTTTTGAACTGTGCCGCATCAGATCCGGCAGCAAAATAATATTGGGTAATGTAGAGTGTGTATTTATTTGACTTGTTAATTAAATAATGGTAATCTACATTTATAGGTCGTCAAGGGGAATGCTTATGAATGTAAAAACTTTAGCCTCAAGACTTGCAAACAGCGGATTCGGTCGTATTAATACCGGAATTTTCGGGGTTGATATATACCTTAAAAAAGTGCGTGAAAAAGCTTATGTTGTCGGTTTGCTGGATTTCGGTCCGCAGAGATCGGCGGATATGGCGCAGGTGAGCGCGCTTGAAAGCAATCTTTCCGTTATTTACGGTACAACAGATATTATTTTTGTGGCTTTTGCTTATGATTCATATGACGCGAGATGCCGGATGGCGGATCTTAAAAATTTCTGGGTATATAATGAGCAGTCTTGTATGCTTGAAATATATGAGAATCAGCCGGGAGAATTTCTCAATTTGAGGGCGATGATCGAGCGTCCTGAAAGGACGGTCGCAAACCGTATTTTATCGTTCAATAACGCGGTGATTTTGGTAAATATCATTGTTTTTGCCGTGATGGAAATAATCGGGGACACAGAAAATGGGATATTTTTGTATGAACACGGCGGAATAACGGCTCAAAGCCTTTTCGAGAAAAAAGAGATCTACAGGCTTTTTACAAGTATGTTTTTACATTCGGGAATAAGCCATATATTTAATAACATGCTGGTGCTGTTTTTTATCGGCAACGATCTTGAAGCGGCGATCGGCAGGATAAAATATCTGCTTTTATATTTGGGCAGCGGGTTTGCGGGCGGAATAGTTTCACAGCTATATTATTATCAGCAGGGAGAACTGTATACGGTATGCATAGGCGCGTCGGGAGCGATTTTCGGCGTTATGGGCGCCATGATATGGGTTTTGGTTCGCAATAAGGGACGTGTCGAAAAGGCGGTACTGCCGCGTTATATTATAGGAGTTGCGCTTAGCGTATTTATAGGATTTACGTCAGAGGGAGTAAGCCAGTCGGCGCACATAGGAGGACTTATCGGCGGCTTTCTGCTTGCCGTGCTGCTTTACAGGAAGGAAGGTATAAGGGAATGAAAATTAATATTTATTATGGCGGAAGAGGACTTATAGACGATCCGACGACTGCGGTGCTTAACAGAATGACGTCAGTGCTGGAGGAACTTCGCGTACAGGTCGAGCGTTTTAATCTTTACGAGCAGAAAAATAATATTATGACACTGCCTCAGACCTTGAAAGACGCGGACGCAATTATCTTAGCATCTACAGTGGAGTGGCTCGGCATAGGAGGATATATGCACACCTTTTTGGACGCGTGCTGGCTGTACGGTGATAAGAACAAGATTTCGCACACATATATGTTTCCGATAGTCATGTCAAAAGCTTACGGGGAGCGCGAAGGAATGCTTGAGCTTACTAACGCGTGGGAAATGCTCGGAGGAAAGGCATGCAACGGTCTTTGCGCATATGTGGAGGAAATTTCTGATTTTGAGCTGAACGGCGGATATATGGAGCTTGTGGAGAAAAAGGCTGAAGAGGTCTACCGCGCGGTGTCCCAGAAATTCGTTACGCTGCCTACAAGCAATAAGGCGATAAAACAGAGTATTGTGAGCGATACCATCAACCTTACGCCACAGGAGACAGAACAGCTTTCAAAATATGCTTCGGACGACAGATATGTCAAGAAGCAGAAGGAAGATATAGAAGAGCTTGCGGGAATGTTCAAGAGTATGCTTGAGGACGAGGAAAAAGGCGGGGACGCGCATTATATAAATATGCTTAAGGAACATTATGTTCCTCAGAACAATTTTACCGCCACATACCTTCTGAAAATCGACAATAAAGACGATTCGCTTATTATTGAAATAAAGAATAAGTCTTTAAACTGTTATTTCGGTCAGATCGAACATGCGGATGTAATCGGCAAGCTTGCGACAAGCGTGCTTGACGAGATAATGCAGGGAAGAATGACGTTTCAGAGAGCGTTCATGTCGGGAGAAATGACAGCTAAGGGCAACTTTAAGACGCTCAGGATGCTGGATGAAAATTTTGTTTTTATCTAGGGAACGGTTGGAAGCGTCAGAGTGAAAATGCTTCCGCAAGGTGTGTTTTTGCCGTAAGAAAGTTCTCCGTGGTGCGCGAGAAGGATCCGGTACGAGGTGGCTAAGGACATTCCGATATGATCTTGCTTGCTGGTATTGAACAGTTCAAATAACGCTTCGCTTGTTTTGAGGTCAAAGTCGTCAAGCTCGTCCGCTATGCGGATGTATAAATTGTCAGTTCCGTAGTCGATGCTCAGAGTTATTGAAGCGTCTGACTGAGCGTCGGTTATGTTGGTGATTAGGGATTTGATAACATAAGAGATTTTATCGGTATCAATATTTATGCAGGGAACGGTAGGCGGAATAGACAGGGAAATGTCCGGGCATATGTCTTCGTCCGAGGACAGTTCTTCGTGAAGTCTCCAGATGTATTCGTATGTGTTGATTTTTTGTAATTTAAGAGTGCCGGCATAGCGGTATTCGTTTATTGAGTTGAGCGCGGAAATAAGAAAATCTATGTCTCCGCCCATCTGAAGCCATCGTTCGTTGCAGGCTATATCCGGAGCGTCAAGTCCGATAAGCTGGTAATTGCCGCTGATAAGCGAGATAATATTGCGCAGATCGTGACAGCCCTTACGCACGTCGGCCTGCAATTTTGAATAAATTGCGATTATATGCTCGTATATATCCGGATTGCTTAGTTTAAGAGAATCCAGATATCTTAAATCGTCTTTCGTGTACATATTGTTATCCCCTCTATATGTTCATGATACCACAATTATTCGATTTAAGCAAACTATAACGTTACAAAAATAATTTATAAAAGGAGATTATTCGACATGATTAAAGAAGACTGCATTTTCTGCAAGCTCGCGAACGGTATTATTGATACTAACACGGTATATGAAGACGAGGATCTTAGGATTATTCTTGACGCGGCGCCTGCCGCGCGCGGACACGCGCTTGTTCTGCCTAAAAAACACTTTGCGGACGCTCTTGAAGCAGATATGGAAACGCTCGGAAAAGCGATGGCGGCGGCGGCGCGAACAGGAAAGGCGCTTAAAGAAGCGTTAGGATGCGACGGAATAAATATTCTTCAGAATAACGGAGAAGCGGCGGGGCAGACAGTGTTCCACCTCCATGTTCATGTGATTCCGAGATGGAATGGAGATTCGGTCTGCTTTGAATATGAGAAGAAGAATTTTACGGATGAAGAGTTCCGGGAAACGGCGGATCTGATTAACAAATTCATGTAAAATTATTGTAGAGTTTTGTGAAATTTTATCTCTTGACTTTAACGATGAATAATGATAAAGTATAAGCTATACTGAGCGATTCAGGAAAATGAATACATATTTTAGGAGGATTTGAGATGAAGGGTAAGTCGATTGCGAGTTTGGTATGCGGTATCTTATCACTTATCTGGGCATGGGCCAGCTATGGAGCTATTGCAGGTATTGCGTTAGGTATTGTTGCCGTTGTTTTGTCATCGGGCGTAAAGAATGCCGGTGAGGAGAACGGAATGTCCAAGGCAGGTTTTATCTGCGGTATAATCGGTACTATTTTGTCAGCGGTAATGTTGATCGTATGGATCGCATGTACCGGATGCGCAGTATGCGCAGCTTTGGCATAAGCATCGGTAAATAATGTAGAAATTGGCTTCACATGCTTTATGGGTGAAGCCTTTTTTTATGCCGCGGTAAGGCGGCGATCATAAAATTACGGCGGCGGTAATACCGCAGTTTAAAGATAAATAAGGAGTAAAAATGTTTCCGACATTTGAGTTTATGGGAAAGACGATCGGAGTATACGGCTTATGTTCGATCGTAGGAATGGTGATAGCCGGAGTGGTGATGTATAACCTTATCAAAAAGAAAGGGATATATGCTCAGGACATTGCGCTGTTAGCGTTCGCGGTGGCGGCGGGAATGCTTATAGGAGGACATTTATTATATGCGATAACCCGTATCCCTGATATAGTCCGGCTGTTTAAAAATATGACGCAGCACACGGCAGGCAGCTTTTGGCGCGAGTTTGCAGGATATTTTGGAGGTATGGTCTTTTACGGAGGGCTTATCGGATCTTTCGTGTGCATCGCCGTTTTCAGAAGATTCAAAATTGCCGTGAACCTTAAAAAAGCGAATATATTGGACGCTTATGCAGTGGTAGTGCCTCTTTTCCATGTGTTCGGGCGAATCGGATGCTTTTTGGGCGGCTGCTGCTACGGAATCGAAAGCAGCTTCGGTTTTATTATAAACGGAAACCAGATTTCTCCGGGAGTCAACGGGGTACGCCGTTTTCCGGTACAGCTGGTCGAGGCGGGCTGCAACCTCATAATTTTTCTGGTGCTTTTATTTATTTACAAAAAAGAGAAAGCAAAAGACAAGCTTGTATATATTTATCTTATGATATATCCGGCGGTAAGATTCGGGCTTGAATTTTTGAGAGGCGATGAGATCAGAGGGATTCTTTTCGGACTGTCTACGTCCCAGTGGATAAGCATAGCGCTTTTCGCGTTTTCCGCCGTAAGCCTTATTGTAAAGCGGAATAAAGGAGCACAGGATGCAAAAGCCTCTGCCGTTCAGGAATAAAATAATCGGGATTTTACATGAAAGCATGGAGTTTCCGGCACTGGCGCGATACTGGCAGGTATCGCTCTGGCAGGATGTTCCATGCTTTCCTGACGGGTCGGTCTATTGACAAATACCCCGTGTAATGTATAATAAAAAAGACGGTTTTTGTCAAAAAAAAGCTAGTGGAACGGATAAAATATGGGGACAGTTGTTTTGATTCCGTCGTATAATCCGCAGGATGTACTCATAAATCTGGTAAAGGAGCTTCACGCCGGAGGCATTGAGGTGCTTGTGGTGAACGACGGCAGCGGCGAGGAGTACAAACCGATATTTGACAAAGTGAGCGAGTACGCAGAGGTTGTGGGATACGGGACCAACCGCGGTAAGGGATATGCGCTTAAAACGGGAATCCGTTATCTTGCGGGTAAACCGGACGTTACCGGATTTGTGACGGCCGACGGGGACGGACAGCATACCGTAAACGATATTTTAAAAATTGCCCGTATTCTGGACAGGAAAAAGGCGATAGTTCTCGGAACAAGGAATTTGACGAAAGACATTCCTAAGCGTTCGAGGATAGGCAATAACATGTCAAAGCTTACATACACTCTTGTCACGGGGCGCTATCTCAGCGATAATCAGTCGGGGCTGCGCGGCTTCAGCGCGGATATGGCGGAATGGCTGATTGAGGTCAAAGGCAGTCATTACGAATATGAGATGAACGTACTTGTCAAGGCAGCGCTTATGGGCTGTCCTATAATTGAAGTTCCCATTAAAACCATATACGAGAATAACAATAGAGCTTCGCATTTTAAACCCATGCTTGACACGTTTAGGATTCAGGGAAGGCTGCTGCTAGGAGGACTTATACCGCTGATTATATATGCCGTATGCGCGGCGGGTATTTACTGTTTGGGCAGAAATAAGGAAACCCTCGCGTGGAGTATGGTCTGGAACGGAGGTCTTTGGCTGCTGCACTGCGCGTACAGCGTTACGGGATTTTTTTATTTGCGCAACAAAAAAGAGGCGGCGGTCAGTGTGTGCCGTACGTTTGTGAGACATATTTTGTCCGGGGCGGCGGCAGCGGCGGTGGCGTCTTTGGCAGGCGGAATCGTGCTCGGCGTTTTTATACCGCTGCTTCTTATATCGGGAGTGGCGTATTTGTCGGGAAGATTAAGAAAAAACAGGATAGGTGGGGAATATGAAAGCGGATGTAAGAGAGCTTGCCCGTAAAATATATGAAGAGCCGTCGGTTCACGAGCCGGCGGGAGGATTTAATATTGAGATAAAACCGGTGCCGGACGCGCAAAAGCCCGGGGTTATGGACGCAAGGGAATTTTATATCAGAAAGGCGCTCTACGAGCTTCAGAAGAAAATGCCCCCCGCGGCCCCCGACCTTGAGCTTATAAGACGGCAGACGCAGACATACTGCAAGCCGGTCGCGGATACGGATATAGAGGAAAAGAGCTTCATTTTAAAAGTCGCAGAACGGGAGGTCCCCGTGTTCTCTTATGACGGGAGAACGGGAGGTAATGCCGCGGCGCTTGTTTACATACACGGAGGCTCGTTTATCGCGGGCAGGGCGCAGTCGTACCGTGTGCCTTGTCAGTATATAGCTGAAAAGGCGGGCTGCGTCGTGTTTAATATCGACTATTCTCTTGCGCCGGAGAATCCATATCCGGCGGCGCTTGAGGACTGCACCGCTTTAGTCGGATATATTTATGACAGATATGATGAATTTGGGATGGACAGGGACAAAATCGTGCTTTCGGGCGACAGCGCCGGAGGAAATCTTGCGCTTGCGGCGGCGATGAGCTGTCCGGACAATATAAAGATAAGAAGGCTTGAGCTGTTTTATCCCGTGGTGGATATGTTTTCTCAGGACGGTCTTTACGATTGGAGCGAGGACAGGTATACGATTGACGGGGAACAGCGCGAGATAATAGAGTCGCGGCTCGTTCTCGGACGCGCGGACGGAAAAGGAAATAATTCGCTTATGGAGATGATACTCAGGGCGTATCTGGGCGGCGCTTACGAGGAGCTTAAAAGGAATCCCCGCGTAAGCATGGTATACGGAAGCCTTAGCGGACTGCCGGACTGTACGGTATATACGGCGGAGTTTGACGGGCTGAGGCTTCAGGAGGAATATTTTGCCGGAGAGTATGTAAAAAGCGGCAATGAATGCAGGATAATAAGATACAACGGAGTCTCCCATGCCTTTTTGGACTACACGGGAGTAGTGCCGCAGGCGGAGGCGGCGCTTATGGAGCTTGTAAAAGAGCTTAAGCAGCTTTAGGAGGATCGAAAAAGTGGATTTAGTCGCAAAATATCTGGATTTGCTTAATCATACGGACTATACTTTTAAATCAATATACGAGATAATGCAGGAGCATCACAGGAGCGAGGTCTTTTCCGAGACCGTAAAAGAGGGCAGAGTGGTTAAAATGACCTATAATGCTCTTTTTAATATGGTTGAAGCAATAAGCGTCAATATAGGCGTAAGGTTCGGAGCGGACGGTCCTAAGTATATCGGAATATATATGGACAATTCCAACGAGTGGGCGGCATGCTTCTGGGCGATACTCAAGTCGGGCAACATTCCTGTGCTGCTCAATACAAGGCAGGATATAGACGTGACCAACAGCATAATAAAAAAACTCGGAGCGGCGTGCTGCTTTTCGGCGGATGAAAGAATCGACGGCAGCGTTTCGGTAAGCGATTTTACCGCGGTGCCAAAGCAGGGTATGGCGGGACGAGGTCGTCATGGTGACAAGCGGCTCTACGGCGGAGCCTAAGATAATATGTCACAACGGTCAGTGCATATGCAGTCAGATCGAGCTTACGGACGATATAGTAAGAATAAATCCGACTATCAAGCATAATCGTAAAATAGAGATAAGGATTCTTGCTTTTCTGCCCTTTTATCATATATTCGGGCTTGTAACGACGCTTATGTGGTTCTCTTTTTTCGGCAGGACGCTTATATTTCTGCCTGACTATTCGCCCAAGACAATACAGCATATATGCAGAAGACAGGGCGTGACGCATTTTTTTGCCATTCCTCTTGTATGGGAAAAAATAACGGCGAGCCTGCTTACTGAGGTTAAGAAGCAGAATAAGCAAAAGGTTTTTGACAAGGCGGTAAGATTTTCCAATAAATTGCAGAGCGCGTTTCCGGGCGCGGGCGCTTGGATAGCGAGAAATATTCTTTTTAAGAAGGTAAGAAAGCAGGCGCTTGGAACGGAGCTTGATTTCTGTATAGCGGGAGGAGGATTTATTTCGGAGCGGACCGTCGAGGTCATGAACGGAATCGGATATTCGCTTTATCAGGGCTACGGTCTTACGGAAAGCGGAATAGTTTCCGTCGATCTTGACAGAAGGCCGTCGCGCCGGAGCAGCAGATCCTGCGGAAGGATATTCAAGGATATTACATACAGGCTTAATGACAGGGGCGAGCTTGAGATAGCGGCGCACAACTGCTTTAAGGGGATTTTCAAAGACGGGGGTTTTGTTCCCATTGAAGGAGAATATTACTGCACAAACGATAAGGTGGAGATAGACGAGGCGGGAAGGCTTCTGATAATCGGAAGAAGCGACGATGTTATCGTGGCGGAGAGCGGGGAGAATATTTCGCCCGACGCCATTGAACAGAGGCTTGACAGGGGCAGCTTTAAGAGCGCCTCCGTACTTTATATGATGTATGAGGGGAAAAAGCAGATAGTCCTTGCGCTTGAGGCTTCAGGCGGCGAAAGCGCTTTTGAGAGAGCCGCTTCCCTTAAGACGCTGTACGAATCCGCCGACAAGCTGCCGCTTACCGAGCGCCCTCAAAAGATCGTGTCGGTAATAGGAGAGGTTCCGTATACGCTTAAATCGGTGAACCGCAAAAAGCTTACGTCCATGCTTGAAAACGGAGAGCTTTTCTGCGAGGAATGCAGGCTGCCGGATTCCGAGGATATGGAGAATTATAAGAACGAGGAATACCAGCGTATACTGGGAGGTGTAAAGGACGTCTTTGCAAAAGTGACTGAAATCGAGAGGGCGCAGATAAGCGACACGAGCAGCTATATAAACGACCTTAAAGGCGACAGCCTCGGATATGTGGAGCTTCTTTGCGAGATCAACGAGAAGCTTGGCGTTGAGATACAGCTTGACGGGAACGTTCTGCTTACGCCGATGGCGTTTGCCGACTGTATTTTCGCGATGAAAAGCGGCGGGGAAGGTGTATGATATGTTTCTCATAAGATGGCTTATCAAGCTTACGAGCGTGATTCCGGCATTTTTTGCTCTTAATTCCCGCAAATATTTTGTGGAGGATAAAATAAACATGGCGGCGTATAAAGGCCCGCTTATTATAGTGCAGAATCATAAAAGCTTTATGGATTTCCCTGTGATAGTCAGAATGTTCGCGCTGAGGCGCGTGCATGTGGTCGTATCGGAGACGCTTTACGCAAGCTCGGGTTTTTTAAGATTTATTCTCAAGGTCATGGGAGTTATAAAGGCGGACAGATTTTCCGGAGATCTTTCTTTTGTAAACGAATCCGTGGATATTCTCAAAAAGGGCGGCGTCGTTCTTATTTATCCGGAAAGCAAGATTGAGACTTCCGATGAGATTCTGGAATTTAAAAGAAGCGCGGCGCTCATTTCGATAGAGTCCGGGGTTCCGGTACTTCCGATATACCACAACGGCAGGATAGGTTTTTTCAAACGCGATAAATGCTTTATAGGCGGTCTTGTGTATCCTCAGGATCATACGACCGAGGGCGCCAGTCTCGCGGAGAACGCCGACCGGCTTACCAAGGCGCTGTACGATAAAATATGCTCGTATCAGAGGATATACGTCAATTCTTTTTTTACCGACGGAACGAAGCGCGCTCCGGCGGATAAAATGAATTTTGCGGGCAGATTTGTTCTTTGGACCGCGCTTCCGGCGATAAAGCTGGCGCTCCGTCCGCGCGTGATATATGAAAGCAGCGGGACAAAGCTTATGCGTAAGCATCAGAAGCGGCTTATCGTGATCGGCAATCATACATGGTGGCTTGACGGTCCGATGCTTTATTATCTTTTCGCTAAACGTAAGCCGCACTGCATGATAGCGAAGGACGTAGCCGTTAAAAGCAAGTTCCTTTATAATCTGCAAAAAAACGTGGGGGCGGTGTTCCTTGACAGAACGGGCTTTGACTGGCCCACGCTGAAAAGCTGCATTGACGTGCTTGAAAAGGACGGCGTGCTGATAATTTTTCCCGAGGGACATTTTAACAACGACGGAACGATAAGCGAATTTCATACGGGTCCCGCCATGCTTTCGGCGCTCACGGGCGCTCCCGTCGTACCCGTATACATAAACGGAATTTACAGGCTTTTCAAAAGAGTCGGGCTTTGTATGGGCGACGCGGTGTTTTTGAAGGATTATTACGCGAAAAACGGCATCAATCCCGATACTGTCGCCGAGGTCACAAGGCTTCTTTACGAAAGACTTGTCAATCTGAAGGAGCTGTTTGATCTGCAGGAGACGGATGCCGACAGGAGAGCCAGACAGGAAATTGAAAAAAATCATATTGAGAAGCTCAAGGAAACATAAAAACGCATGAACGTCAGGAGGAATGGTATTATATGGACACATTGGAAAGATTGTACGGAGTTATACAAAGGGTTTACAAGGTTATGAACCGGAGCTTTGAAATTCCGTTGGAAAACATAAAGGACGGCAGTCTTCTCAGGGAGGACCTCGGTCTTGACAGTCTGTCGTTCGTAATGATAATATTAGAAATTGAAAAGGAATTCGGAATCACGTTGTCGGTGGACGGTATGTCCGCCTGCAAAAATGTGGGAGACGTGATTGCGATCGTTGAGAAGGAGATAAACTGATGAGAGATTATGTAATACTGTGCGACGGGGCGTGCGATCTGCCTCTGGAGCTTAGAGAAAGATTCGGAATTACGGATTATTTTCCGGGCAATATTACAAAGCCCGACGGAACGACCATTCTGCAGGATCTGGACTGGAAAAATATGACGCCTGCCGAGTTTTACGGCTCGATGTCCAAGAAAAACATATATCAGACTTCGATAAGAAGTCTTGCCGCCCAGTCGGAATTTTTTGAGAAATATCTTGAGCAGGGCTATGAGATTCTTAATATCTCGATTTCTTCGGGAATAAGCGGAACTTACGCGAACTGCATGGCGGCGGCTAAGGCGCTCAAGGAAAAATATCCCGAACAGCGTATCGTCTGTGTCGATACCTTAAGATATGCCGGAGCCATCGCGCTTCTCGCGTCAAGGGCTAGTGAGATGAAAAAAGAAGGCAAGGCGCTTGACGAGGTGGCGGCGTGGCTTGAGCAAAAGGTTCACCAGATGGGCACCGTGGACGACCTTTTCTTCCTCAAGGCTATGGGAAGAGTTACCGGAATGACGGCGCTTATGGGAAGTCTTGTCGGCATCAAGCCTATGGCTGAGGTCAACAGCAAGGGCGAGAATCAGGTTATCGCCAAGACAAAGGGCTATAACGGACTTTATGAGGTTTCGGTCGAGTATCTTAAAAGAATGGCGGAGGATATCGGCAATCAGCGTATAATCATATCCTACACCAACCGTAAGGCGCAGGCGCTCAGGATAAAGGAGCTTGTCGAGGAGAATTTTCACCCGAAGGAAATACTTATGCTTGTCGTAGGTCAGACCTGCGGAGCTTCTATCGGACCGGGCATGGTAAACATATTTTTTATGGGACCCGAAACGTCCGAGGGTCTTGTCGAGGAAACTAAGGTCCTCAACGAGATTTTAGGAAAATAATTTAATATATGTGGAGGATAATATGCAAAGCGTATACATAGCGCTTGCGGTCAGCCCCCTAGTAATAGTAATACCGATCGTGGCATTTATCATAATATCCATGGTCGGTATGCTTATTGTGACGATGCCTATTGCTAAAAAGCAGTATGAGAACCAGTTCATAAGGACGTCGCCGGATAAATGGGCGAGAGCGAACAGCTGTCCCGAGAACGAGGAGCACTGCAGAATGTACGAACGAGGGCTTGACTGGGCGGATAAGGTAAAGGAATTTAAGAAGGAAGTAAGCGTTACCAGCGAGGGACTTAAACTTGTCGGGGAATATTTTGATTTCGGAAGCAGTAAGGCGGTCATAATTTTGTCCGGGCGCGCGGAGGCGCTGGAGTACAGCTATTATTTTGCCAAGCCCTACCATGAAATGGGATACGGAGTGCTTGTGGTGGACGGCAGGGCGCACGGTCTGAGCGAGGGCAAGTACGGTACCGCCGGTATAAGGGAGCAGTATGATATCGCCGAATGGATAAATATGCTTAACCGCGACTACGGAGTGGAGGAGGTAATTATCCACGGCATCTGCATAGGCTCCGCGACAGCCATATACACGGCGATGTCGGGAAATCCGCATCTGAAGGCGATAGTGCTTGAGGGACCGTTCCTTTCGTTTTACAATGTCATCAAACAGAGGACTAGGACGACGGGCCATCCCGCGTTTCCGGTTGCGGAGGAGATGGTTTGGCTGTTTAAGAAGTGGGCGGACGCGGATGTAGTCAAGTACAGACCCATAAAATGTATCCGTAAGATAGACACTCCCATGTTAATGTTTTCGGGTAAGGAGGACATAAGCTCTCTGCCCGAATACTGTGAGAAATTATATAAGGCCTGCGGCAGTAAGCGCAAGGAGCTTGTGTGGTTCGAGCATGGGGCGCACTCCCACCTGCGCATTGCGAACGAGGACAAATACGATACAAGCATTAAGGATTTTATTAAAAGTTTATAACAGGAGGCGCATCAAATGGCAGATTTTGTGATTCTGGCGGATTCCACCGCCGACCTCAGCAAGGAGCTGAGGGAGCAGTATGATATTGATTATGTTCTTATGGGCTTTTCGGACGGCAGCAGGGAGTACAAGGCTTCGCTTGACTGGGAGGAGATAGCTCCGGCGGACTTTTACGCGGCAATGAAGAACGGAACGCGTTTTACGACGGTTCAGGTCCCTATGACCGAGTTTGACGCGAAATTCAGGTCGTATCTTGAGAAGGGCATGGACATTCTGTACATAGGCTGTTCGTCCGCGCTTTCGGGTTCGGTCGCATCTTCTTATGTGATGAGGGATAAGCTTATGACCGAATATCCCGGAAGAAGCATCTACTGTGTGGATTCGCTGCATAGCGGAATGGGACAGGGAACTATGGCGATAAAGGCGGCTAAGATGCGCGACGAGGGCATGAGTATCGGAGAGATATACGCATGGCTCGATCTGAACAGGCATAAATTCAATCTCTGCGCGACGACGGCGGAGCTTGCTTATCTTAAAAGGTCGGGAAGAATAAAGGCTTCAAGCGCCTTCTTCGGAGATATTTTCGCAGTGAAGCCCATTATAATATCCGATGCGGAGGGGCAGAATGTCGGAATCCGCAAGGTCAAGGGACGTAAAAGCTCTCTCAAGGAGATCGCCGATTATACGGTCGCTCATATCGAGAATCCTGCGGAGCAGACGATATGCATAGGTCACGCCGAATGCGAGGCGGATGCGGTTACGGTTAAAGAATATCTTAAAGAAGCTCTCGGCGACGTGAAGATAGAGCTTAACGTTATCGGACCGATAGTAGGCGCTTCTGTGGGACCGGGAACCGTTATCGTATATTATTACGGAGCGCTCAAATCATCACATATACAGAATAATTAATTTGACACGAGGATAAAATGAACATTTCGATTTTGAAAAAAATGCTTGCCAAGGCGGCACAGAACATTTCCGACAACAAAGAAAAGCTCAACAGCCTTAACGTTTTCCCCATACCTGACGGCGATACAGGAACGAATATGGAAAAAACGATGCTCGGCGCTATCGGAGCGATAGCCGAAGTGGGAAACCGCGACATTACCCCCGATGATATGGACAGCCTGTACGAGGGCGTTCTTATGGCATCTCAGGGCAATTCCGGCGTTATCCTTTCACAGTGGTTCAAGGGCTTTTTTGCAAGCCTGAAGGATATTGAGGCGGAGGAATTTGACGCGTTCGCGCTGAATAATGCCTTTATGAACGGCATTGAAACGGCGTACGATGCGGTGCTTTCTCCTGTGGAGGGAACGATCCTTACGGTTGCGAGGGAAACCTATGAGGCGTGCGAGGAGATCCTCACGGAGGAGACCACAGTCGAGGACTATCTTAGATGCGCGTTTGAAGCGGCTAAGAAATCGCTTGCGAATACCCCGAATCTTCTTGCGGTGCTTAAGGAGGCGGGAGTAGTTGACAGCGGCGGCTTTGGATTTGTATGCATACTCGGCGGAATGCTTGGCGCTCTTGATTCCGAGAGCGGCTTTGACGCGGACGAATTTGTGAAGTCTGCTTCGCCCATGGCGGTCATGTCGGACGACGGAGAATTCGGCTACTGCACCGAACTTATCGTTAAGCTCGATTCGGAAAGCGGCGCGGAGTTCAATATGCAGAAAACGACCGATTTTCTTAACTATGTGGGAAATTCCGTGGTTACCGTGACCGACGGCAGCAAGCTCAAGCTTCATGTACATACGTTAAAGCCTGAGGCGGTCTTAAAATACTGTCATCAGTTCGGTGAGTTTATCAAGATCAAAATAGAAAATATGACCATTCAGCATCAGGAGACCATGCTTAAGGATAAGGAGAAATGCGCCGTTATCGCGGTTGCCGACGGTCCGGGCGTAGGCGAGCTTTTTATGCGTCTTGGAGCGAGCCGCATCGTTGACGGCGGTCAGTCCGACAATGTTTCGGTCAACGATTTTGTGAAAGTGATAGACAGCTTTATGGCGGACGATATAATCCTTCTGCCGAACAACGGCAATATAATAATGGTTGCTGAGCAGGTCCAGAAAATGTGCGAAAACGTTAATATCCATGTTGTACGCACGCATTCTATGGCGGAAGGTTACAGCGCGCTTTCCATACTTAACAAGGACGACAGCGTTGAGAATATCATCAAATATATGGACAGGGAAATAAGCGGAACGGTTACGGGAACAGTCTGCCCCGCGACAAGGGACGCTGATATCGACGGCGTAGAGATACATGAGGGTCATTACATAGCAATGTCCGGCAAAACTATCATTGCGGACCGCGAGGACCGTGACGGCGCTGTTCTTGCGCTTATGGAAAATATTCCCGATATGGGGGATAAGGAGTCGGTTCTTGCGATATGCAGGGACGAGGACGCGCTTGAGGCAGTCAAGGCGCTTGAGCCGGAGCTTTCAAAGCTGTGCGGGGACGCGGAGATCTATTATGTATGCGGCGGTCAAAGCGTTTACGATTATGTTTTTGCCATTCAGTGAGAGGACAGAATTTTATGAAAAAGATAGTTTTGGATCTGTACGGAGGCGACAATGATGTGTCGGTGATGCTGCCCGGAGTTGTGGAGGCGCTAAACGCCGTGCCTGAGCTGGAGACGGTGCTTGCCGGAGATAAGGAGAAGCTAGAGGTGCTTTTGTCGCGGTACAAATATGACAGGAAACGACTGAGTATAATACACGCGCCTAACGTGCTTACTAATCATGACAACCCCACTCTGGCTGTTCACGGCGACAACGGATATACGCTCTCGGCGGCGTTTGATTATTACGCGGCTGACGCTGACTCGGACAATCTCATAAGCGTCGGCAGTACGGGAGCGGTTTTTGTGTCCTCGCTCGTAAAGCTCGGACTTTTGGACGGAGTTGTGAAGCCCGTCCTCGGAACGCTTCTGCCGTACAGTGAAAAAGGGCGGCTCTGTCTTTTGGATTGCGGCGCGAATCTTGAACCGACAGTGGAGGACATGGCGCTTTTCGCGAGGCTTGGCTGCGATTATATGAAAACGGCAAAACACATAGAAGATCCTGCCGTCGCTCTTTTGTCGGTAGGCAAGGAGGAGGGCAAGGGCACCGAAAAGTTAAAGAGCGTCTTTGCCGCCCTCAAAGAGAGCGAGCTGAATTTTAAGGGAAATATAGAGCCGGAGGATATTTTTACCGGAGATTATGATGTTGTAGTGTGCGACGGCTTTACGGGCAATATGATCCTCAAAAATACCGAGGCGGCGGGAAGAATGCTTATCGAACGTCTGAAATCGGCTGCCGGAGAGGACGCGGCAATAATCGAAGCGGCTGCGGAGAAAACCGGATTATTTTACAGATTCAACGATTACGGCGGCGCGATGATACTTGGCGTAAAAAAGCCGGTCATCAAGGCTCACGGGTGCGCGAATGCCGACACGATAAAGAGCTGTATATATCAGGCGGTGCAGGAATAAAATTAAGGCGGGACTCCCCCGCCTTAATATTTTTTCTTTATTTCTTCTTCCGCTATGCCGTAGGTATCTGTAAATTCCTTTAAGTCTTTGTCATTTTTTATCAGCATGATTTCCGTGAAAACGCCGGTGCGTTTATCCTCGAAGCCGGCGACCTGTTCGCCGTTGCAGATGCTTGCGCGGATAACGGGGCGTTTGTTTTCCTTGTCATAGGACAGTCTTTGTTTTTTCCTGAACAAAATAAAATACCTCCGGCGGCGGTAAGCGCCGTTTCAAGCTTTATGTCCCGCTGCCTGCGGCGGGGTGTCTGACTTGCTGTACTGCTGTATGAGCCTTACGATGGCGGCGATAGAATCCTTCTGTCTGCTGTTACTCATGGTCTCGATGTATTTGTCGCGCTGCTCATAGAGTTTTATGACCGCGTTCAAAAGAGCGTCGCCCTTTATTTCGCTCTCCTCAAGGACCGCGCTATAGCCCTGCTTCTGGAATGAGGCGGCGTTTAAAAGCTGGTCGCCTCTGCTTGCCTCTGCGGGGAGCGGAATGAGAAGATTGGGTTTTCGCATCGCAAGCAGTTCGCATATCACGTTCGCGCCCGCGCGGGAAATTACGACGTCCGCCGCGGCAAAAAGGTCCTTTAGTTCGTCGGTGACATACTCGAACTGGCGGTATCCGGCTGTGCCGTCAAGCGTCGGGTAGGTCTTTCCTTTTCCGCACACATGAATTATCTGAAAGCGTTCAAGAAGCGCGGGAAGAACGGCGCGCACCGCGTCGTTTACATGAGCCGCGCCGAGGCTGCCGCCGATTATCATCAGTACGGGCTTCGATGTGTTAAAGCCGCAGAAATTAAGCCCCGCCGCCCTGTCGCCGCATAGAAGCTCCTGACGTATCGGGGAGCCTGTGAGGACTCCTTTGCTGTCAGGAATCATCTTGACGGTTTCGGGAAAATTGCAGCAGACCTTGAGCGCGTGCTTCTGACAAAGCCTGTTCGCAAGTCCGGGGGTCATGTCGGATTCGTGTATGATTACCGGGACCTTGCATTTTCCGGCCGCCATTACGACGGGAACGGCGACAAAGCCGCCTTTGGAAAATACGATGTCGGGCTTGATCTGTCTGATAAGTTTTTTGGCCTGAGAAAGTCCTTTGATAACGCGGAAAGGATCGGTCAGGTTCTTTATGTCGAGATACCGTCTGAGCTTGCCGGAGGAAATTCCGTAATAGGTCACGCCCAGTTCCTCCATAAGCTTTTTCTCGATGCCGCCATACGAGCCGATGTACGATACCTCGAAGCCCGCTTCTTTGAGATGCGGCAAAAGAGCGATATTGGGCGTTACATGACCTGCCGTTCCGCCGCCTGTAAGTACTATTTTTTTCATAAAATAAGCCTTTCGCTGATATTGCGCTGTTTTCTAAATAGTGGTGTACCCGAAGGGGATTTTTTATTCCTTATTTCTGAGACGCAGTATATTCGGCAAGTGCTTTGGCGAGCTGATCCGGGCATGATGTGGATTTTGCGCCGCACTTTATTCCGTCGAGCCTTTTTATCGCTTCGTCGACCTTCATTCCGGCGATAAGGCTCGCCACGCCCTGCGTATTGCCGGAGCAGCCTCCGACGAACTGTACGGATTTTATAGTGTCACCCTCTATGTCAAAACGGATTTCACTTGAGCAAACGCCCTTTGTCTTATAAGTATTCAAAGTTAAGCCTCCTGTAATATTATATTTAACGTTCTTTCCAAACAGTATAGCATATATGAGGAAAAAGTGGTATATTAAAATCGAAGTAAAATAACAGGAACGGAAAGCCACGTTCGGCGCATAGCGCCGCGCGGGAATGTCAGGAGGTATTCTATGACCGGAATAATTGGAGCGATGGACGAGGAGATAAATCAGCTTGTCGAGAAAATGACTGATGTCGAATCGTCGGAGATCGCGGGTATGGTTTTTAACAAGGGAAAATTAAACGGCAGGGACGTTGTTGTGGTGCGCAGCGGGATTGGCAAGGTGAACGCCGCCATGTGCACGCAGATACTCGCCGCGGTTTTTCATGTTGCCGCGGTGATAAACACAGGAATCGCGGGTTCGCTCAGAAATGAAATAAACATAGGCGACGTTGTGCTTTCAACGGACGCGCTTCAGCATGATGTGGACGCTACGGGCTTCGGCTACAAGCCGGGAGTCATTCCGCGCATGAAGACTTCGGTATTCGAGGCGGACGGCGGGCTTCGCAGGCTTGCGCATGAGGCTTGTAAAAGAGCGGTTCCCGATATAGGAGTGCATGACGGCAGAGTCGTCAGCGGCGACCAGTTTATAAGCGACAAGGCTGTGAAGGCAAGGCTGATAGAGCTTTTTGACGGCTGCTGTACGGAGATGGAGGGCGCGGCGATAGCGCAGGCGGCGTACCTTAACGGCATTCCGTTTCTTATAATAAGGGCGATCTCCGACAAAGCGGACGACAGCGCGACGATGGATTACGGCGAGTTTGAGAGGCGCGCGATAGACAATTCCGTGGCGCTTATGTGCGATATGATAGCGCATATTTAGATATTTTGTAAAAATTAGGCGAAGGAAAGCGGCTTTATACTTGTCCTCTTTTTGGTTATCATTAGTATAAGAAAATATAATCAGGAGGGCGAAAATGTATTTTTTTATTATGGCGGCAGCCGCTTTTTTGGCAGGACTGGCTATAAACACATTTTTAAGGAACCGCATGAACGAGCTGGTCAGGGAAGCGGAGAGCATTGAGCATACGGGCTTCGGCTTTTTCAGACAGATGAAGCTCAGGTACGAGAACTGCCTCAAAATGGGGCATGAGATAAATAATACGACTGCCTTTGCGGAAAAATATCTGGACAAGTACAAAATATACGGCGTTAAACTGAGCAATTTTGAAAAAGTATCCGCTTTTGCCTCCGGAATGTGCGTTGTGTGCGGAATCTGCGGCGCGCTGCTTGACAAATCCCACACGATGGAGTATCTTTTGGTTGGATTTCTTGCGATGTATATTATAAGCGGCACAAGGCGCTTGATAGATATTCCCGGAAAAAAGGAAAAAATAACCGTCAATCTGGTGGATTATTTTGAAAACCGCTTTCCGGCGGCGACGGCGGAACCGCCGCGCAGAACGGAGAGAGAACAAGAGGACGGGCCTCAGGTCAAAAAAAGCCGCCCCAAGGAATTCTCGGCTGAAGAAAAAAAGCTCATAGACGAGATTTTAAGGGAATATTTGGGTTGATTAATTTGAAATAATCAATTATAATGTATATCGATTTTCAGTTATGCAAGACAAAGGAGAATGATGAGATGGCTAAAATAACATTTGATTACTCGAAGGCTGCCGAATTTATAACAGCCGGCGAAATAGAAGCAATGAAGAAGGAGGCGCTTGACGCTAAGAAGGTTCTTGTTGACAGAACCGGCGCGGGCAACGACTTTCTCGGCTGGATCGACCTTCCCGTAAATTATGACAAGGAGGAGTTCGCGAGAATAAAGGCGGCGGCAAGGAGGATACAGGGCGATTCCGACGTGCTTGTGGTTATAGGAATCGGCGGTTCGTATCTTGGCGCCAGGGCGGCGATCGAATTTTTAAGGCACAGTTTTTACAACAATATCACGAAGGACGAGAGAAAGACGCCGGAGATATATTTTGTCGGCAACAATATAAGCAGTACCTATATCGCGGGACTTATCGACGTTATAGGCGACAGGAATTTCTCGGTGAATATAATTTCCAAATCCGGAACCACTACGGAGCCGGCGATCGCTTTTCGTATCTTCAAGGAAATGCTTGAGAGAAAGTACGGGCATGACGAGGCTGTAAAGAGAATTTACGCGACCACCGACAAGGCTAAGGGGGCGCTTAAAAATCTTGCGGACGCCGAGGGCTATGAGACCTTCGTCGTACCGGACGACGTGGGCGGAAGATTCTCGGTGCTCACAGCGGTAGGACTTCTTCCCATCGCTGTAAGCGGCGCGGACATCGGCAAGCTCATGCAGGGAGCCGCAGAGGGCAGAAAACTCGCGCTTGAGAGCGATTTTGAGGATAACGATTCGTTAAAGTATGCGACGATCAGGAACATACTTTTAAGAAAGGGCAAATCCATTGAGATCGTCGCAAACTATGAACCCAGCCTTCACTATATATCGGAATGGTGGAAGCAGCTTTTCGGAGAGAGCGAGGGCAAGGACGAGAAGGGTATTTTCCCGACTGCCTGCGATTTCACGACCGACCTTCATTCTATGGGACAGTTCATTCAGAACGGAACCAGAATAATGTTCGAAACGGTTATGAATGTGGAAACTCCCAGATGCGAGCTTATTGTCGGACTTGAGGAGGCAAACATCGACGGTCTGAATTATCTTGCCGGCAAGAGCATCGACTTTGTGAACAAGAGTGCCATGATGGGCGTTATGGTTGCGCATACAGACGGAAGCGTGCCCAATCTCATGGTCAATATACCTGAGCAGAACGAGTTTTATCTCGGAGAGCTTTTCTATTTCTATGAGTTCGCGTGCGGCGTAAGCGGATATATCCTCGGCGTTAATCCCTTTAACCAGCCGGGCGTTGAGAGCTACAAGAAAAATATGTTCGCGCTGCTCGGAAAGCCGGGATATGAGAAGGAAAGAGAAGAGATCAAGGCAAAGCTTGGAAAGTAAGAAGTTAAGAGCATATGTTAAAGCCCCTTTCGCGTGGAGAAGCGCGGAAGGGGCTTTTTGGCGGAACAATTATGGTGTAAATAAAAATAATACAAAAGACATCAGATAATCCGACCATTTTGTTGACATCAACAAAATGGCGAGAGTCAAAGCAGCTCTTAAGGTATTGGTTATTGGCGAAATATCAAAAAACAGTTAGACGAAGAAGTAGTGCAGGGCTTATAATTTCGCGCCTACCCTTCCTCAATGATCTGTATCTCCAGATAATCAAAATCTATATGTTCTATAAAATTATCCTGACCGAATCTTGTTTTGGAGTGACGCTTGAAATCGTTGACCGTAGGTTCAAGCCAGATGGGGACCGCCAGATCAAATTCGTAGCAGGCGTCCTCAAGGGCTGCAAAGACCTTCTGCGTGCGCGAGCGTTCGTCCTCATAGGCGATAACGGTATCGCGAAGCATATGATTATCCTTGAAAATCTTGCACCATATTCTGAACATATCTTTTTTACCTCACTTTGCGGCTTGCGCCGCCGATAAATGTAGTCTATACTATTTTTAAAATAAAATCAACGGAACTTTGGACATAATTTATTTCGGGAGATTCACAATGGAAGGCAATGAAAGACGGCAGAATATAATAGGAATGCTTAAAGGCAGCGCCGAGCCGATGTCGGGGACCGCGCTTGCGGCGAGGCTGGGAGTCAGCAGACAGGTGATCGTGCAGGATATAGCTCTTTTGCGCGCCGTGGACAAAAATATTATCTCCACTAACAAAGGATATATGTATTTTGCGCCGGATATGGGCAAATTTAAGCGGACGTTCAGCGTCTGCCATACGGACGGGGATATGAGGGACGAGCTTACCTGTATTGTCGATAACGGCGGAAAGGTGCTTGACGTTGTGGTTGAGCACGGCGTTTACGGGACGATAACGGCGGATCTCCAGATCGCTACAAGGCGCGACGTGAACGAGTTTATGGACAGGATAGGCACGGAGACGTCAAAGCCTCTCAACATTCTGACGGACGGGAGACATTATCACACCGTCGAGGCGGACTCGGAGCGAACGCTTGATATTATTGAAAAGGAATTAAAGCAAAAAGGGTACTTGATTTAAATTTTATACTGTGGTAAACTTGCTTAAACTGACAAGACAGCTGACAATGCAGTTGGCGCCGTATTACACGGACAGTTAAAAAGCAGACGAAACAGGAGAGAATGAAAATGAAAGGAATAAAGAAATATTTACACAGAGTTTTTATCGACGGGTTCAGCGGAATGGCGCTCGGCTTGTTTTCAACTCTGATAATAGGCACGATCGTCGGACAGATCGCGTCGTTTGTGCCGGGAACGGTCGGACTTTACATGAAATACGCCAGCAATATCGCCAAGAGCCTTATGGGAGCGGGCATAGGAGTCGGCGTAGCGAGCAAATACAAGGAAGGACCGCTTGTTACGGTTTCGGCGGCGGTCGTGGGAATGATAGGCGCGTTTCCGACGGCGTTCGCTGCGGGGACCGAGGTGCTTACCTCCGCGATAAATCTCGGCTCTCCGGGAAATCCTTTGAGCGCGTTTATAGCGGCTTATGTGGCGATCGAGATAGGACATCTTATTTCGGGCAAAACTCCGGTGGACATTATCCTTACGCCGCTCGTGGTGATAGCGGCAGGTTCTGCGGTCGCTTTTCTTACGGGACCGTACATAAACAAATTTACGACATGGCTCGGAAGCTTGATAACCATAAACGTCGAACAGCATCCTCTCGTGGGCGGAATGCTTGTGTCGTCGCTTATGGGAATTTTCCTTACTCTTCCGATAAGCTCGGCGGCAATAGGCGTAGTGCTGGGGCTTGACGGACTTGCGGCGGGCGCCGCGACGATAGGCTGCTGCTGTCAGATGGTGGGCTTTGCGGTTATGAGCTACCGTGAAAATAAAGTCGGAGGTCTTATTTCGCAGGGAATAGGTACGTCTATGCTTCAGATGCCGAATATTGTCAAGAACCCGCGCGTATGGATCCCGCCTATTTTATCGAGCATAATGCTTGCGCCGCTTTCGACGCTTGTGTTTAAGATGCACAGCAATCCGGTAGGTTCGGGAATGGGTACGTCTGGACTTGTCGGACAGTTTTCCGCTTACGGCGTCATGGTTTCCGAGGGGATGAAGCCCATTGTGGCGCTGGGAGAAATAGCGCTTATGCACTTTGTGTTGCCCGCGATTCTTACTTTAGCGATCGCTGAGGGAATGCGCAAGGCAGGATGGATAAAGAGCGGCGACTTGAAGCTTGAGGTTTAAAATCTTCTTTTACGGCACAAAATACTTGTGAACACCAATCAAATGTTTTATAATAGACACTGGGTGAGGTTTTCGAGCCTGAGGTGTGTATTACGACATAACTATATGATCCAGGTTTGCGCTTGGAAGGAGGTTTACGATTGGAGGAAAACAGTAATATTCTTAACGGCGACCTTGCCAGTCTGAGGGTGTACCGCAGTCTGGCGCAGGAGTATGACGACGCGAAGGCAATGTGCAGTCAGTCGGCGTCGGAGGAGAAGCGGCTGGAGAAGGAGCTTTCGCTTTGCAGAAAAAACCTTAAGGATAATATTGAAAGCACGGTTAAGAAAAGACGTGCGGAGGTTGCCGATAAGTTTGACGAGGAGATAGGCAAGAGCCAGGACAGGCTTAAAAAAGTCAGGGCAAAACGCGAGAAGGCCAAGGATAAAGGCGTTAAGGGCAGGATAGCCGAGGAAACTTCCGACCTTACGGAGCAGAATAAGGAGCTTAAGAAAAACATTAAGCATTCTCTCAGGGAAGCTCATCTTCCGGGATTTTGCGGCAGCGGTTTTTACTTTATGCTTTATTTTACAAAAGGCGCCGCGGAAGTGTTCGGGTGCGCCCTGATGATAATCCTTATGTTCCTGCTTCTGCCCGCGGCGGTCTATGTGGCGCTGCCTTTGGAGAAGCTGCCGGACGCATGGACGATACCGTCGTTTGCCATAACGTATTTTGTGGTGATCCTGATAGTATTTTTCATATACAAGATCGTCGGGGATATGACCAAGCATAAGCATGTCGAGGAGCTTAGAACCATAAGGGGGCTTCACGACAGGATAGTCAGCAATAAAAAACAGATAGCGGTGATACGCCGCTCGATTACCCGCGATAAAAATGAGGAAATGTACGGACTTGGGGATTTCGATTCGCAGATAAGGGACATTGAGGCGGAGATAGGGCAGATAACGGCGGATAAGGACGCAGCGCTTAAAAATTTTGACGAGATTTCGAGCGCCGAGGTCAGGTCTGAGATCAAGAGCCGGGAGATGCCGAGGATAAACGAGCTTGAGGCGAGTTACAGCGAGATGGCGAAGCATCACGCGAGCCTTGAGGACAGCGTAAAGACTTTAGGTCTTAAGATTTCGACGGAGTATGAGGCGTTCCTAGGCAAGGACTTTACGGATACGGCTAAGCTGGACGAGCTTATTTCGATAATGGAATCAGGAAGGGCGTCCACGGTTTCCGAGGCAGTGTCGGTTTTCAGGACGAGGACTTAGGAAAACCGTGGTCATAGCGGACTTCAGAATGAACGTAATAATATGAGAAAAAGGTATGTCGGCGCGGATAAACGCAGACATACCTTTTTGCGCCGTCGGCGCTTTTGAACGGGCGTATGAATTTTTTTGGCATATCCCGCATGGGCGGGCATATAATTTCACAGGGGCATTACATTTCAAAATATTCCGAGATTCCGTACAGGACCGCTTTGCTTATCGTATCCGCAAGGCGCATAACCTGCGAAAGTCTTGTGGTCTGAAGGAGGAGGGATTCCATCATGCCGGAGAAATTGACTATTCCGGTTATGTGGATGTCGCCTACGTCGGGAAGCTCCTTATTTACGCCGAGACCGGGGCGCAGGGGACCGTTGCCGAGCGTGATATAGCCGATATGGTCCTTTGTTCCGAGCGAGGCGTCGATCGCGAGTATAAAAGGATTGCTGTGCAGGGAATATATTTCGTCAAGCTTTTCTGCGAGGTTCGCGGCGTGAACCGGACTTTGCAGAGTGCCGTATATCGACACGTCAGCCATATGGTATTTTTCAAGCTTGTAGCCGATAAGCGGACCGAGGCTGTCGCCTGTCGAGCGGTCGCTCCCTATGCACAGCACCACGATTTCCCTTGAGTATATGCGGTGCCGCCTGAACATGGCGATAAGCTGTTCTTTCAGTTCGTACGGCGACTTGGGAACATCCGAGTCAAAATAGATTGTCTGCGACGATTGCTTTGCGGTCCGGTATGCGTTTGCCGGCTTGTCTGGCTTGGTCTGAAGCATTACAAGCAAGTCCTCTCCTTGATTTTTTTGAAAAATTACCTTAGAAGTGTATGGAAAAACCTGTGAATTTATGCAGTAATATTTACGACTAAATAAGACATATTGCGAGTTTTGGCGGGACTGGAAAATATTTTAAGTCAAATAATATATAAAAATTAAAAAAAACTAATGATTTTAGCGACATAAAATGATAAAATCAAAATACGGGAATGTGTTAGAATACAGGAGAGCGGTTCGCGGGGAATTTAGGCAGGAGGAAAACAAATGGGAAACAATATCAATTTGCCGAGGAATATAAGACAGATAGGAACGGATAAAGGAAGCCGTAAGGTATATATAGAGGATTATGTACATTCTTTTATAAGGGACACGCTGGTTGACGATTACGACGACGGCGCGGTGGGCGTGCTGCTCGGAGAAGCAAAGTCCGACGGCGATACGTCGTACATATTTGTAAGAGGAGCGATCGAGGTCATAAACGCCGCGGTCTTTACGGATAAGATAGCGTTCACCGAGGAGACGTGGCCGATAGTAAGAAGCCACATTTCGCAGTATTTCGCGGGATTTGATATAGTGGGATGGTATCTCGTGTCCTCAAAAATAACGCAGGACAGCCTTTATGTGATAAACAAGGCGGACGCGGAGAGCTTTGAGAATGCGGACAGCGTATTTTTCATGGTCGATCCCGAAACGAAGGAGGATTTTTTCTACGAAAAGTCGGCGGGCGGACTGTCGCAGCTTTCCGGATATACGGTATTCTATGAGCGCAACGAGAAAATGCAGACGTATATGAGCGAGTTCAGGGGAAACGCGCCGCGCCGCGAATCAAGGGAGCCGGAGGAGCCTGCCGGCGGAGAGTACCGCAAGCTTGCCGGGGGCGATGGCAAAAATAATATTTCCAAGAGCGTCAAGGGCCACCTTACTTTTATATATGCGCTAAGTATGCTATTGATAATAGTTGTTCTGGTAATCGGTGTAAACGCGATAAATAAGCACGACAGGACGGACGGCAGCTCCAGAACCACTGCGGACAGGGAGGTAAACGCCGAACCAAAGACCACGGACGCCGAGAGCGTGCCGGTGAACTCGGTTACTGGCGACGTGACATCCTCCGGCGTCAAGGAAACGACTTCCGGAACGCAGGAGACCGAGGCACCGACGGAAAAGCCTACTGAAGCGCCGACGGAAAAGCCTACCGAAGCGCCTACCGAGGCACCGACAGAGGCTCCCACACAGCCCCCGTATCAGTTATATACTGTCCAGTCCGGGGACACTCTTTTGAAAATATGCAGGGAGTATTACGGAAGGGAGTCTATGGAGGATGCGAGAAGGATACTTGATTATAACGGACTTACCGATACGTCGCAGATTCTGCTTGGTATGGAGTTGAAAATACCTAATTAAGAGGGAAGTTATTACAGTTGGCGGATATAAGGCAATACAGAAAAGAGAAAAAAAACAGTCTCGCAAAGGACGCTGAGGCGCAGAACGACGGAGAGTATGACGACGGAAGACTGAAGAAGCACCGGCTGCGGATAAAGCTTATCGCGGCGGCCGCAGCGCTGGTTGTCGTGCTGGTCGTCGTTTTATGCGTTGTAAATTACAGTTCGGGCTATAAATCTTACGCAGTACATAATTCGGCGGCGCGCAACGATAACGGTTACGCGAAGTATATGGATTTTGGCAGCGGATATGTGAGGTGCAGTAAAGACGGCATTGCGATGTATTCGTATGACGGGGTGCAGCAGTGGAATAAAACGTATGAGATGAAAAGTCCCCTTACAGATGTCTGCGGTCACTATATGGCGGTTGCCGATACTGACGGGAATCAGATACATCTTTTTGACAGAAGCGGATATATTTCAACGGTTGACACAGCTTTGCCGATAATGCAGATAAGGGTTTCGGAGAAGGGTACGGTCGCCGCGATTCTTGAGGATACAAACGCCGCGTACATAAGACTGTACGATTCCGAGGGAACGCAGATATACAACATCAAGTCCACCGTTGCAGGAAACGGGGTCCCGGTAAGCATGGACGTGTCGCCCGACGGACATCTGCTTATAGTTTCGTATACCGCGGTTGAAGAACAGAAGCTTGCTACGAGCGTTGTTTTTTATAATTTCGGAGAGGTAGGTCAGAGCGAGGTCGAGCGAGTGGTCGGCGGCTATGACACATACGGGGAGCAGCTGGTTGCCGACGTGAAGTTTATGGGAGGCAAGGCAGCGGTCGCTGTAGGTGAAAATACCGTAAGCTTTTTTAAAGTAGGGGAATATCCTAAGCTAATGGCGGACGTGAAGCAGGAGCATACGGTCGATAAGGTTTTGTATTCCGATAAATATGTCGGGCTTGAGTATACGGATTCCGATAATGTACGCAGGGTTGACGTTTATGATACGTCGGGCAGCCTTACCGCTGCATTTAAAGCGGACGGAAATTATTCACAGTATATTTTTGCGGGCGACGCGCTGCTTATGTACGGGGAGAGCAGTCTTAAACTTGTAAACATGAAGGGCAGGACTCTTTTTGACGGAAGCATCGAGGAGGGTATCGTTGAGATGATTTCCGTTTCCGGAGACAATGAGTACATCTGTCTCGGACCCGATAAGCTTATGATGATAGAATTCAAACACGGAGGATGATATGAACTGGACATTGATTGCCGTTTTGGCGGTTATTTTAATAAGTACGATAATAGGAATGTATAAGGGCATAATCAAAATGCTTTTTTCATGCGTATCCGTAATTCTTGTGGTGCTGATAACGAGCATCGCCGCGCCGCATATCGCCGGATTCGTGAAGTCGCATACTGAATGGGACGAGGCGGTAAGGGAAAGGACGGAGAGTTATTTTGAGCAGAACGGCATTCTTATGAGCGCGGACAGTCAGATAGATACCGACGAACTTCCGCTCCCCGCTACGATAAGGGATAGCATTGCCGAATCCGCCGAGGGATATTTGCAGAAGGGCTACGACGTGTACAACCGCTATATAGTCGATACCGCCGCAGGGATCATTTTTTCCGCAATCGTATACGCCGCCGTTTTCGTGCTGCTTATGATAATATTCGCGGTCGTGAGCGCTATCCTTAATCTTGTCAGCCGTCTGCCGGTGCTTAAACAGATCAACAAGCTTACCGGAGCGATAGTCGGTGCGCTGTTAGGCTTCCTTGTCGTATGGGTGCTTTTCATAGTGCTTACTGTGTTCGGAAACCACCCGTTTGCCGCTGCGGTGTTTGAGGATATTAATTCCAATCCGGTTCTGCTGTTTTTATACGACAAAAATATTCTGCTCCATTCGCTTCTGAATCTTTTTTAAATAATGTCTTGACGGCGTAAAATTATACTGATATAATGTAGAAGCTGTTAAGGCATAGGGCGAGTTAGCCAAGTGGTAAGGCGTGGGACTGCAACTCCCTGATCGTCGGTTCAAATCCGTCACTCGCCTCTGGATATATACCCCGGGAACAATATGTTTTCGGGGTTTTCTTTATCATCGCGCACAGCGCGTCGCGCTGTTGCGGGCGCGGGTATGAATTTATACGCAAAGGAGCGTTTATATGGAGTTTGAGCTTGGCGATATTATAAAAATGAAAAAACCCCATCCCTGCGGAAGCAACGAGTGGGAAGTCCTTCGCGTGGGCGCGGATTTCCGTCTCAAGTGCGTGGGCTGCGGACATCAGGTGATGCTCGCGCGCAGGCTTGTGGAGAAAAACGTGCGCGGTGTGCGCAGAGCGGAAAAGTCCGAATAAAAAAAGCTTGCATTATATTACTTTATATGGTATCATATGTTTTCGTGATATAAAGATTATATTCCTTGCTCCTTGTCTGCGACAGGGGGCCACAAGACCAGAAGGAGGTGCAGTACAGCATGAACAAGTATGAATTAGTAGTCGTTGTTAACGCGGTTATTGAGGACGACGTAAGAACGGCTGTCATCGAGAAGGTTAAGGAGCTTATCTCCCGTTTCGGAGGAACCGTTACAGGTGTTGACGAACAGGGTAAGAAGAGACTTGCTTACGAGATCCAGAAGATGAACGACGGCTTTTATTACTTTATCCGTTTTGATGCGGAAGCGACAGCTCCGGCAGAGCTTGAAGCTCAGCTTCGTATCATGGACAATGTTCTCAGATATTTATGCGTTAAGGTAGAGGAATAATCGCTGAATCGGTTCGGGGCAGTGTGCCGGACCGGGAGTGGAGGCAGATATGAATAAAGTTATCTTAATGGGAAGACTCACGAGGGACGCTGAGGTCAGATATTCGCAGGGGGCAAGCCAGACGGCGGTCGCAAGATTTTCAATCGCGGTTGACAGAAGATTCAAGAGGGACGGAGAGCCCGACGCGGACTTCTTTAACTGTACGGCTTTCGGCAAGCAGGCGGAGTTTGTTGAGCGTTATCTTCACAAGGGAACCAAGATAGTTCTGAGCGGACGTGTTCAGAACGACAATTATACCAATAAGGACGGACAGATGGTTTACAGTGTACGTATTATGGTGGACGAGATCGAGTTTGCGGAGAGCAAGGCGGCGTCAGGCGACGGCGGATATGCTCCCGCGGCAGGCAGACCGGCGCCCAGCGCGGCGGGGGATGGATTTATGAACATTCCCGACGGAGTGGACGACGAGGGACTGCCCTTTTAAAAGTTTTATAGAATAAATTGCAAGGAGGTCATTAGAAATGTCTAATCCTAGAGAAGGCAAGGGCGATTCTCCGATGAAGAAGAGAATGGGCCGCAGGAGAAAAAAAGTTTGCGTATTTTGCAGCGACAGCGCCAACAACGCTATCGACTACAAGGATGTCAATAAATTAAAGAGATTTGTATCAGAGAGAGGAAAGATCCTTCCCAGAAGGATTACAGGCACATGTGCAAAGCACCAGAGAGCGCTTACTGTAGCGATCAAAAGAGCAAGGCATATCGCGCTTCTTCCTTATTCGCTTGATTAATAAAGACGCAGCGAAAACAGGCTGTCCGCATGGACAGCCTGTTTTTTATCCGCCGCGTAATATTCCGCGTTATTATCCGAATTTCCGAAATTTAAAGCAATCCGCAAAGCTCGTCATAAATTGACGCGCAGCTTTCGTCAATCAGACCGAAATCCATTTCCTTGTAACACCACATGGCGCGTCCGATTCCGTATTTTTCAAAAACCGAATGGATATCTTTTATCCATGCAAGCTTATATTCGGGCGCCGCGAGGTCGATAACGCCGTACTCGCCGCAGTAAAGAGGAACATTGCGTTCATCTGCGGCGCGTATTGCCTCGTCAAAGAGGGGCAGCAGCAGATCGGTCCCGGAGGCAGAGGGAGAAACCTGACGGCAGGTTTCCGCGCAGCATCCGTTCAGGAGCGTATCGGACTGCTCAATGTATTCTTTAGCCGTCAGAGGGTATGAGGTCCTGAAGGACGTATCCATGCCGCCGACCCAGTGTCCGCCCTGATGCGTAAAAATCATAGGCTCATAAAAATGGAAGGAATATACTATCCTGTCGTCAGGCGGAGGTAAAATATTTTTTACCGAAGAAATGCTGTTGAAATTGGTTCCGCCTATAAGGATCCAGTTATGCGGAGCAAGATTCCTTATTCTTGCGACAGCTTTCGCGGCAAGCTCATTCCAGACTCCGTTTATGGAGTCATCCGAAACTTCATTCAGCAGATCGAAGGCAATAAAATCATATTTCCCGTAGTGGGCGGCAAGTCTGCTCCAAAGAGCAAGAAACCTGTTCTGCAAGGGCTCGCTTTCAAAAAAGCCGCCGCAGTTTGCCGCATCGTCAAATACATAACCCGCGGTTTTGTGGAGGTCAAGAATCATGTTAAGCCCGTACATTGAGCACCATTCCACACAACGGTCAATGTATTTATAGCCTTCGGGTATCGGGGTGCCGTCCTCCTGTTCAACAAGATTATAGTCGATAGGAAGGCGTACATGATCGGCGCCAATTTCTTTGATTTTCTTTAAATCCTCTCCGGTAATAAAACTCTCCATGTGTTCTTTTTCCAATTTGCACTGCGAAAGCCAGCCGCCGAGATTGATTCCTTTGCAAAATCCTGTAAATTTTTTCATGGCAGTAAGTCCTTTCTCTGTTTTATGAGCATATAATATTTCTTTTTTTTGTAAAGATATATAAAATTCGTTGTAAAAAAATAAAATATGTTGCACAATAAAAAAGAGGTGATTTTAGTATGAGCATGAACAGAGAATTAAATTCAAGGCTTTTTACACAGCGGGAGGAGCAGCTTGCGCATGTGGAATATAAAGATGAGTTCGGATTTTACAATAAAGTGGTTCAGGGAGATATTGAGGAAATTAAGAAAGCTTTTGTAAGTCCCGATAATGTGAAAATCTATGACGAACCGCGCTACGGACGGCTTTCAAAGGATTCGCTGCGCAATATGCGGTATCATTTTGTCGTTTCGGTTTCTCTGATAACGAGACTTTGCGTGGAGCATGGTCTGGAGCGCGAGCTAGCGTACACGTTGAGCGACCTTTACATAGGTAAAATGGACCTTTTGCAGAAAGCGGGCCAGATCATTGAGCTTCACAACGAAATGCTTCTGGACTTTACGTCAAAAATGGCGGATATCCCCAAAACCTCCGTATATTCCGTTCAGGTCGTGCGCGCGATCGAGCATATATACAGACACCGGAACGAACGCCTTACCGTGGAATCGGTTGCGTCCGCGCTTGGCGTCAACCGCAGCTATATGTCTGCTCTTTTCGCCAAAGAAACCGGACGCAGCATGAGCGGTTTTATACGCAGCGAGAAAATAAAGGCGGCTGCCAACATGCTTAAATTCTCTGATTATTCGTATGCCGAGGTCGCCGAATATTTCGGGTTTGCCTCGCAGAGCCATTTTATTCAGTGCTTCAGAAAGGAAATTGGCGTAACTCCTAGGGAGTACAGGAAAAAATACTGGGGCTCGGGAATGGAACTGTAAGGTGGAAAATGCATGGCTATTGCACAGAGAGATTGTACTATTAAATTTAAAGCTGTAATTTATATTTCGACAAAAAATATTTGACAAGAGAATTATGGAAAGGTATAGTTAATGTGTAGAATACTCAAAGGAGAAGCTTACAAATATGCATAAGAGATTAGGCGCAGTCATAGGCATTGCGCTGTCGTTGATATTTTTATCTAATTCGGCGGTAATGGCAGAGGATGCGACAGCGGAGGAATCGTCGGAGGAAATTTTCGATATAAACGCTTTGATCGGGGCGGCAGTTGAACGGGCGATTACTTCGGAGACAAGGGTTTTCACGGACACCGTTTCTCAGGAGCAATATGGGAATATGCGTTTGACATGGCAGTATTCGGGAACGGAATTCAGCGACCTGCTCACGGATATAGACGCGCAGGATTTTCATGCGCATTACGGGTATGACGGAGATTTCCGGCGGATATCAAAGAATGTGGACGGAATAACAACATATTATGTATGGAGTGGCGACGGAGCGCTTGTCAGCGAGGTAAATGATAATTACACCGTAAATTACAGATATGCGCAGGGTTTCCTTATCGGTTTTGAGTATGATTCAGAGGTATATGAGTATATTTTTGACGAGGACTTTACGATAACCGGATTAAGGCATAACGATTCGGTTATTTGCGAATACGAATATAGGGACGGGGCGCTTTGCGCTGTATATCAGCTTGATAAAAACGGCGGCAGATTTCTAAACACGGATCCGCTGTATGCCGGAAATGTAAACGGATACAAATATAAAAGCAATTATGTGGATAGTGAAACAGGGTGGATCTACAGCGGACGTTATGCAGATTGGGAAAAAGGCAGATATGTCGACGGGCTTGCCTGCGCGGATATGCAGCGGTACATAGAAGAGGCAGGAGATATAACGCCTGAAATTATGTACCGTATTAATGATATAGGGTTTGGCGGCAGGAAGAGTGGCATATCTGACGGGAATGTGAGCGTGGCTGCATACAGTTCCGCGGCAAGCGTTGTGCCGTATGTAGAGCAGTTAGATAAAGTATCCAAAACCATATGGTTTGAATCTCCAAAAGATGCGTTGGATCAGACCGGGGTGGCGCAGGTGATTCAGAACCGCATGGCAAGAGATTCGCGCTCCGCATTTGAGGTAATAAGTAATGCGGATGACTTCGCGGCATATCAAAGAGTGTTGACAGGGCAGCTTCCCGACACGACCTCCCCCGTATGGAGTCAGGCGTTGGAGAACGCAAGAAGACTGATAAATAAGACTTCGCTTGTATATCAAAGCTCGTGGTTTGATAATGTGTATAATTTTAAAGGACTTAATAAATCAGTTGTAGATGCTTACCCTAAGTTTAAATATATGAACGGAACTAAATGGTACGCAAGAGTGGGAACGAAAAACGGAGATGTATATGTACCGGTCAAAGATATTTACACTGTGGTCAATGAGAACGGAGCATCTTATGTTGGAGGATATATTACATCTATAGAGACATTGGCTTCGTTGGATGTAAGATATGGAAAAATGTATAAATATAATGTTTTTTATAAGTTTGTATAACAAGGGGGAGATAAATATGAGAAATTTTCGGAAAAAATCAGTGCTTTTGTGGCTTGCTTTATCTATGGCAGTGCTGATATCCGGCTGCGCTTCGCCGAACAACGGCAGTGTTGATGAGAGTAAGGGGACGGGAGCGGAGCAGACGACGGAAAGCGCCACGGAGAAGATAACGGAGCAGGTTACAGAAAAGCTGACGGAGAGCGTCACCCATGAGCCAAAGGAAACAAAGCCCGAAGGACCCGAAATAATGAGCATAACCTCTTGGTCTGAGCCGGATATAAGCGATTTCAGGGAGGTTTTTTATCCGGGCTTTGAGCTTGAAACGGCAGTGATCGACGGTAAAAGCTACCGCAAATTTGTCGCGGATAACGGCTGGTATATAATCGATAAGAGTAAAAAATTCTGGGAGGAAGATTGTATTATAGAGATTGGGAAGGATGGGAAAGGCAAAGAATATCCGATCGGTGACACGATAGGCGGAATAAGTCTTGACATTCTAAGGCGCGATGCATATTCTGTGCATGGAGGTCAAACCTCCGTTGCACCGAGACTTTTCTGGTCGGATGTTACCGGCGACGGACAGGAGGATATATGCATCCGCATTGATTATTTTGATTTTGAAAATTGGTTAATGGGTAAGACAGCCAGATGCAATCTTTATGTTTATGACTGCGCAAATGATAATTTCATTACCATTGCCGGAGACAGTCTGCATGAACAGTTTAAAAACGAAATTACGATAAGCGACACCGTTGACAGTGAAGACGGAGATTTGTCGCTGTCGGTTACGGAATCCGGCGAAAAACGGGATTTTATTTTGGAAAACAAAATTAGCGATGACAGGGTTGTTGACGGCTGCTGGTTGGATAAGGACGCGCAGTATGTTATGGTTCGTGAAGGAAAAATTAGCGCGGGATACTGGATACGGATAACTACCAGACCGGAGTCCGGCTGGAATGGAGTTGACGGATCAATTACTGACGGCCCCTTGGTATACAAGACGCTTGAATATAACGCCGAAAAAGGCTTTTTTGAGCCGACGGGAAAGGCGCAGATGGAGCTTATTGATTCATTTAAGTATGCGGACACTGAGGATTTCAAAAGCGTATACTGGGAAAACTATATAAAAGAACATAGGGAGTAACAGAAAGCAGAATAGTTCTTATATATAAACAATCAAAACCGGACGAAAAGCGTTATGCTTCGTCCGGTTTTTGTATTCAAAAAATCCAAAAAGCAGATTTCTCTTTTAAAGCGTCAAGGTATACGTCATGCTGCCCGCTATTTCGATTTCCTGCGCAAGTCCGGCGAGCTTTACCTTGCAGGGCTTTTTGGTGTCAACGGTGATATTGACGGTATTCTGTGCGCGGATGGCTTTGATATGCGCGACCGGAGTTTTATCCATTGCGTACACCGCGGTCTCGGCTGTGTCGATAAGCCCCATTATATAGAAAACAAGATTTTCCGAGTAGTCGTATTCGGGACCGGGCGCGTCGGGATTAACGGCGATTATGCTGTTTTCCCTCGCAAGAAGCGGAATATGCAGGTAATCTATTTGCTCGGAGTACCATTTGCCGCCCTCGTATTCCCTGCCTGTGAGAAAATCCGTCCAAAGCCCTTCGGGAAGATAGAAGGAGGCTTCGCTTCTGTCGTTGAAGACCGGAGCGACAAGAAGCGAGTCGCCGAGCATATACTGCTTGTCGAGGTATGCTGTATTGCGGTCCTCCGGAAATTCAAGGACCATGCTTCGCATCATCGGCACGCCGGTCTCGCAGGTGTAAATGGCATTTCTGTAAAGATACGGCATCAGCGAAGCTTTAAGTCTTGTGAAGGTCCTTACGACGTCTACGGCTTCCTCGTCATACGCCCACGGAACGCGGTAGGACTGGCTGCCGTGAAGTCTTGAGTGGGTCGAGAGCAGACCGAACGCCGCCCATCTTTTGTACACGTCGGGGGTGGAGGTGTGCTCGAAGCCGCCTATGTCGTGGCTCCAGAAGCCGAAGCCGGACATACAGAGCGAAAGACCGCCCCTTAAACTTTCTTCCATGGACTCGTAGTCCGACCAGCAGTCGCCGCCCCAGTGAACGGGGAACTTCTGACCGCCTACGGTCGCCGAGCGCGCGAACAGCACCGCTTCGTCCTTGCCGCGCTTGCGCTCAAGAAGCTCGTAAACGGTTTTATTGTAAATATAAGAATAATAATTGTGCATTTTATAGGGGTCGGAGCCGTCGAAATACACCACGTCCTTGACGGGGATCCTTTCGCCGAAGTCGGTCTTGAAGCAGTCCACGCCCATATCGAGCAGAGCCTCAAGCTTGTCCTGAAACCATTTGCGGGCGTCAGGATTGGTGAAATCCACGATCGCCATTCCGGGCTGCCACATATCCCACTGCCATGTGTCGCCGTTCGCGCGCCTGATAAAATAACCCTTTTCGTGCCCTTCTTTGAAAAGAACGGATTCCTGTCCTATATAGGGATTTATCCAGACGCATATATTCAGCCCCTTTGCTTTCATTCTTCGCATCATGCCCGCGGGGTCGGGAAATACCCTGTCGTCCCATATAAAATCGCACCAATGGAACTCCTTCATCCAGAAGCTGTCAAAATGAAACGTACGCAAGGGAATGCCGCGGTCAAGCATACCGTCCACAAAGCTCATGACCGTAGCCTCGTCGTAATTGGTAGTAAAAGAAGTCGAAAGCCATAGTCCGAAGGTCCACGGAGCGGGGAGCGCGGGTCTGCCCGAAAGAGCGGTATATTTCATCAGCACGTCCTTCATGGCCGGACCGTCGAAAACAAAGTAGTCGAGATAGTCTCCGGGTACGGAAAATTCGGTTCTGGTAACCGTCTCCGTGCCGATTTCAAATTCGACCTTTTCGGGGTGGTTGACCAAAACGCCGTATCCTTTATTTGAAATTAAAAAGGGAATGCTTTTGTAGGACTGCTCGGTGCTTGTTCCGCCGTCCTCGTTCCATATCTCCACGCTCTGCCCGTTTTTGACAAAGGGCGTGAAATGTTCGCCGAGCCCGTAGATAAGCTCGCCCACGCCTATGCTTAGCTGCTGGCGTATATATGTATCCTTCATATCCCCCTTGTCGTAAGCCAGCCCACGCCAGTTTGTTTTCATAAGCGCGAGGTCTTTGCCGGAGCATTTGGTAAGCACTCTGCCGCCGCTTCTGTACGTCATGGAAAAGGGAAGCTTTGCTATGTCAAGCGTAAGGCTTCCGCTTGTTACGCTTATTTTTTCGCCGGTATTTTCAACGGTGAGAATTTCTCCGTCTCCAAGAGCAAGCTCAAATTCGGGAGCTTTGCGTATTTTTCCGAGATGGTGTGCCGTCTGCACGCGGATAATTCCGGGCATGGGCGACGTTACGGTTATTGTGAGATTGACGCCTCCGAGAGTGCATCCTCTGTTGGCGACTCTGTATGTGGGCGCGCATAAGGTTACGCTGCGTTCCTCTGCGTTTGTATAGTAGACCTCCTGCGGCGAAAAGCATTCCACGCCTTCTCTCTGAAGCCAGCATCCGTTACTGAATTTCATTTTTCCTCCTTGCCGACCGCGGCGAGCCGCGGAAAAATTTTTTCGGAGCGTTATTCCGCTCTTTTTTGTATATTATAGTATTGCTGCGGTTAAAAAAACCTTTATTATTTCATATATAATACGATTTTTTTTGCATACCGGCGGTTTGACAGCAATGGACGCGGCATCTATAATATCATTATAGCGGCGGAGCTTTATGCCGGCAGGAGGAGCGCGTACAGGAGATGAATAGATTATTTAAAAATATCTCTGTCCGATTCAGGCAGACGAAAATGAAGACGCAGATGATCATAATGTACTTTGCGGCTGTTTTTGTGCCGATTTTTTTAATAAGTATAATATTGATCGCATATAACGTCAGTCGTCTGGAGGAGTACCATTCCGGGCTTCTAAATGCCAACAACAACAGGGTGCGCTCGGTCATGTATGAGATAACGAGCCAGATACAAAGCATTTCCGACGAGATCGTGTTCAGCAGCGGACTTACGGAGCTGCTTTCAAAGGAGTACGCGGACAGGAAGGAGTTCTGCGAGGCGGTGGACGGCTATGGCGCTCTTGAGTCATACAAACTGAATTATGCGGGAGTCGCGGATGTGGTCGTGTATACGAATCAGAAAGGCGCTTCGGATTACCGCAATTTTAATGAGGTGACGGAGGAAATCGCGTCTGAAGGCTGGTACAGGACCGCGCAAAACCAGTACAGCATACACTGGGATATACTTGAATCCGGGGATTCATACGGGAACAGCTACTGGAACCTTACGCTGGTCCGCAAAATTACTCTTTACGGTACGGACGCGGAGGCGGTGCTTATGATAAAAGTCAGCGACAATTATCTGAAAAGCCGTATTGAGGACAACAACTGCAATGTTATACTCGCGAACGACAGAAGACAGGTGTTTTACGGCTCGGACAGGTCTGTGTGCGGACGTACGGACGTGCTTGATTTTGTCAACCCTGACGATAATTATTTTACATATGAGGGCGAGATCGCCTATATGGGCATAACTACCAAATCCTGTGTGTCAACGCTTAACATGCTGCATTCAAACTCGTGGATATATGTGGTGACAACGAGCAATTCCGCTTACGCGAGCATATATCAGCTTACGGTTACCACTATTATGATAATCCTGCTCGCGCTCGCGCTTCCGGCGGTGATAATGAGCATATTCATAAGAAGCTTCAGCAGACAGGTAAGTACCATGCGAAACGAGATGTACCGCGTAAGTCAGGAGGATTATGAGATGCTCGAGAGCTTTGACGGCTGTTATGAGCTTAACGCGGCTTACAGCGACATTAAGATAATGGTCGAAAAAATCAAGGAAAAGGACGAAAGGATGTACGCGGGGCTTATAACTGAGCAGAAGCTTATGACCGAGCAGCAGAAAATGCAGTTTCAGATGCTCGCAAGCCAGATAAATCCGCATTTTCTGTATAATACGCTGGAGATGATAAGAATGAAGGCTATCGTTGCCGGTGACGGCGAAACGGCGACCGCTATAAAGCTTCTCGGAAAATCCATGCGGTATGTGCTGGATAATACCGGGATCCAGTATACGACGTTGGCAAAGGAGCTTTCGCATATAGAAACTTATCTTCAGATACAGAAGCTGCGTTTCGGCGACAGGGTGAATTACATCCTTGAATGCCGGGACGGTCTTGATCCGGAACATATAGAAATCCTTCCTTTGCTTTTGCAGCCGATAATCGAGAACGCTATACTGCATGGTCTTGAGGAGGTTGAAAACAACGGGAGGATAAAGGTTACTATAACGAAAGATCCGGCAAACGGCGGCTGTATTGCGATCGCCATATCCGACAACGGCTGCGGAATGGACGCGAAGACTTTAGCGGGGATGCGAAGGAATCTTGAGAAGGGGACTATGAATAACAGATACGGGATCGGTCTGTATAATGTAAACCAGCGGATCAGGATATGTTACGGCGATAGCTACGGACTTTCAATACAGAGTGTCCAGGGAGAAGGCACGACTGTTACGGCGAGAATACGCCGTACAAATGTCTAATAATATCTGTATAAAATAACTAAAAAGACGGGTATTCTCAAATCACCTTGTATACTATAATTACAAGGTGATTTTTCACAATATTTTGGCGGGTCTACCGCGAAAAAGGAGGATAATTAGTAATGAAAATCAAAAAGTTTTTAGCATTGCTGCTTGCCGGAATCATGGCAGTTTCATGTCTTGTGATCTCGGTAGCGGCAGATGAGACCACTGCGGCGGCAGGAGAGACGACGGCAGCAAGCAGCGAGGGTGCTGAGTTCGATCCTTCATCGGATGAATATGTTGCTCAGCTCTATATTCAGGTCGGCGGTTCATGGGTATTCAGAAATACATATTCCGATAAGGATTATGGCGCTCTTACCGATTATAAGTTCAAGAACCAGCTTTCGGACGTTGCTGATTCCGCGAATCCTGCGGGTCACGACGGAACCTTTACCGACGTAGTTCTTAAAGGAAACGGAACTTACACGGTTACTCTTGAGAATCCTGATTTTACCAACAGCGAGGGTACGGCAGGCGAGTTGTTCAACCTCATCGGTATTTCGACCAGCATTCCCGGTTCTGCCGAGGAAACTGTAAAGATCACCGATATGACCATCCAGGTAAACGATTCCGCAATGCTTAAGTATACTTATCCTGAGGTTACTTATGATCCCGACGGAATAAAGGCAGGATATCTTAACGCTCTCGGCGTAAATATCTGGAACAGTGAAGTTTGTACTGACGCTAACGCTATATTCGGCGATAAGTCCAATTGGCCCGGAGAGGTTACGAAGGTAGCCGTAACGTTTACGATTTCCGGTTTTGACCATGACGCACAGGCTGCAGGCGATGATGAGACCACTGCCGCTGCATCTGGAGACGAGACCAAGGCGGACGGAGCTACAAAGGCGGACAACAATAATAACGGCGACAAGAAGGATGACGCTAAGGGCGGACTTCCTACGGGAGCAATTATCGGAATAGTTGCAGGCGCTGTACTTGTTGTGATCATAATCATTGTAGTTGCAACATCCAAGAAGAAAAAGAGCAACTAATCGTATTAATTGAGGATTTGTTGTAAACAGAGAGGACGAGCGAATGCCTCGTCCTCTTTTTTGTGGAACAGAGAATTCCGGCAGGGATTTTGTGTTCTGTAAAAAATAAAATAATTACTGTATCTTGTATAAATAATTTATTGTAGTTATTAAAGACTCCTTAATTTATAATAATACATAATACAGTTTTTATAAATTAAGCAACAAAAAATAAACTGAATGGAGGTAAAGGATGAAAAAAGGAGATTCCCAAACAGCCGTAGCAGATAAGCTGTACTGGGTCGTCAGAACGGCAGTGCTGGCGGCGGTTGTGCTGATTTTCCTGCCCGCTATCAATCCTGCTAGGATCACGTCTCTGATCAATAGAAATATGTCCTTGTTCACGTCCGCCGTATCGATTGACGGACTTACGCAGGATGTCGGTATAAAGATCAGGGCTACGGGTTATACGCCGTTTTATATGGTTCAGATAGCGTCTATTTGTATGCTGATCGGAATTATTATAATGGCTGCCGGTGCATGTATGTCATTAGGTAATCTGAAGCTTAAGAAGAGAGGCAATATTGCTTCTTTGGTGGGCGCTCTTGTTACCGGCGGCAGTTTTGCTGTTTTTATGGTAGCGAGCAATATGTTTAAGGAGAAGCTTAGCGCAGGAAATTATACTGATGAGCTTCCGTTTATTCCGGCAGGAATGTATGTTTATCTCGGACTGGCGGCTGCAGTGTTTATTTTTACTCTTCTTGCGGTATTTATGCTTCCGAAACTCAAAGGTGACGAGAGATGCGAGATGCCTACAAAGTATACGCTCTTTCTTATACTGCTTCCCTTCCTTGTTCTTGTGTTTGCGTTTTCGTATCTGCCTTTGTGGGGATGGAGATATTCCTTCTTCGACTATAAGGCAGGTCAGCAGCTGAACATGGATAACTGGGTCGGTTTCAAATGGTTTACAAGACTTTTGTCCGATCCCGCTACAAGAAAAGACGTGCTGAACGTTCTTCGCAATACCATGGTAATGAGCGGTCTCGGTATAGCTACGAGCTGGGTGCCTATGGCGTTCGCGATACTTCTTAATGAAATAAGGACCAAATGGTTCAGAAAGAGCGTACAGGTAATTACCACGATACCTAACTTCGTAAGCTGGGTTCTTGTGTTTGCGCTTGCTTTCGCTATTTTCTCCGGCGACGGATTCATTAACACGATTCTTGGAACAAATGTTGACTTCCTCGGCAATCCTAAAGGAACATGGTTCAAGATGCTTGCGTGGGGAATGTGGAAGTCGGTCGGCTGGAGCGCGATCATCTATGTCGCCGGTATTTCAGGAATCGATCCTCAGCTTTATGAGGCGGCTACGGTAGACGGCGCGGGCAGAGGTCAGAAAATGTGGCATATCACGGTACCCGGACTTATACCTACATATATGGTGCTGCTGCTCATGTCAATAGGTAACATTCTTTCAAACGGTATGGATCAGTACCTGGTATTCTCTAACGCGCACAACAAGTCGCTTATAGAGGTGCTCGATCTGTATGTATATAACCTCGGACTTGAAGGCGGGGCAATTTCACTGTCAACGGTTGTAAGTATGACTAAGTCAATTATCAGCGTTATCCTGCTGTTCACCGCGAACGGTATTTCCAAGCTGATACGTGGCGAGAGCATAATGTAGGAGGTGATGATATGGCTAAAATGTCGGATAAAATGAAACAGGAGCTTAAGGCGGAAAAGCAATACAACAAAAAGCACAAAAGAATGTACCGCCTTACGTTTAAAGATATTATTTTCAATATCATCAACTATACATTATTTACCGTGTTTATGATTATATGTTTGTTCCCTTTTTATTATATTTTCATAAACTCAATATCGTCGCCTGCCGAAGTTACCAAAGGCGCGGTAACCTTCTTCCCCAAGGGATTTTCGTTTGAGACGTACAAGGCTATACTTCAGGTGCAGGATATCGGGCGTTCGTTTTTGGTAACTATCAGCAAGACGATTATTTCGACTGCGCTGATGGTTGTGGCGTCGGCTCTTATCGGTTATCTTGTTACGAAGAAGGAAATGTGGCACAGAAAACTTTGGTACAGATTCCTTGTTATAACAATGTATTTTAACGCGGGCATCATCCCTTGGTTTATGAATATGCAGATGTTGGGATTGACCAACAACTATATGGCATATATCATTCCTGCCGTTGTTGCGCCCTACAATATAATACTTGTTAAGACTTACATAGAGTCGATACCCGCGGAGCTTGAGGAAAGCGCGTTTATTGACGGCGCGGGATACATGACGATCTTCCGCAGGATAATCTGGCCGTTGTGTAAGCCGATACTTGCTACGATCACTATTTTCGGTGCGGTAGGAAGCTGGAACTCCTTTACGGATTCACTTATGCTCATGGGCTCGGCTCCTCAGTACCAGACCTTGCAGCATAAGCTGTATAACTACCTCAACGCTTCTTCCGACCTGAAGACTTTGATACAGGGCAACGTATCGAGCGAGGCGATAAAGAACGCGATGAACAATGCGGATTTCGCCAACGTAATCAAGTATACGGTTTCAATGGTTTCCATAATCCCGATACTTATCGTATACCCGTTCATGCAGAGGTATTTTGAGGAAGGAATCATGCTCGGAGCGGTTAAGGGCTGATCGAATTATGATATGTCAACCGCGTTCATGGCCGGGTGCGGTTCATATAAATATAAAAAGGAGGAGAAAATCAATGAAAATAATGAAACGAGTTATCGTTGCATTACTTGTAGCCGCAATGGCAGTATCGACATTCGCTGCATGCGGCAAGGACGGTTCAGGCTCAGGCGTCGTTACGCTTAATGTATTTTCACAGAGAGCTAACTTTGAAGGAATTCAGGGCGGTTGGATGGGCGCCATTATGAAAGACCGATTTGGCGTTGAACTGAACATTATTAAAGAGAGCGGAAACACGCTTACCACAAGAATGGAAGCGGGAGATCTCGGAGACATAGTTGTCTGGGGTAACGACGGAGAGGACTACAAGTCCGCCGTTGAAGCGGGTCTGCTTCTTGACTGGGAGGAGCAGGGGCTCCTTGAGCAGTACGGATCGTATATGAATGAGCATATGAAGTCCGCGCTTGAGAAAAACAGGAGAATTTCCGGAGACAACCATATTCACGGTATCGGACAGGGCATCGCTGCCGAGGACGAGAGCGGTAAGGAGCAGCATCAGGAATTCATGTACGCTTGGGAGCTTCGTTATGACTACTACGTGGAGCTTGGATGTCCTGAGGTAAAGGACCTTGACGACCTTTTCGACGTATTCGTGAAGATGAAGGAGAAGCATCCTACTGACGACGAAGGCAAGGAAACATATGCGGTTTCGATCTGGCCTGACTGGGACGGCAACATGGTAATGTATCCGAAGTCACTGGCATCCGCTTATTATGGAATAGACGAGTTTGCGCTTGGCTTCTATGATTTTACTACCAATGAGTTTATTGATCCTCTTAAGATCAATGACGACGGAAGCTACGGACCTTATCTTGAAATGGTTCAGTACTTCAACAGGCTTTACAGAGCGGGACTTCTTGATCCTGACTCTGATATTCAGAAGAACGATCAGGCTAGCGCGAAGATCAAGTCGGGACGTACCTTCTGGTCGATCTTCAACTACGCGGGAAGCGCGCAGTTCAACTCCGTAGAGAACCTTGCCAACGGTAAGGGTCTGTTTACCGTAGTTCCCGAAGAGGCGACGCCCGTAGTATACGGACTCAGCCCTCTCGGCGGAAACTCACTCTGGACGATCGGCTCCAAGACCAAGAACCCTGAGCTTTGCATGCAGATAATCAACTGGTTCGCTACTCCTCAGGGTAACCTTGAGCAGCAGTACGGACCTAAAGGACTTTGCTGGGATTACGATGAGAACGGCAAGACATACTTTACCGAGCTTGGAAAGATCGCTACCGGAGAGCAGAATACGGAGCTTACCTCCGACAATCCTGATTATCAGATATACTGCGGCGATACGTTCAAGAACGGAATGCAGCAGATCAACAACATTGTATGGTCGCTTGACGCAATCAACCCTGAGAGCGGCGAGACCTTTAACTGCAAGGGATGGGCAAGCGAGAAGACACCTCCCGCAAAGGACAGTATAGAGGCTATATGGAGAGAGAACAACGATGCCGAAAGCATGGATCAGTATCTTGACAAGAGAGGCAAATTTGTTATTTCCCAGAAGTACAGCTATGCTGAAGGCAAGAAGGACGCAGACCTTAAGGTTGTATGGGAGCAGGTTACCAAATCCATAACCACATGGTCATGGAAGGCTATTGAGGCCAATACCGAAGAGGAATTCGAGAACGCGGTCAACGAGATGATAAAGGAAGCTAAATCCTATAACAACGGAGAAGGCTACAATCAGTGCGTTGAGTGGTCTGAGAATGAGGCTAAGATTCTTACCGATATTATTAAAGAGGCTAAGTCAGCTCAGTAATAATAATCAAACCTAACCATATATGGGCTGTCCATACGGGCAGCCCTTTATATGTAAAGGGAAAATCAAGGAGTAAGCGATGAAATTTTTCAGTGCCGACGGCGCGCTTTATAAATTCATAACGAGATTCTGGGACATGGTAAAGCTTAATTTCATATGGCTTATATGCTCCCTTCCCGTTATCACGATAGGAGTTTCGACTGTCGCGGCGTATTCCGTTACCCTCAGAATGATCGAGGAGAATGAAGGGTATGTAGTGCGGAATTTTTTTAGGGCGTTCAAGGAGAATTTTAAGCAGGGAATGGCTATCGGCCCGATAACCCTTCTTTTCGCGGCGGTGCTGTATATTGATTTTACTTTTGCCAAACAGCATATAGGATTTGCCATACTGGGAGTGTTTTCCGCGTTTATGTTCGGAATAGCTCTTATATACGCTTATCCTCTGCTGGCAAGATATGACAACAGATTATTTAAAACGATAAAGAATTCTATGCGCATATCAATGAGATATTTCGGAAGAACAGTTTTTCTTGCCGTACTGCTTGCGGTTGAGACGCTGGTTTTCAGATTCACCTATATAACGCTTATTATAGGGCTTCTTATCGGACCCGCGTGCATGATGCTGACAGTCAGCGGTTTTTCAATGTTTTTTTTCAGAGAGATTGAAAAAGAGGGCGGAGTGATACGGCAGACAGACAACGCGGATATTTTAAATGACGTACAGGATTCTGATATTAAGGAGGAACAAAATGAGATCAAAAAGTAAGCTGCGCAAGGCTTTTGCTGCGGCAATGAGCGGATTTCTTGCGCTTGGACTTGCGTTTTCAATAGGGAAAGCGCCCGTTAAGGCAGACGACGAGCTTAATATGCCGCTTTCACTCAATATTTATTCAATCGGCGGAGGGGCTGAAAAAGGTCAGCCCGTAACGGTGACAGGGGAAGGTCAGTATGAGGTGAGCTTTGATATTGCGTCGGACCTTTCCGAGGCGGGAAAGTCAGCCGGAGTGACCGCTATCAAGGATTTCGGCGCGATTTATATTTCGGATGACAGCGCCCTTACGACAGGCGAGTCTCCCGTATCTTCATGCAAGATTAAATATGACGCGGTAATAGTTGACGGAACTGAGCTTACCGTAACGCAGACAGAACCTAAGGAGGCGGTTAAGTCAAACGGTATTTTTGATACCGGAGATCCGTTAAACGCGTGGGACGGCAGTGTTGTTGAGGAAATTACCACCGATCCGACAGCGTTTACCGTTAATTTTACTACCATTGAGAATCCTCAGAAAATAACTATCAAGTTCACGCTTTCCGATATAGTTATGGCAGAAGGCGGCGGAGATGAGGAAACAACGCCGGAGGAGCCTAAGGAAACGGTAGGGGCTATTCCCGAAGCGGGAGAGTTTGACCCTTCATCTGATGAATATGTGGCTCAGATGTATGTTCAGATCGGCGGTTCATGGGTGTTCAGAAATTCATGGTCCGACAAGGATTTCGGAACGGCTACGGGCTGGGAGAATGCGGATAAGCTCGTGGATATTGACAAGGGCGCGGACAACGCCGTTGTTCACGACGGAAAATTTACTGACGTTGTGCTCAAAGGAAACGGAACCTACACGGTTACTCTTGAGAATCCTGACTTTACAAACAGCGCTGGAACAGCAGGAGAGCTTTTCAATCTTATCGGAGTATCGACCAACCTCCCCGCGTCGGCAGAGGATAAAGTAAAGATTACCGATATGACTATACAGGTCAATGATTCCGCAATGCTCAAGTATACATATCCGGAGGCTTCGTTTGATCCCGACGGAATAAAGAATGTCGGATACCTCAATGTACTTGGCGTAAATATTTGGAATTCAGACGTTTGTACGGACGCGAACGCCGTATTCGGTGACAAGTCCAACTGGCCCGGAGAAGTTACCAAAGTAAGCGTTACTTTTACGGTGTCAGGCTTCGATCATGACGCGCCTGCCGGAGGAGAAGAGGAAACGACGGCTGCCGGCAATGAGAATGAGACCAAAGACGGAGCAACCAAGGCGGACAATAATAACGACAAGAAGGACGACGATAAGGGCGGACTTCCCATGGGAGCTATTGTCGGTATAGCCATCGGCGCGGTTGCGGTCATAGCGGTTGTTGTTATCGTTGTGGTTTCAAAGAAAAAGAAGAAATAAGACACGGACTATAACGTATAAAAAGAGAGACAGGGAGAGATTCCTGTCTCTTTTTTTATGCGGACCGCGCGGAGAGTAGGGAGAAAACCTGCCCTACTCGATTTTTTTTACAACATCCGTAATAGTCACATAGTGCGTTATTGTAAAGCTTTCGGGTAAGGTCTGCATATAATCCGTATGTTCTTTTTCCCATTTCGCGATTTCGGATCCACTCAGCGACGAGGCTCCTATTCCACGGCACGCCTTCATTCTTCCGTGCCAGCTTTCGCGGGTAAAAGAAACGGGGCAGTCAAAGGCGCAGAGATTGGCTGTTTCAAAGAGATCGCCGCACCATTCCGGCTGGGAAAGCTCGTACCTTGCCATATGTCCGCCTGTCCATGAGGGGTTGTATTTTAAAACAAGCTCCTCGCTCCCGGCGGCGATGGGACTTTCGTCAGGCAGCCATGCCATAAAAAGAATACAGAAGTGTCCTCCCGGCTTTAAGATACGGTGTATTTTCGGAATAAGAACGCTTCGGTCAAAGTACATGAAGCACTGACAGGCTGTCACCGCGTCGAAAGTTTCGGCTGGAAAATCAATGTCCTCCGCCGAAGAAACACGGTACTCTATATTCATTCCGGATTCCGCGCTTAACTTTACAGCCTGCTCTATCTGATTTTCGGAGATGTCGATACCCGTCCATTCGGCACCGTAACCGTACATATTTCTTGGAATTACTCCGGTCCCGGTCCCTATGTCAAGGACGCGCTGTCCCCTGACGCCGATAGAAAGCTCCGCCAGTTTCCGATAAAAAACAGGCGGATAGATGTCGCGGTATTTTGCGTAATCAGACGATGCGCGCCCCCAGTCAAAAGCGCGCCCGTTGTCGATGTTTTTGTTTGTTAATTCCATAATATCTGCTCCTGTCAGTTTTCTTCCGGAACGTCGTCAACGCAATTGAGCTTGCGGTATTCAGCGGGGCTTTGACCGACATATTTCTTGAATTTCTTGTGGAAATAATCGACGTTTTTGTAGCCTACCGCTTCGGAGATCTCGTATACCTTGAGCTTGTTTTCGATTATAAGCTGCTTCGCGTGCTTTATTCTGATGCTGTCAACGTAGTTGTTGAAATTCTCGCCGACGGTTTTGCTGAAAATCTTTCCCAGATAGGCGCTGTTATAGCCGAAAAGCGGAGCGATGGTTTCGAGCTTTATGTTTGTCTGGTAATTGTGGTCAATATAAAAAATAATGTCGTCAAGAATGCTGTCCCTCGACGAATTCCCGATGGAATTCATCACTGTTTCAAGCTGCGAGGTAAAATACTCCGTGATCTCATAGAGATAAAATTTGGAGTCGATCACCGCGATTACGTCCGAATTGGACGGAAAAGAAATGGGCGCCGATTTATATGTATGGCTTATGTTTTCTTTTATAAGAAGAAACAGGTCGGTAAGGAAAAGCTTTACCGCGTTTATGTCCTCCTGCGCGCTGTATAGATATTCCGATAATTCTTCAAGCGTGGAGGCGATTTTTTTGCGGTTGAACGCCTGAATATAGTTGCTTATGACGGTACAGTATTCCTTCAGCTTGGAATTGTCAATGGAAGAATTTTTGACCTCGTATGACGGAAGGGCGTCGTAACCGAGCGTATGCTGGCCCGGAGAGCAGAAAAAACGTCTGCTTATTAGCTTATGCGCCTGTTCATATGAAATATGTATATCCGTCAGCGCGGACACGGTTTCTCCGTAAGTCAAAAACAAAGAGTCAAGCGGACTGCCTTTTTGCGGCGGAGTAATGTAATGGTCAAGAAAACGCTGAAATTTGTCAATGGCATACTGCCCTTTGAGAATGATAATGTTCTTGCCGTCTTTTTCGATATGCTCAAAGGTCGAACCGCCGTTGTTGGTGACGCGCAGAAGCTCTGAAAACTGGTAGGGCATGGTTTCATTGCCGCGCATATACTGCTCGTATATGACTACCTGATAAATTTCTGCGTTGATATGAAGCTCGTCTGTATTTATAAGGGAAATATCGGCGGAGCCGGAAATAATATCGTCAAGTATCTCTTTTTTGGCTTTTTCCTGATAGTGGAGAAGCACTTGGGAGGTCTTTTTTTCATTATGTATGCTGTCGCTTATCTGGGAGATTATATCGGCAAGCTCATCCTCGTCAACCGGCTTTGTAAGATAATAGTCAACTCCGTAGCGGATTGCCTGCTGCGCAAATTTAAAATCGGAATAGCCGCTTATTATTATGATCTTGCCTGAAAAACCTTGATTTCTTAGCTCCTTTATAACGTCCATCCCATGTATTTTGGGCATACGGATATCAATTATTACAAGACTGGGAGCAAGCTTGATGATCTGAGCAAGAGCATCCTCGCCGTTGGAGGCTTCTCCGCATACTTCAAAGTCAAACGCTTTCCAGTCAATTATGCACTTAAGGCCTTCGCGTATGACCTGCTCATCGTCTGCAATAAATACGGTTTCCATACATTTTCCCCCATTATAAGGATTGTTGCTTATTGTGATTATAAAAAAACAACGGTGTTTTGTCAACTTTTTTGAAGCTGGCGCAACACCGTCGTATAATATTTTTATCGAATAAATGTGTATCAGAAAGTATGAACCTTTATTACAACAGGGAAATCGCTTGTATGTCCGGAAGCGTTCACATGAAGTCCGTCCTTATCGGCGCTCCATTCCACAGGGGTGTCGCAGCCCAGAACAGAAACGTTTCTGATTATGCCCTGGAATGCCGAGCTGTTGGCGTTTTTGCCGACGGCGAGACTCTTTACGCACACTTTCCCGTCTTCGGGAAATTTAAGAGCGATCGCGTAAATACAGCCGTTGCCCGCCGTAAAACGGAAATCCTCGGAGGTGTACTCGGAAATGTTTCCTTCGGAAAATTTACCCTCCGACTCAGCGGTGGGGCCTTCGCCGCTGAAACGCCATACCTTGCTGTTGTAGATCGCCTCGCCGTTTATTGCAAGCCAGTTTCCTATATCCGCGAGGATCTCTTTGTCCTTATCGGGTATGCTGCCGTCGCCTTTGGGACCTACGTTCAGCAGAAGGTTGCCGTTTTTGCTGACCACGTCCACAAGGTAGCGCACAAGGTCCACGCTTTTTTTGTAATCAAGGGTAGTCGTATAGCACCATGAGTTATGGGCGATCGCGGTATCGGTCTGCCAGTGATAGGGCTTCACGTCCGCAAATTTGCCGCGCTCCACATCAACGATCCCGCTTCCGAAGGACATCGCCTCGTGCTTGTAGCAGATCGCGGTCTCGTAACCCCACTCAAGTCCGCGGTTGTAGTAGTAAGCCGCTATTTTCTGCAAGGTTTCCTTATAGCCTTCATGCTGTATCCACCAGTCAAAATAAAGTATCTTCGGCTGATATTTGTCTATTATCTCGCAGGTCCGTATAAGCCAGTCGTCGAGAAATTCCTTCGTCGGATAAGGCGTTGCGAAAACATCCTCCTGGTTGGGCTGCTCCTGAAGCGAGGGCCAGTAGAAATCGCCTACCTCAAGCGGCTCCTTGATGTCGCTGTCGAAATCTTTTCCGTTGCCCATAAACCATAAATGCTCCGCGCGGTGCGTCGAGGTGCAGAAGGTAAGTCCCTGCTTTTCGGCTTCGGCCTTTAACTCACCCAGAACGTCGCGCTTAGGTCCCATATCGGCGCTGTTGAATTCCGACAGCTCGCTTGAATACATCTGAAAGCCGTCGTGATGCTCCGCTACGGGAACGATATAGCGGGCGCCCGCTTTTTTAAAAAGAGATATCCATTCCTCGGGGTCAAATTCGGGAGCCGTGAACATGGGGATAAAGTCCTTGTAGCCGAAATCCTTGTGAGGACCGTAGGTAGCCACATGGTGCTCAAATTCGGGGGTTCCCTGAACGTACATATTGCGGGAGTACCATTCGTTGTTAAAGGCGGGAACGCTGAAAAGTCCCCAGTGAATGAAAATTCCGAATTTATCGCGGCAGAACCATCTCGGGATCTCCATGTCGGTGAGTGAGTCCCACGACGCTTTGTAGGGTCCTTTTTCGATAACGTCGTCAATGGTTTTCAGATAGTCCGCTTTGATGCGGTCGTAGTTTTGCGGTTTCATTTTATTTTCCTCCATAAAATTATATTCTGATTATCATTACGTCTTTGGGCGGAACCTTTGTTTCCTGTCCGGCTTTGATTTCCGTGTCTGTCAGCAGCTCCGTTCCTTTGCGAGCCAGCGTGAAAGAAAGCTCGTTGTCCGAATGGTTAAGGACAAACAGAAAGCTGCCGTTTTCTTTGGCGCGTAAAGTTATCTCAAGCTCTGCGGGAGCGTCCTTGAGGGCGTCTATGCCGCAGCCCTTGCAGATGTCCGACATAAGCGACAGGTAAAAGTCTTCGTCGGAGGCTGTCGCCGCATAGTAGGCTTCGCCGCTTCCGAAACGGTTGCGGGTAAGCGCCGGCATTCCTGCGTAGAAATCGCTTTCGTATACGCAAAGCGCCTCGGCGGATTCGCAGTGAAGCAGATCGCATATGAGCTTCGCCGGATATTTTACGCCGTTATAAACGAACGAATTGACAAAGCCGGGGCATAAAGCGTCCTCCTCCTCGACCCATATTCCGAGAACGTCGCGCAGCGGCGCGGGATATCCGCCTGTAAAAACAAGGTCGGTTTCGTTTACATATCCCGAAAAGAAGGTGGTAAGAAATTTTCCTCCCTTTGATACAAAATTTCTTATGCGGCTGTCAAAGCCGTCTTTTATCATGTAAAGTACGGGGGCGATGACGACTTCGTAACCGTCAAGGCTGCTGTCGGTGTCTATGATGTCCACGGGGATGTGCAGCTTATTGAGCGCGTTGTAATAGCGGTGGACCTCGTTCACATATTTCAGCTCAACGCTCGGACCTGCCGAAAACTCGACAGCCCACCAGTTTTCCCAGTCAAATAGCAGTGCGACCTTCGAGCGGGTACGGGCGCCCAGAAAAGAGCCGCCAAGTTTTTCAAGCTCCTCGCCGAGAGCCGCCGCCTCGCGGAAAATGCGGGTATTTTCGTGACCGGCATGGTCGATTATCGCGCCGTGGTATTTTTCGCATGCTCCGACGCTTCTGCGCATCTGAAAAAACATGACAGTGTCCGCGCCGTGGGCGACTGCCTGATAGCTCCAAAGACGCATTACGCCGGGGCGCTTCAAGGAGTTGTAAGGAAGCCAGTTGGTGACGCTCGGAGTCTGTTCCATAAGAGCGAAGGGCTTCCCGTCCTTGATTCCTCTCATCGCGTCATGCTTCATCGCCGTCAGCGTGTAAGGGTCGTCGGGAGACGGGTAATTGTCCCATGAAACGAAATCCATGGTTTTGGCCCACTTGCGGTAGTCAAGAGGCTTGTAGAAGCCCATGAGATTGGTGGTTATCGGAATGTCGGGGGTAACGCTGTGTACGGCGTCGTATTCAAGACGGTAGCATTCGTTTATCGACTCCGACATAAATTTATTGTAGTCAAGCGAAATGCCTTGAAACATGGTTCTGTCCTGCTCAAAATGCTCCGACAGAAGATTGGGCGCGACTACCTCGTCCCAGTCGTAAAAGGTATGGCCCCAGAAAGCGGTGTTCCATGCCTTGTTGAGGTTCTCTACCGTGCCGTAGCGCTTTTTCAGCCATGCGCGGAAGGCGCGCTCGCAGTTTTCACAGTAGCAGGCTCCGCCGTATTCGTTGGAAATATGCCATGCGACGATATTGTCATAGTCCTTGTAGCGCTCCGCCAGTTTTGAAGCGAGAAGCGCCGAATAATGTCTGTATGTGGGGCTGTTCGGGCATGAATTGTGCCGCCCGCCGAATTTGCGCTTCATTCCGTTGAACTCCACGCGCAGAACGTCGGGGTGACGCGCCGCCATCCACGCGGGATGCGCGGCTGTGGAGGTCGCAAGGCAGACTTTGAAGCCGTTTTCTTTCACAAGAGCCATTATTCTGTCAAGTTTGTCAAAATCATATTCGTCCTCCGAGGGTTGAAGCGCCGCCCACGAAAAAACGTTCAAGGTCAGTATGTCTATATGAGCAAGCTTTAAAAGGCGCATATCCTCCGCCCATATATCCTCTGTAAACTGTTCGGGATTGTAGTCCCCTCCGTACGGTATTTTGGTAATAACGGGTGATTCGATCACTATAAGACCTCCTTTTATTTCTGCGGAGCATTTGATTTGTCCGGATTTCCGGCTGACTGTTCGACTGCCGCTGCTTTTGCGGCGGCTTCCGCTTTAGCGTTGTTCAAATCGAACTGATATATCTGCGAATATCCGAGAGACTCCGCTCTTGAAAGCAACTCTTTATACAGGGAGTTAAACTCATCGTCAGATTGGGCAAAGACCATTTTCCATGAATAAGTAATAATGGTATTGGCGCACTGCGACCGTATGGTTGAAAGCTCGGTCGTTTCGTCGGGTGAAATATGGTCGGTGCCCGGCGAAACTATTATCTGATTATTCTTTTGAAGATATTCTATCACGGTATCGGCATGCATATGCTCAGACCAGTCTGATTCGAGCGCCGACTTATTTTTGCGGAAAACAGATTCCCATGTCGCGAAATAATACGGGTATCCGCCGGGGGTTTTCTCGACCTTGGAAACCGGAGTGTAATTGAGCATACACGAGCCGTCCCACCACATTCCGCCTCCCCATGACGGAGGAACCTCGCTGTCGCCGTTAAGCAGCACAAGCCTGCCGAAATCCGTCAGTTCCGGAATGTCGTCGTTAATATGCCATGTAAGACCTTCGGGACCTGCCGTACCCTGATTAGGTGAGCAGCAGCTTATCATAATGCCTTCGGGCGAGTAGAGCCAGTCAATGAAATCCACAAGCCTTTCGGGATCCTCCGCACCGGAGCCTATGGCTATGACTGTCTGGTAGTCGCCGAAGCTTTTGCAGCCGTAAGAGTAGATAAGCTCATCCTCCACCGGAACAAACATATAGCCTTTTCCCTGGCTCATATGGTCGGTAGTGTTGTATGAGGGCTGAGCAAGCCAGGGCCACGGTGAAAAAAGAACCTGTCCGTCTTTGAACTTCTGGGCAAGGTCGTTGTAGGTCTGATTGTAGCTGTCGGGATCGACCAGATCCATCTGATTGGCTTTATTGTAAAATCTCAGAAACCGCATATACAATGAGTCTTCGTCAAGTATATTCTGAAAATCGGAGCCGTCCGCTTTGGCAAGAACAAAACCCGACTCGTCGTAACCGTAAAAGCAGCAGGGCTGTTTTATGGCGTTCATCATATTGTCGTCCCAGTCTTTAAAAAATGAAAAAGCGTAAACGGGATTGCCGTTATCGTCGTATGGATGAGTCTCCTGCATTTTGGCGAGAAGCGGCAGAAAATCCTCAAACGTATTTATTGCGGGATATCCCATTTCCGCGTAATAGTCCCACCTGATATATGCGCCGTAATTGGTTGCCGTATCTTCGGACGGGGTGTCGGGAGTCGCGGAGGATACCGAGCTGGGAATCGCGTAAATACCGTCCTGAGTCACGCTTCTGTTGAGCGAGCGTATGGGCAGGGAATAATTGCGTATCAAATTTTTTTCGTGTATGTACGGCTCCATATCAAGAACAAGTCCCGCGTCAACAAGGCTTTGCAGTCTTCCTCTTCCGGAGGCGCAGATTATTATGTCGCCTATATCCCCGGCGGCAAATCTCGTATCGTAAAGAGAATCGGCGCTGCCGGTGGTGTTCGGAGTGATGATATTCAGTTCCATATTGAACTTGTCACGGATTATTTTGGCGTACCATCCAGATTGTATTCCGCTGTCATTTGCCAAGGCGTCGTATACGTCCACCGTTATGAAAGCGCCGTATTTTCCGTTCGCCGCAGAGCCGGACGATTTGGAGGAGCAGCCTGACGCGGTCGCCGCAAGCATCAAAAGAGACATGGCTGCAGCGGTTATTCTGGATAATAAATTATTTTTCTTCATTAAAACTCCTTTGCAGGATAAATTTTCTGTGATTTATCGAAAATGATAAGCCTGCCGGCATGCTGGTCGGGACCACTGATTCGCAGCGCCGCTCAAAGCCGCGAGGTGTCTTATCGCTCACGGGCATTTTCTGCGCTTCGGTCCGTGCTGAACAGGCGCCACTGGCGCCTAGCACCCTATGAAAGCTCAATCTGACAAATCCGTATGCAAGCCGACAGATTTGTCATTTTGCGCTTTCGTACTGCGAATTGATTTATGCGGCGCAGTGCTCCGCTCGGAAATTTCGTTTTCCTCGCTGAACGGGCTGTCGCCCTATAAAAACAGCCATAGCCAGCCCTTGCTGCAAGCAGCAGGTCTGCCTCTGTCTGTTTTTGCACTGCTCGTTGCCTGCGCATATTATACCATGTCAGCAGGAAATCAAGCGGCTGCGGAGCAGACATTTGATTTC
>ERZ777011.502-NODE-502-length-59706-cov-16.843255_pt1 | contig 59706 bp, 54 predicted proteins | sample MGYA00374964_ERZ777011 | MGnify/ENA primary metagenome ERZ777011 (study PRJEB29310, sample SAMD00008975) | mouse gut metagenome | study: EMG produced TPA metagenomics assembly of the Metagenome analysis of fecal microbiota from mouse which was promoted...
AGGTATTTCCGTCTTTAATTTATTCAGTTGTAACACATGTATTGTAATCCTACAACTCGCATAAAATGAGTGCTAATTTCTTGTTGACTTTTCCCGGTTTCGGATTTACACTTTACTTTAAGTGAAAACTGTAAATTAATGAAAGAAAAGGAAGTGGATTCATATGGCAGCAAAAACAGGTAGTTTGTCAATCAACAGTGAAAATATTTTCCCGATTATTAAAAAGTGGTTATATTCAGACCATGATATATTTTACAGGGAATTGATTTCCAACGGATGTGATGCGATTACCAAATTGCAGAAGCTTGACATGATGGGGGAATATGTCCTGCCTGAAGGCTACAAGGCAAAAATGGAGGTATTGGTCAATCCCGAAAAAAAGACGCTGGTATTTAAGGACAACGGACTCGGCATGACGGCGGAAGAGGTGGAGGAGTATATTAACCAGATTGCTTTTTCCGGCGCAACGGATTTTATTGAAAAATATAAGGACAAGAGCAATGCGGACCAGATTATCGGACATTTCGGTCTTGGTTTCTACTCTGCTTTCATGGTTGCGGATGAAGTGCATATAGACACCCTGTCCTACAAGGAGGGGGCAAAGCCTGTTCATTGGGAATGTGACGGCGGAACGGAATTTTCCATGGAGGAAGGCGACAGGAGTGAAGTGGGAACGACAGTCACTTTATACCTGATGGAGGATTGTCTCGAGTTCTGCAATGAGTATAAGGCAAAAGAGGTTATCAAAAAGTACTGTTCCTTTATGCCGACGGAGATTTATCTGAGTAAAGAAGAAACAAAGGATACCCAGATTATCAAGGCAGAAGAAAAACTGGATACAGACACGGTGGTGGAAACCATTAAGCCCGAAAAGGAGGATGAACCTGAAAAGCTGAAAATTGTGAAACGTCCAGAGCTTTTAAATGACACGCATCCCCTCTGGATGAAAAATCCCAGCGAGGTTACAAAGGAAGAGTATCTGGAATTTTACAGGAAGGTATTTCAGGATTATAAAGAGCCGTTGTTCTGGATTCACCTGAATATGGACTATCCGTTCAACCTGAAGGGGATTCTCTATTTCCCTAAAATCAATATGGAGTATGAATCCATAGAAGGAACCATCAAGCTGTATAACAATCAGGTATTTATTGCAGACAATATCAAGGAAGTCATTCCGGAGTTTCTGATGCTGTTAAAAGGCGTGATTGACTGCCCGGATTTGCCTTTGAATGTATCCAGGAGCGCGCTGCAAAACGACGGCTTCGTTAAGAAGATTTCCGATTATATCAGCAAGAAGGTTGCGGACAAGCTGGCAGGTCTCTGCAAAACGGAAAAAGAAGAGTATGAGAAATATTGGGATGACATCAGTCCGTTTATTAAGTTCGGCTGCTTAAAGGATGACAAGTTCTGTGAGAAGATGACGGATTATATCTTGTTCAAGAATCTGGAGGGCAATTACATGACCCTGCCGGAATGCCTTGAGGTCAACAAGACAGACCCTGACGAAGTGGAAACGGCAACCGATGAAGAGGGCAATAAGGTAGAAGCCGAGGTTGTGGAGGAAAAGACAGCCGAGGCAGAAGAAGACGAAGAGGTTGAAGAGAAGGCAGAAAAGACCATCTATTATGTGACGGATGAACAGCAGCAGAGCCAGTACATCAACATGTTCAAGGCAGCAAAAATGGATGCCGTAATCCTGACCCACAATATAGACCAGCCCTTTATCTCCCAGTTGGAGTCCAAAAATGAAGGTATCAAGTTCCAGAGGATTGACGCCGATTTGACGGACACCTTTAAGGCGAAAACCTCTAAAAAAGCCGAGGAAGAGATGAAGGCGCAGGCGGAAGCCATCGGCAAAATCATGAAGAAGGTTTTGAAGAAGGAAAAGCTTGAAGTCAAGGTGGAAAAGTTAAAGAACAAGAAAATTTCTTCCGTGATTACGCTTTCGGAAGAAAGCCGCCGGATGCAGGATATGATGAAGATGTATTCCATGAACGGCATGGGCATGGGAGCATTTGGCTCAGAGGGGGAAACGCTGATTCTAAATGCAAACCATCCGCTGGTGCAGTATGTGACGGAGCATCAGGAGGGCGATAATGTGAAGATGATATGTGAACAGCTGTATGACCTTGCAAAGTTACAGCATGCGCCCCTTAGTCCGGAGGATATGACGAAATTTGTTGCCAGAAGCAATGATATCATGCTTTTGTTGACAAAATAAAAACATTGTGCAAGAATTGTGTATTGGAAAATGTGATATAGAAAAGAGTCCGGCAAGCCGGACCCTTTTCTTGTTGAGTGCCAAATTATATTATAGGTATGGGTAGTATCACTGGTTGTTTGTTGCAGTCGTGTTAGCTTTATCAAATGCGGCAGCAAGCCTGGCGCGGATAGCGTCATCTACATAAACCATGGGGGAGTTGTCATCACAGGTATCATCCGCTTCCACAATCAGCACGGAAGCATCCTTGGAAAGGGTATGGGTATGGTATGTACCCTGCTTCACATTAAATATTTTATACGGTTCAAGCGCAATGCCGTGAATGTCCTGCAAAGTTTCATCTTCAGCGATAAACAAGGTGCAACTGCCTTTTAACAGGATAAATGCCTCATCCGTAAGACTGTGCTGCTGGAAGTTGCCGATATTCTGAATCTCCAGTTCGGGATGGTAGTTGAGCATGGCAACCCTGAAATCCCTGCAGTGTATAAGCGGCTGATACCCGATACCGTCAAATGAAATGACATCAATCAAATTTTCCAATCTGTCCAATTGTGATACCTCCTCAAGTTGTTGTATTCAGTATAACAGTGAAAAAAGGAGATTTCGGTGTCCGCTTTTTTAGAAACGTATCAAAATTTTACCAAAAACAGAATTAGAAGGTCTGAAAAAATCTGGTGAAAGAAATGAGGAAAATATGCACGATAAATTAACCGCAAGTGATATTAGAAAGATGGAAGAGGAAATTGAATACCGCAAGCTGGTATTAAGGCCCCGGCTTCTGGAGGATGTAAAAGAGGCAAGGGCGCATGGGGACCTGAGTGAAAATTTTGAGTATTATGCTGCAAAAAGGGAAAAAAACAAAAATGAAAGCAGGATTCGTTTTCTGGACCGCATGATACGTACAGCTGAAGTGATTTCGGATGCATCTGCCGAGGATGAAGTCGGCATCAACAATACGGTAACGGTGGAATTTGCGGAGGACAAAAGCATAGAGGTTTTTAAGATTGTCACGACGGTACGCGGTAATTCCCTCGAGGGGCTTATCAGCAATGAATCCCCCCTGGGAAAAGCGCTTTTGGGACACAAAGCCGGAGATACCGTGCATGTGCAGGTAAACTCCGGCTTTGGATATGACGTAATAATCAAAAAGATTGAAAATACGGTGGATGACGGTTCTGACAAAATCAGAAGTTTTTAAAAGGCCTTTTCTATGATGCCGAAACCAAGGGGGTAAGGGCCGGTGTGTACACTGATGGTGGCGCCTATTTGGTAAAGGGGCAGATGTTTGTCAGTGAGCTGGGAAGAGTCCTTTCGTTTTTCATTGATGACTGCAATCGCCAGATTCTTAAATTCCTCAGCCTCTTTTTTGTCATAGCCGAAACCGATGGCCAGACTGTAGGAGTGGATATCTTTGCCGGTCTCTTTTAAGTATTCCAGCAACAAATCAATGACTTTATCCATGGATTTTTTGCGGCTTCTGGTAATGCCGGAGGGGAATATTTCCCCTTCTTTCAAGGTAATAAGCGGTTTAATGCCAAGGATGGAGCCTGCTATGCCGGTTAATTTGCCGATGCGTCCGCCATGCTTCAAATACTCCATATCGCCGACTGTAAAAAAGATGCGTCCGGTGGATTTGATGGTTTCAAGGCGTGACACGACATCTTCGTATTCCCAGCCTGCTTCCTGCATCCTGACAGCTTCCAGAACGTAGAGTCCCTGCAATACGGTGTTGACCGTGGCGTCAATCACGGTGATTTTTGCATGGGGATAATTTTCCAGTATCATGTCTTTTGCCGTGAGCGCGGACTGCATGGAACCGCTGAATTTGGTGGTAATGCAGATGCAGATAACGGGAATTTCCTTTTTGACAAGGGGTTCAAATACATCGGCATAGTCCTGCACGGAAGGCATGGAAGATTTGGGGAAGACTTTCGGGTTCGTTACCATCTCCTCATAAAAATCCCTTATGCCGATATCTACGATTTCTTTTTGATAATTCTGCCCGTCAAAAGATACATAAAACGGAACGACTATTAGATTTTTTTCTTTGACAAGTTCTGTAGGCAAATCACATGAGCCATCGGTTATAATCTGATAATTCATAAGACAATCCTCTCTTTATGTATAACAGTTCATATGGTATTGTAATACATCAAAAAAGTATTGTCTACACATTTTGTAGTTTTAATTACTACATAATGAAAAAATTGTATTACTTAATGCATTCAGTAATATAAATGCGTCCCTGATATGCCATGATACCTGTAAAGGTATCTGTCATCCATACAGGGACGCGAAATAATCAACCCGGTTCAGCTATCCTGCTGACGCCAACATAGATTCGGGAGATGGCATACCAGGTTGCAAAATCCGTAACCCCTGTAGCCGGAAGTCCGAAAATCTGCTGGAAGGTGCGGACAGCCTGTGCTGTGCGGGGGCCGTATATACCGTCGGCCACAATGGTCGGAATGGCGGGATAGTTCTGGGCAATCCGGTTGAGCTGCTGTTGCAGCTGGCGGACTTTGTCGCCGGAAGCTCCGATGTTTAAGTTGTAGCCGGGCCAGGATGAGGGAATGCCGGAAATCGAATCCGCCGAATTGATATACATATCATTTCCGTAATAGTAACGAATGATTTCAATGGCAGAGTATCCTTCGTCACCCAGATATTTGGAGCCCCACTGGCTTAGTCCATTACAGGTTACCCGCTGTCCGTCGCAGTAAGAAGTAAAGATGGGCTGACGCACGCCGGGCCGGGAAAGGTAGTTGTTAAAAATATTGTCCACAAGCCGGCTTATATTTTCGTAAATGTTGCGGCCGTAAATCCATTTCTGGTCGTAGGCGGTGGAGTTGGTTATGGTAAAGTCATAGCCCTGATTCCTGTACCATTCCGTGTAAACCCGGTTCAATGTAAAAGACATGATGGCCAGAACATTGGCATAAATGGAGGCTTCAGGCCATGTGGCATAGATTTCCGAAGAAGCCACATTTTTGATGTAGTCGGTATATTTTACCCAATAATTGGGGGCGCTTCTGTCGGAAGGGACGCCGTCATGGACAATGACGTATTCGGGAATGACTACACGGCTGAGTACAATCTCTCCGCTTTCCGCAACAGGTTTTATTTCTGCTTCCGGTATTTTGGGAGGATATTCTCCCCAAAGGGTATGGTCAGGAATTAAGACCAGTTTTTCCTCTTCTTCCGTGACTTCCAGAGGATTCATCCGGATAGGCTGGAAAGAAGTTTCATCGGCAAGAAGTTCCGAGCCGGTTACCAGGACCGGTTCATAGCCGGGGGCGGTAACCGTAATATTATATTCGGCGTAAGGCTGTACCTCGCTCTCCGGCTCGAGACTGTATTCCAGCGGCGGGGCAGGCAGCTCCACGGTTTCGGTAAGACCGGAGCTGTCGGTGGAGAGTTCTTCTATAACAGTATCAGGATTGCCGGAATAAGAGATGGATACGGTGGCATCCTGGATGGGAATCTGCCCTAAGGAGGATATGACGTTGATTCGCAGGGAGCCGGCCGAGGAGTTATCGGCGCCGGGCGGTGTCTGGGCAGCATGCAGGTTTTTGTACATGGTATGACCTCGCACATTTACTTATCTACAGTATATGCAGAAGGCCGGTTTTATGTAACAGTTCAGCCAAACGGTAACGGTTTTATTGAACGGATTCTTGACGATATTGATTATTTTAAGTATAATTTAAATCGGGGAATGAAAAATTATAATTGTGTAAGGAGGAACATTATGGGGAAAAAATTAAAAACGGTTTTTAAAATATTTTGTGTTGCCATGCTGTGTACGTTTATGCTTTCGTCAGAAGCATTGGCGGCTACAAAGATGGCTGCATATGAGTCAATGTCCCATTTCAGGTGTAATAACAGTAGCTGTGGGGCATATTTGTGGGAGCAGCCTGGCCTGAGTTTGGCATGTACTTCTTGCGGATTGTTTACCCAAGCTTACCGATGTAAGGCATGCAATCGAAACTATGACATTTGTCCAAATGGGCATTACAGCGAAATATATTAAGACAGGGATATCAAGAAACGGTTGAAAGCTTATGATTTCAACCGTTTCTTGTCAGTTGTATGCGCAACGGCGTGCAGAGGAGGAGAAGGTTGAAGGAAAAGCACTTTCAACTTGATGTTTCAGGGCCTGTTCCCGCATGGAATGGGTTCATGCGGGAAGGGCATGGGGATAAATATGAGAAAAAAGATTTTATCACTGATTGTATTGGTATGTTTCGTGGAAAGCATGGTTTCTTGTGCCAATAAAACTAAAGGGGAAACGCAGACAGCCGCCTCCCAAACGGAAGAGGAAAAAGGAAGTGTCTTTTATTACAGGGAGGAAAAATCCGTCTATGAGGAGCAGCGGCCGCAGGTGGAACCGGAAGGGGACTACGGGGAGCTGCAGGATTACTGTGAGATGGCGGACGGGGACATCTACTATCTATATGAGGAACAGATAAAGGAACGGGTGGAAAACAGCTATTATTGGAACGAGGTTGCCCACGCGGAAATTGAGCATATCTTCCATATCATCCGGTACTGTCAGAAGGAAGCTTCTTTTGAGGAAATAGAACTTTCCACAGAGCCGGATTTCATCCTGTGGAAGCTCAGTGTTTCAGGCGATGGCACGCTTCTTGTGTTTGGCAGTGGATACAGGGCCTATGTCTATCCTCCCGGGGAGAGGGAGAGCCAGGCGGACTTCCCTGCGGACCCTTACCGGGGCTTCTTTTTTCTGGACGACTCCCATTTGGTCTGCCAGCCGGCAGCCGGCTCGGACTACATGGTTTTTGACATCAGGAGCGGGGAAAAGACGGAAACGTATATCAGTAGGGAATTTTTGAATGGAGGCACGACAAACGGCGGCACTTTCCTTGCAGAGCGTCAGGGGGAACAGCTATTGGTGACGGGGAACGGCATCTATGAGAAGGAGGGGGATGAATGGAGCCTGAAGGTTCCTTCTGGTGGAACCAGCATGGGACTTGGCGGCTTTATTCCAAATGCAGTGTGGAAGGAGGGGGATGCTTACTGTCTTACGGCCTGGGAAGTGGAGGGAGGAGGCAGACTTCTTTTTTGCTATAGCTATTCCCTGGCGGAAAAAACCGGGGAGACGATAGAACTTAGGATTTTCTCCGTAGCGGAGGACAGTTTTTTGAAAAAGGCTGCGCTGGAGTACCAGCTTTCCCATCCGGAGGTTGTCATCACCTATACTTTTGCGGGGAATGAGACGCCGAAAACGATGCAGGAGATGGATACCCTGTATAAGCGGGTCAACACGGAAATCGTATCTGAGAAGGCGGCGGACGTTTATATGCTGGACTGGCTGCCTTGGGAGGATTACGCAGAGAAAGGATACTTGCTAGACCTCGGGGATGTGATGCAGCTCTTGTTGGAAAGCGGGGACTATTTTGAAGGTGTGCTTTCCGGCTACAGCTGGGAGGAAGGAATCTATGCCATGCCGCTGTTTTTTCAGGCGGATATGGTGATGGGAAAGAATGAAGTCATGCCTTATACGGACAGCCTTGCCGCCTTTGCGGGTTATCTGGAGAAGAATCCCGGTGCGCCGGGGCTGGTACCGTACTATTACAGGGACAATATCACAGGCATGTTCTTGCCCATGGTGTACAGCTTTTACGAAGAAGAGCTTTATGAGGAGGGAAGGATAACCGAGGAGAGTTTGGCCGCATTTTTGGACGGGACAAAGACGCTCTACGACCGGCTGATGAGCGGCGATGAGGCCAAGGCTGATTATAATGAGCTTTACGAGATGTATACTTTATCAATCCGGGAGAGCCAGCACCAGCTTATCGGGCTTGGGAGCGGCAGTATGGATTTGGTTCCGGCAAGGAGCGGGATTATTCCCTGGCTGCCCCAGGTATTTCACTATGAGGACTATTTTCTGTGCGCTACCGGGCGTTTTCATCCTTGCTTGCTTATGGGTGTGCACAGCAGGACGGCGCATCCAAAGGAAGCAGAGGATTTCCTGCGGTTTTTGGCCGAATATACGGGGATTTATACGGATTGGGCCCGGAGGGCTCCCGGGATTGCGGTGAAGCGCTCCGCAGTGGCGCTGTGGATGGATACGGAAACGGCAGTAAACAGAGAAGGATTTGGCTGGGACATTGATTTTTGGTATGCCGACGAGGGGGAGGACTGGCCTTACTATCTGCCGGTGGGAGAGAAGGACGCTGAGCGTGTGGAGGCCCTTTTGTCAGAGGCGGATACTCCTGCCGCCTCTGACGCGAATGCGCTGACAGACCCGGTGTATGAGCTGCTGTTAGAAGAAGTGCCGGGCTTTCTGGCAGGGGAGAAGTCCCTGGAGAAAACGGTTGATGATTTGTACGGCAGGCTTAGTATTATACAGAGTGAGAAGGAATAAGGCTTGGAAGAAAACAGGTTAAATAAAGGTTTCCTTGACGGTGCTGATATATCAGGGTACTATTTAAATAGGGATATTGCTGTAAAATGAACGAGACGTATGGGGGCTTTTCCCGCATGGGAAGGGCTTATGCGGGAAAGGCATGGGGATAAATATGTGGAAAAAGATTTTATCACTGATACTATTGGTATGTCTCGCGGGAAGCATGGTTTCCTGCACAAAAGCGGATAAGGGGGAGATACAGACAGACGCCACCCAAACGGAAGAGGCGAACGGAAGCGCCTTTTATTACCGGGAGGAGAAGTCCGTATATGAAGCGCAGCGACCGCAGGTGGAACCGGAAGGGGACTATGGGGAACTGTTGGATTACTGTGAGATGGCAGATGGGGATATCTACTACCTGTATGAGAAAATAATAACAGAACGGCCGGAAAACAGCCGTGATTGGAATGAGACTGCCTATGCGAAAACAGAGCTCGTCTTCCATATTCTCCGGTACTGTCATGAAGAAACTTCCTTTGAGGAAATAGAGCTTTCCACAGAGCCGGATTTCATTCTGTGGAAGCTCAGCGTTTCGGGGGATGGCACGATTCTTGTGTTTGGCAGCGGATACAGGGCTTATGTCTATCCTCCCGGGGAAAAGGAGAGCCGGGTGGACTTCCCTGCGGACCCTTACAGTGGCTTCTTTTTTCTGGACGACTCTCATCTGGTCTGCCAGCCGGCAACAGGCTCGGACTACATGGTTGTTGACATCAGGAGTGGGGAAAAGACAATCTATATCAGCAGGGAATTTTTGCATGAAGGTATGACAAGCGGCGGCACCTTTCTTGCGGAGCGTCAGGGGGAAGAGCTTCTGGTGACAGGGAACGGCATTTACGAGAAGGAGGGTGAGGAATGGAGCTTGAAGGTTCCGTCTGGCGGGACCAGCATGGGGCTTAGCGGTTTTTTGCCAAAGGCAGTGTGGAAGGAGGGGGATGTTTACTGCCTTATGGCCTGGGATAGGGGACAGGAGAGAAACTTTGAGTACCGCTATTCCCTGAAGGAAAAAACCGGTGAGCCGGTAGAACTCAGGGTTTTTTCCGTAGCGGAGGACAGTTTTTTGAAAAAGGCCATACTGGAGTACCAGCTTTCCCATCCGGAGGTTGTCATCAACTATAGCTTTGCGGGGAATAAGGCGCCGCAGACGATGCAGGAGATGGATACCCTGTATAAGCGGGTCAATACGGAAATCGTATCGGAGAAGGCGGCGGACGTTTATATGCTGGACTGGCTGCCCTGGGAGGATTACGCGAAGAAAGGATATCTGCTCGACCTTGACGATGCGTTGCAGCCTCTTTTGGAAAGCGGAGAGTATTTTGAAGGTGTGCTTTCAGGCTACCGGAGGGAAGAAGGGACCTTTGCCATGCCGCTGTTTTTTCAGGCGGATATGGTGACGGGAAGGAACGAAGTCATGCCCTATGTGGGCAGCCTTGCTGATTTTTCGGGTTACCTAAAGGAGAATCCCGGGGCGCCGGGGCTGCTGCCGTATTTTTACCGGGATAATATCACAGGTATGTTCTTACCCATGGTGTACAGTTTTTACGGGGAAGAGCTATATGAGGAGGGAAGAATAACCGAGGAGAGCCTGACCGCATTCCTTGACGGGATGAAGACGGTCTATGACCGGTTTGCAGAAGACAGTGAGGCCCAGGTATCTCCGTTTTCGGATAGATATGAGTGGTGTCATCGTTCGCTGCAGGAGGGCTTTTACCAGCTTATGGGGCTTGGGAGCGGCAGCATGGAGTTGATTCCGGTAAGGAATGAAAATTCTTATTGGCTGTCTCAGGTGTTCCACTATGAAGATTATTCCCTGTGCGCCACAGGACACTTTCATCCCAGCCTGCTTATGGGCGTGCACAGTGAAACGGCGCATCCGGAGGAAGCAAAGGATTTCCTACGGTTTCTGGCCGCTTACACGGGGCTTTATATGAACCGGATGGAGATGCGGGATTTCGGGATTGGGGTGCATCGGTTCTCTGTGGCGCTGTATATGAATGCGGAAACGGAAGCCTACAGGAGTCTTGTGTTTGGCTGGGATATCGATTATTTTTACTTTGACCACGAGGACTGGCCCTACTATCTGCCGGTGGGAGAGAGAGACGCTGAGCGTGTGGAGGCTCTTCTTGCAGAGGCGGATACGCCTGCCGCAGGCGAAGCGAATGCGCTGACGGACCCGGTGTATGACGTGTTTTTAGAGGAGGCGCCGGGCTTTCTTACAGGGGAAAAGTCTTTGGAAAAAACGGTTGGTGATTTGTACGGCAGGCTCAGTATTTTGCAGAGTGAGCAGGAATAAGGTTTGAAAGAAAATATGTTTGCGTATGATATGGGACAATGCTATACTAGATATGGATAAAATGTACGTTAAAGAGGGTGAGCGGCATGGAGGAAGTCATCAGGAGGTTATTGGAGGGAAACTTTGAATATGAGAAGGGGTCTCTTGATTTTTCATGCACAAAACTGGAATTGACCATAAGGCCCGGGGAATGCAGGGAAGGTTCCTTTTTCATTTATGGGGAGGAAGGCAGATACACCCAGGGTAACGTTCTTTCGTCGGATGGAAGGATGGAATGCCTTACAGCTGAGTTTGTCGGCTGCAGGGAGGAGATTTTTTTCCGGTTTCATGGTGGGAATCTCGAAGAAGGCGACGTGGTAAAGGGTGAATTTCATGTTATCAGCAATCAGGGGGAGTATTATCTTCCTTTTGTGGTGAATGTGGCTTACACCGTGCTGGAAACTTCACTGGGCAATGTCAAAAATTTGTTCCATTTTGCAAACCTTGCAAAGACAAGCCCTGAGGAGGCCGTATCGCTTTTTTATTCCGGGGAGTTTGCGCGTATATTTAATGGAAGCGACAGGCAGTATTATGAATATTATCTGGGCATGTCCGCCTATGCTGGCAATGAACAGAATGTGGAAGAGTTTTTAATCGGAATCAACAAAAAACAGAAGATAGAATATCTGATTGACACGGAAGAAATCAGGCTGGAGGATGTGGACGGCATTGCAGAAACAGGATTTACCGTTACGAGGAACGGCTGGGGTTATACCAGACTTTTGGTAGAGACTCAGGGGGACTTTTTGTATACCGACAAAAAAGAATTGACGGACAGCGACTTTTCCGGCAACTCCTGCAGGGTATCTGTCTATGTTGACAGCAGACTTTTACACGACGGCAATAATTTCGGCGGTATCGTGCTGTCCAACAGTTACGGAAATATGCAGGTAAAGGTGCTGGTAAAAAGGCATGCTTCCCACAGCCGCCGCAGGCAGGGAATCGAAAGAAAGCGTCTGGTATTGCAGCTGATGGAGTTTTATCAGGCGTTTCGGATGAAAAAAATCAGTTCTTCCACGTGGCTTAAGGAAAGCAGGCAGCTTGTGGAGAAAATGACGGCAGGGAATGATAAAGATATTTCTGCAAGATTGTTTCAGGCACAGCTTTTGATTACGGAGGAGCGCTACAACGAAGCACAGTGGGTTTTAGACCATGCTGCCGGCATATTGGAGGAAACCGGCGCGGATGCAGTAACGGAAGCCTATTATCTGTATCTGACGACCCTGCTTTGCCGCGAAGAAGAGTATGTGGACAGGGTGACCGAACAGATTTCTTATATTTTTAAAAGAAACCGGAACGAATGGAGGATAGCATGGCTTCTGCTTTATCTTTCCGAAGAGTACAACCGGAGTTTCTCCAAAAAGTGGATGTTTTTGGAGGAACAGTTTAACAGGGGTTGTAAAAGCCCTATTATTTACATAGAAGCCCTGCTGCTGATGAATCTGAATCCCTCCCTATTAATGAAACTGGGGGATTTTGAAAAGCAGCTGCTGTGGTATGGCGCGAAACATGAAATGCTTCACAAGGACGTGATTTTGCAGTTTTTGTATCTTGTTCAAAAAGAGAGGGAATATTCCTCCTGTCTTTACAGGATTCTTTTAGCCTGTTACAGGATAAAGCCGCAGTCGGATGTCCTGCAGGAAATCTGCCGCCTTCTGATAAAAGGGGGCAAGTCAGGCAAAGAATATTTTCACTGGTATAAACGAGGGGTGGAACAGGAACTTCGGATTACAAGATTGTATGAATATTTTATGATGAGCGTGGATGTAAACTCTGCGGAAGCGCTGCCCAAAATGGTACTGATGTATTTTTCTTATCAGAACAGTCTGCAATATGAGCAGGCGGCTTTTTTGTATGCCAATATATACAGGAATCGGGAGAACTATCCTGAATTATATCAGAATTATCAGCTGGCCATAGAGCAGTTTGTGCAAAAACAGCTGCTGAATCGCCGTATTAACAGGGACCTTGCTTATTTATACAGGCATGTTCTGCACCCGGGTATGTTGACAGAGGAAACGGCATGCGCTCTGGCTGAGATTTTATTTATGAACATGATTGTTACGCCGCGTACCGATATTCGGTATGTTGTGGTTTACCAACCGGGCAGAAATGAGCCCATATACTATTCTGTGGCGGACGGAAAGGCATTCGTGTCCCTGCCGGTGCAGGACAGCAGGATTTTGTTTGAGGACGGCAGCCATAACCGGTATATGGCAAGCGTGTCCCATACGACGGAAAAACTGATGCTTCCCGGCCGACTGGTAAAACTGGTGGCGCCGCTTGTGGGAGACGCACGGGATTTAAACCTTTATATGTGCACCAATGGCCAGGATATCGCGGAGATAACGGAAGAAAATGAATACCGTTTCCGATTTTTGCTTGATGATGAGGAAATCAGTGATAAATTGAAGCAGAAGATAGCCATCCGGCTTGTAACATATTATTATGAAAACGATAAAATACGCGCGCTGGACGATTATCTGGAGCAGGCTGAGCCTGAACGGTTTACCAGAAAAGACAGGGGAGAAATGATAAAGTACCTGATAATAAGGGGGCACGAAGAAAAAGCATATCAGTGGATTTGCCGTTTCGGTCCGTATGACATGGAGCCGAAAGCCTTGATGCGCCTGTGTTCGCTGCTGATAAAAGACAGGGATTTTATGGAGGATGCTGTGCTGACCGCCGCTGCATGGCATGCTTTCCGGGCAGGGAAGTATGATGATGCCTGTTTGCGGTATCTTTCCATGTATTTTCGCGGGATGACAAAGGAACTCAGGAACATTTTCAAGGCCGCTCAGGCATTTGGTGTGGAAACCTATGAATTATGTGAAAAAATGCTGATTCAGATGCTGTTTACGGGGTCTTTCGTAGGTGAAAAAATGGAAATATTCCGCACCTATGTGTCCGGCGGGGCTAAAACGGAAGTTGAGGAAGCTTTTTTGTGTCAGTGCGCATATGAGTATTTTGTGAAAGACCGGGTAACGGCGGGATATGTGTTTGAAGAAATAGCAGGTATGTACAAGCGTGGGGAAAACCTGCACAGGGTGTGTAAGCTGGGCTTTATCAAGTATTATTCGGAGAACAAATCTGAAATCACCGATGCCATTCAGGAAATTTTGCTGGATTTCATTACGGAATTGCAGAAAAACCGTATTTATCTGAAAATGTTTGCCGAATTTCAGGACATGGGAAACAGCCGTCTCAATCTGTTTTCGGACAGGACGTTTGTGGAATACAAGGCATATCCCGGTGCGCGGGCTGTTTTACATTATTGCATGGAATATGCCGAGGGAGAGGTATCAGCTTACCAGACGGAAGATATGCAGGAAGTATACGGCGGCGTCTGCTTTAAAGATTTTGTTTTGTTTTTCGGGGAGCGGCTGCAATATTACATTATGGAAGAACGGGATGGCAATGAGCAGCTTACGGAAAGCGCAACGATTCAGAAAAGCGATACCGGAGGGGAAAGTGCGGAGGGAAAATTCAACCTGGTAAATGATTTGAGCATCAGCAGCACTTTGCAGGATTATGAAACGGTGGACAAGCTGCTGGAGGAATATGAGTATAAGGAATATTTGCAAAACAGACTGTTCAGGCTGGTTTGACGGATGGGGAGAGGAAAGTCTGTATGAAAGAGAGAGTAATTATCGGTTATGATTTGGGAAACCAGTATTCCCAAATCAGTTATTGCATTAACGAGAGCGATGTACCGGAAACGTTATCGGTGGTGGCAGGGGAAGAAAATTACAATATTCCTACCGTATTATGCAAGAGGGCGGGAGTAAACCAATGGTTTTTTGGCAGGGACGCCATAAAACATGCCCGGATGGGGGATGGTGAATTGGTTGAAGACTTGGTGGAACGGGCAAGGGCAGGAGAAAAAGTTGCCGTGGATGAGGATGAGTTTGACGCAGTTGCCCTGCTCACCCTTTTTGTGAAGCGAAGCCTGACCCTTCTTTCCATGGTATCGGGAACCGACAGGATTTCTTCCATGATGGTTACCTGCAAAAATCTGGATGGCAGGATGGTGGAGGTTCTGGGCAGTGTGGTGGCGGGGCTCTCCCTCAAGACCAAATCCATTTATTTTCAGGGGCATGTGGAAAGTTTCTATTATTATACGATACATCAGTCAGCAGATTTGTGGCAGCGGGAGGTGCTTGTCTGTGATTACAATAGGGACACAGCCGGGTTTTACCGCATGGAGTGCAACCGCAGGACCACGCCGGTGGTTGCGTTTGTAGAGGAAGCGGAATATCCTTTTACCGACTGCCGGGATATTCCTGAGCAGGAAGAGTACAGACAGCAGTTTTTTGCACAAATGGATGATAAATTTCTTGGCATTCTCAAAGAAGTCTGCGAGGGAAGGGCAATCTCCTCCGCGTACTTAATCGGGGAAGGATTTAAGGAAGAGTGGATGCAGGAATCCCTCCGGTATCTGTGCAGGGGGAAAAGGGTATTTCAGGGAAATAACCTTTACAGCAAAGGCGCCTGCTACGGTTTACAGGAAAAACTTTCCGCCAGTGAACTCGGCCGCTCCCATGTGTTTCTGGGCAATGAAAAATTAAAGGCCAATATCGGCATGAAAGTACAGCGGAGGGGGGAAGCTTCCTATTATGCCCTGCTGGATGCCGGTGTCAGCTGGTTTGAGGCCTTTTGCGGCGTGGAATTTTTATTGGACACGGATAATGTGTTTTCTCTCATCATCACACCTTTAAACGGCCGGGACATCAAGCAGGCTGAGGTGACGCTGGACGGACTGCCGGACAGGGAGGGAGCGCCCGCCAGGCTCTATATGGAAATAAAGATGCCGGACAAGGACTGTATCCGGATTGAGATTGAGGATTTGGGCTTTGGGGAGTTATATCCGCCGAGCGGCAGGAAATGGATAGAAAGCTTTGAGGTAGTATAGTGGGAAGAGTAATACTTTGTACAGGCGAATATGCCAGAACTCCATATTATTTTGAAACGCTTGGAATCAGGGTGTATTCAGCGGAAGAACTCTGTTATGTGCTTAAGGAAAATGCCTTTTTGCTTGACAGGGAAATTGTGGACAAAAAGCTTGTCAAATGGATTGATGAGGAGGTAAAACTGCCGGATTTGGCGTCCTCCCTGTATCCCCTCCTGCACCAGAAGACTTCGGTGGGAGCATTTGCAGGCATTATCCTGCAGTATGTAAAATTATATGACCCGGATACAATAAAGCATATAGAGGAAGTATATCGCAAAGGGGCCAACCTTAACGCATATGAAAAGGGGAAGTCCAGGGTGGATTACATGGCGGCGAACGGAAAATATACCGCGTCCCTTCTGGAATATGACGTCCTTCTGGAGCAGCTTCCGGAAGGCGAGAAGGAGCTGACTGCCCGGATTATTCACAATAAAGGGGTGGCGCTTTGCGGTTTGTTCCTGTTTGAGGAGGCCGCAGAACAGTTTAAAAAATCCTATGATTTGCTTCCTGATGAGGAAACGTTCATAGAATTTCTGGCGGCAAAGCGCCTTTCCATGGAAGAAGGGGATTATGTATCTTTTGCGGCAGGATTTCCGGAATATTATGAATTGACGCTGGAACTGGAAAAACGGGTGGAAAGCCTGAGAAATGAGTGGCTTTTGTCCGAGCCAAAACAGCAGCTGGACATGCTTCTTTCCTTAAAGGAAGAGGGGGATGTCGCGGCTTATTATGAAGAATCCAATCACAAAATACAGGAATTGAAAGATAAATACAGGGCAAGCGTAGGCAGTCGGTAAAGCGCCGGAGTAAGGAGGCCTTTATGGGTTTTTGGAAAAAGCTTTTCAGTAAAAAGAAAATAGAAGAAGAAATCGAAACGGACAACCCGGAGCAGATTGTTTATGAAAGAGATAAGGTCGATTTTCATGACGCAGAGGAACGCAGGCGGTATTTTACCGGATGTCTGGAGCAGATAGGAGAAGCGGAAAAAGAGATTAACCTGCTCAAAGGAGAATATGCGCTGGTAACCTCATACCTTACGGATATGGAGGAGATAGAAGCGCTGCCCCCGGAACAGTCTGCCGAGCTCAAGGGCATTGCAGGAAGGCTTATGTCGTTGGAGCAGGAGAGAAAACGTTATCTGGACAAAAGGGACAGGATGACGGAAAGGGAATACAGGCATATGCGTTCCCAGGAGGAAGAAATCGAAGAAGGGATAGGCAAACTGAAGGAGGCGGAGAAGTACCAGAAACTGATTAAACAGGATTTGATACGTCTGGACGGGGAGCGTCATGCATATGCATACCGGAAAAGCGAACTGGGAAACGGTCTGGTGAATCTGCGGGGCATGGCGGTTATCTGCCTGATTGCGCTGGTAAGCTGCGTGGTAATGCTTCTCATATTACAGTTCGGGTTTTCCATGGACACCAAAATAGGCTATTACCTTTCCGCTGCCGCTGCCGCGCTTGCCGTAACGGTTATTTTTATCAGGTATACGGATGCGGAAAAAGAAATGGGGAAAGTGGAAAAGGCGGAAGGCAAACTGATTCAGTTACAGAATACGGTAAAAATACGGTATGTAAATAATACAAACCTTTTGGAGTATCTCTATTTAAAGTATGATGTGGAGAGCGCAGGCAGACTGCAGGAACTGTGGAACCTGTACCAGGATGAGAAGGAGGAGCGCAGGCAGTATGCGGAGGCGGAAGCGAAACTGGAGTACTACAGCAAACAGCTGGTGTCCGTACTTTCCAGATACAGGGTTAAGTCGCCTGAACGCTGGGTTTTGCAGCCCGGTGCAATCATTGATTCCAGGGAAATGATTGAAATCCGCCACGGTCTTGTAATCAGAAGGCAGAACCTGAGAAAACAGCTTGACTATAACAGCCAGTTAGCGGAAACGGCACAGCGGGAAATTAAGGAAATTGCCGCCGAGTACCCGCAGTATGCCATGGAGATATCGGAACTGGTGGATAAGTATGCGAATGTATAGTTGATTTCTCAATGGCAGTGAGCTATAATATTGCTCGTAAAAGTCGGGAAGTACACATTGACAAATTGAGCGCGGCGCCGTAAGGGGCGCTACGGAATGGAGGAAACGATGAAGAAACTGGAACAGCTCTACGAAGGCAAAGCAAAAAAAGTATTTAAGACGGATGACCCCGATGTGTTAATCGTGGATTACAAGGATGACGCAACAGCATTTAACGGTGAAAAAAGAGGCACCATCATGGGGAAGGGCGTTGTCAATAACAGGATGACGAACCATGTTTTCCAGCTTTTGGAGAAGGAAGGCGTTCCGACCCACTTCATTGAAGAGTTAAGTGAGCGTGAGACCGCCGTAAAGAAGGTGGAAATCGTTCCTCTTGAGGTAATTATCCGCAATGTGGCAGCAGGAAGCTTTTCCAAACGGCTGGGCGTTCCCGAGGGCACGGCGTTTACGGAGCCTACCATCGAATTTTCCTATAAAAATGATGAACTGGGAGACCCCCTGATTAACGACTATTTTGCAAGGGCATTGAATCTTGCCACATGGGAAGAGATGGAGACCATCAAAAAATATGCTTTTAAGGTTAACGATGTATTGAAAGCATACTTTTTACAGGCGGATATCAGGTTAATAGACTTCAAGATTGAGTTCGGACGTTATCACGGACAGATTATCCTGGCCGACGAGACTTCACCGGATACCTGCCGCCTGTGGGACGTACATACCAATGAAAAACTGGACAAAGACCGTTTCCGCAGGGATTTGGGAAATGTGGAAGAAGCTTACAATGAAGTATTTAAGCGTCTGGGTCTGGCATAATGAGAGAGGAATGCGGCGTATTTGGCGCTTATGATTTTGACGGGCAGGATGTAGCTTCCCTCATCTATTACGGTCTTCTGGCTTTGCAGCACAGGGGACAGGAAAGCTGCGGCATTGCGGTCAGCGACACTTCGGGACCCAAGGGAAAAGTGCTGGTCCATAAGGATATGGGGCTGGTTAACGAGGCTTTTAATTCGGAAACGGTGGGCCGCTTATACGGCAATATCGGTGTGGGACATGTCCGCTATTCCACGGCGGGAAGCTCCACCCGTGAAAATGCACAGCCGTTAGTGCTCAACTATGTGAAGGGCGCCCTGGGACTGGCGCATAACGGAAATTTAATCAACACACCCGAACTGAGGAAGGAACTGGCATATACAGGCGCTATTTTCCAGACAACCATCGATTCGGAGGTGATTGCCTATTACATTGCGAGGGAACGGCTTAATGCCACATCGGTGGAGGAAGCGGTGGGACGGGCCATGCGCAGAATCAAGGGGGCATATTCCCTTGTCATCATGTCCCCCCGAAAGCTGATTGGGGCAAGAGACCCCTTTGGGTTCAGGCCTTTGTGCATCGGGAAAAGGGACCATACCTATCTGCTGGCTTCCGAAAGCTGCGCGCTGGATGCAGTGGGAGCAGAGTTTGTCAGGGATGTCGCGCCGGGAGAAATTGTTACCATTTCGCCCCAAAAAGGGATTGTTTCCGATATGTCCCATGCCATTAAGCCGGAGGAAACGGCAAGGTGTGTGTTTGAATATATTTATTTCGCAAGGCCGGACAGCTATATTGACGGCATAAGCGTATATAACTCCCGTATTCTTGCAGGAAAATATCTGGCAATGGATTCCCCTGTGGAGGCTGACATGGTGGTCGGCGTTCCCGAGTCGGGAAACTGCGCGGCTATGGGATATTCCCTGCAGTCCGGCATTCCCTACGGTACGGCGTTTGTGAAAAATGCCTATATCGGGAGGACATTTATTAAACCGGGACAGAAAAGCCGTGAGAGCAGCGTGCAGGTGAAACTGAATCCCATCCGGGAATCCATCGCGGGCAAGCGCATTATCATGATTGACGATTCCATTGTCAGGGGGACTACCTCAGACAGGATTGTCAGGATGCTCAGGGAGGCAGGAGCCCGGGAAGTGCATATGAGGGTCAGCTCCCCCCCGTTTTTATGGCCATGCTATTTCGGTACGGATGTGCCGGCAAGGGAGCAGTTGATTGCTTATAAGCACAGTGTGAAAGAAATCAGCGATATGATTGGCACGGACACACTGGATTACCTTCGCGCGGAGCGCCTGACTGAGATTGCAGGCGGGGCAGGCATCTGTAAGGGATGCTTTACCGGAAATTATCCGATGGAGCCGCCCGTGGAGGATATCCGCGGTGAATTTGAATCTTAAATCAGATACCAAAAAAGAGGAGAAATATATGAATACAGACGTATACCAGAGTCCGTTATCGGAAAGATATGCCAGCAGGGAAATGCAGTACCTTTTCTCACAGGACATGAAGTTCCGCACATGGAGGAAGCTGTGGATTGCCCTGGCAGAGACGGAGATGGAACTGGGGCTTCCCATCACAGAGGAACAGATAGAGGAATTGAAAGCCCATGCGGAGGATATCAATTATGATGTCGCAAGGGCGAGGGAAAAAGAAGTCCGCCACGATGTCATGAGCCATGTCTATGCTTACGGCGTACAGTGCCCGAAGGCAAAGGGCATCATCCATCTGGGGGCGACCTCCTGTTATGTGGGGGACAATACCGATATCATCATTATGACGGAAGCGTTAAAGCTGGTGAAGAAAAAACTGGTGAACGTCATAGCAGAGCTGGCGGCGTTTGCTGATAAATATAAGGCGCAGCCCACTCTGGCGTTTACCCATTTCCAGCCTGCACAGCCCACCACAGTGGGAAAGAGGGCGTCCCTCTGGCTGCAGGAATTTTCCCTTGATTTGGAGGATTTGAACCATGTTCTTTCCACCATGAAGCTGTTGGGCTCCAAGGGTACGACAGGGACGCAGGCCTCATTTCTGGAATTGTTTGACGGGAATCAGGAAAAGATTGACAGGATTGACCCCATGATTGCAGAAAAAATGGGATTTAAGGAGTGTTACCCTGTGTCCGGACAGACATATTCCCGAAAGGTAGATACCCGCGTGGCCAATATCCTGGCAGGGATTGCGGCTTCCGCCCACAAGTTAAGCAATGATATCCGTCTGCTCCAGCATTTAAAAGAAGTGGAGGAGCCTTTTGAAAAGAGCCAGATAGGTTCTTCTGCCATGGCATACAAGCGCAATCCCATGAGAAGCGAAAGAATCGCTTCCTTAAGCCGCTATGTGATGATTGATGCCCTGAACCCTGCCATTACTTCGGCAACCCAGTGGTTTGAAAGAACCCTGGATGATTCCGCCAATAAGAGACTTTCCATACCGGAGGGATTTCTGGCGGTTGACGGCATCCTGGATTTGTGTCTGAACGTGGTGGACGGTCTTGTGGTTTATCCGAAGGTCATTGAAAAGCGCCTGATGAGCGAACTGCCTTTTATGGCAACGGAAAATATCATGATGGACGCGGTAAAAGCCGGAGGCGACAGACAGGAACTGCATGAGAGAATCCGTGAACTTTCCATGGAGGCAGGCAGGAATGTAAAAGTGGAGGGCAGGGATAATAACCTGCTGGAACTGATTGCAGCAGACCCTGCTTTTAATCTGACTCTGGAGGATTTGCAAAAAACCATGGAGCCTGCCAGATATGTAGGACGCTCCAAAGAACAGGTAGAAGCATTTTTAAAGAATGTCATTCATCCCATTCTGGAAGAGAACAGAGATCTTTTAGGCGTCAAGGCAGAAATTAATGTGTAAGAGGCATGGTATAAGAATAGGTTTTGCCACATATAATAAATATTGATTTTACTTATGGATTGGATTGGTATATAATCATGAAGTAAGAACAGCAGGGCAGGTTTTTACACCTGCCCTTTGTGGTGTGTAAGACATGGAAACGGAGGACAGATAAATGGTAAAAGCAGTTGTGGGAGCAAACTGGGGAGATGAAGGCAAGGGCAAAATAACCGACATGATGGCGGAAAGCGCTGATATTATCGTAAGGTTTCAGGGCGGAGCCAATGCAGGACATACCATCGTCAACAATTATGGCAAATTTGCACTGCATACCCTGCCGTCAGGCGTTTTTTACAGCCATACCATCAGCATAATAGGCAATGGCGTTGCGCTGAATATTCCCGTTTTGATGGAAGAAATCAAATCCATTACGGACAGGAATGTGCCGATGCCAAAGATTCTGGTATCGGACCGCGCCCAGATTGTAATGCCGTACCATATTCTTTTTGACCAGTATGAGGAGGAAAGGCTCGGCAAGAAATCTTTTGGTTCCACCCAGTCCGGCATTGCGCCTTTCTACTCTGACAAATACGCTAAAATCGGTTTTCAGGTCAGCGAACTTTTTGACGATAAGACCCTTCGTGAAAAGGTATACCGCGTTCTGGAGACGAAAAATATACTGTTAAGCCAGTTATATCATAAGAGAACGATGGAAGGGGGAGAACTGCTGGCAACCCTGCATGAATACAGGGATATGATTGCCCCTTATGTGTGCGATGTATCCGCTTTTCTGGATAAGGCGTTAAAAGAAGGAAAGACCATACTTTTAGAGGGTCAGCTGGGAACCTTAAAAGACCCCGACCATGGCATTTATCCGATGGTGACTTCTTCTTCCACCCTCGCGGCATACGGTGCCATCGGCGCAGGCATCCCGCCTTATGAAATTAAAGAAATCATTACGGTTTGTAAAGCATACTCTTCGGCAGTGGGGGCAGGAGCCTTTGTCTCCGAAATCTTTGGCGAGGAGGCAGATGAACTGAGAAGGCGCGGAGGGGACGGCGGAGAGTTCGGCGCCACTACGGGACGTCCCAGGCGCATGGGCTGGTTTGACTGCGTGGCCTCCAAATACGGCTGCCGTCTGCAGGGAACCACAGACGTGGCATTTACCGTGTTGGATGTTTTGGGTTATCTGGATGAGATTCCGGTGTGTACGGGTTATGAAATAGACGGCGAGGTGACTACGGATTTCCCTGTCACCACGAAACTGGAAAAGGCAAAACCGGTGCTGACCGTTCTGCCCGGTTGGAAGTGTGACATCCGCGGCATCAAAAGTTATGAAGAACTGCCTGAAAACTGCCGCAGATATATAGAGTTTATTGAAGGACAGATTGGATATCCTATCACTATGGTAAGCAACGGCCCCGGCAGGGAAGATATCATTTACAGGGAAAGCCCTCTGAAAAAATAGGAGAAATGCCATGAAAAGAAGAACAGGAAAACAAATCATTGCGCTGGCGGCCGTGGCGCTGCTGGCGGCAATGTATCTCATAACGCTTCTGGTTGCTATTTTTGACGTTTCTGCGTCCGGCTTCTGGTTCAGGATGTGTCTGGTCTGTACCCTGGCAATCCCGCTTTTGGCGTGGATATTTATCTGGATATACGGACAGGTAACCAAAAAGAAAACAATAGCCGATTTGCATCTGATGCAGGATGTCAAACCGGCAGAGGAGACAAAGGAGCAGGATAGTTAACGGGAAGCCTGCATGTTTGTCAGAAGGGCAAGCTCACTCTGGGCCTGCTCTTTATTTTTGAAATGAATGGCATGGATGCCGAGTGCGGCGGCAGCCTCCACATTGCGCAAAGTATCATCCAGAAAAACGCATTCTTCGGGCGTAAGTCCGTACCGGGAGAGGAGCATTTGGTAGATGGCAGGGTCAGGTTTTATCAGGTTTACCCTGTAAGAAAAGATGCCGCCGTCCATGTGGGAAACAAAGTCCATTGCAGCTTTTCCTTCGTGAAGGGCTTTTTCGGAGAAATTGGACAAAAACAGGACCCTGTAGCCGTTTTTCTTTAATTCCTCAATCCAGGGAATGGCATAATCACAGCGCGTCAGCATGGTGCCGATATTCTGTAAGGATTCCGTCAGTTCTTTTCTGATGGAAGGCTCATTTTCGATAAATAGGTTTAAAATCTCTTCATCGGAAAGAATGCCCAAATCGTATTCTGCCCAGTCGGGGCTTTCCACTGTGGCCTTTGCCAGCTTTTCCAGAGTGTCACTGTCATAGCCGAAGGAGGCAAAATGCTCCCTCCATGAAAAAAGCGCAAGTACGTTTCCGATATCAAATATAATGGTGGTAATCATCTTTTTTCTTCTCCTCCTTTTGTTTCTTTTACTGGTAAATGATGACGGATAATATCCAAAAGGTTTTTTGCGGCAACGGACATAGGCATTTTAGCGTGTGTCACGATGCAGAACTCCCTTTTGGGAATGATTTTGTTGAAACGAAGCTCAAACAGCTTTCCTGACTGCAGGTAGGGGAGGGCAAAATCCCGGACCACACAGCCGACGCCCAGATTTCTAAGGGCAAACTGGACAATCATGTCGCTTGTCGCCAGTTCAAATTCAGGCTGTATGGAAATGCCGTTGGAAAGCAGGAAAGAATCCATATAGCTTCTTGTGCTGGTGTTTTTTTCCAGAAAGATAATAGGCAGCGCCTGAAGTTCGGAAAAATCCAATGTTTTATTCTTGTAGGAGAAAAAACGCCTGCCACAGACAAAGGTGTCTTCGATGCTGCGCACGGTGATGGTTTGAAAATCCGGCGCGGCTGAAAAAGGGGTGCTGACAATCCCGAAATCAATCTGGCCGGTGCAAAGGTTCTGCAAAGTTTCCGGCGTGGGCGCATTGGTGACTACCACCTTGATTTTGGGATACTTTTCATGAAATCGCTCCAAAAACGGCAGCAGGAAAAACTGCAGCGTCATGTCGCTTGCGCCGATGCGGATTTCACCCAGTTCCAGATTTAACATCTGTTTCAGCTTCATCTGACCCGCTTCTATCTGCTCATAGCCTTTGGCAACATAGGAATACAGAAGTTCGCCTTCTGCGGTAAGCTTCACGCCCCTGGATATCCTTGTAAAGAGCCGTGCGCCGCACTGCTCTTCCAAAAGCCGGACGGACTGGCTGACGGCAGGCTGGGAGATGGAAAGCAGCCCGGCTGCCTGCGTCAGGGAGCCGGTTTGGGCGACATAATAAAAAACTTTGTAGTATTCCAGGTTGTCAATCATGGTTGGCTCCTTTTCCTGTTTATATGGTGTGCGGTATATAATTTGCCCTTACTAATATACGTGAATTTCCGTTGATAATCCACTCATGGATTCCTGTATCACCTGTCGCAAATCCGAATTGCGCCCCTACGGGCAGACCGAAAAACGCATGATATAACTGATTTATCATACCGCCGTGTGTGACAACGGCAACAGTGCCGTCGTTCTCATTTTCCGAGATAAATCTCGACATCATGTATTCTGCCCGGTATCTGAATGCGAGCATACTTTCCTGCTCATAAACAGACAAATGCACCGGTACGTTTACTTTGGGATATTTTTCGTCAGCAACGCTGTGTTTTAATCCTGCAATTAATCCGTTGTTAAATTCCATTAAATGTTCGTCGGGAACTAACGGGGCCTGTGTTTTGGAAGCCAGACATTTTGCTGTCTGAACTGCCCTTTTCAGGGTGCTGTGATAAATCTTTCCTATCTGATAGTTTTGACTGACATAATCACTCATTGCTTCTGCCTGACGGTGTCCGCGTTCGGTCAGTTCAAAATCGGCCCTGCCTTCGTGAACGTCAAGAATATCCGCTTCGCTTTCGCCGTGCCTGATTATCAAAAGTTTCATGGCAGTTCCCCCTTGATACAGTTAATTATGTTTGCCTGTTATAAGCAAAGTATATCATCGGTGAAAATAGTAAGCAACACCGGTTATAGGTTTTATGTATTAAATTGAATAAATGTTTTTTAAGGTATAATGTCAAATGAGCAATTACGGAAATCCGAAAGGGAAGCGGAATCCCTTAAAATCAGGTTAAAAGATGTTCAGATTTGGCCGGGGAAAACCGATATACCTTGTAAGGAGGACGGCTATGAACATAAATATTCAAGGACAAAACGGTTTGTTCGGCGCAGGCCTGCCGACGCTTTTTGGCAGCGGGCTGAAAAGCACGGAGCAGAAGATGGAAAGAATGGCAAAGCGGGACAGTGAAATTGCTTTTTTTGAGGCGCAGAAGGATAATCTGAAAACCATGAAATGCGACAGTCTGGAGGATATACAGAGGAAGCTGGAAATGCTGCATTCTTATGAGGACCAGATTGCCGCCGCAAAAGCGTCATATAACAACGAGCAGATGTTCCATGTTCTGGACGAGGCTATGGAAAAAGGCGAAAAGATTGCCGAAGAAGCGGAAAAAACCGAGCCGAAGACGCCGGAAGAAAGGAAGAAAGAGCTTGTCGAAGAAGCGCTTGGCACAGACGAAGAAAAAGGCGTCCTCACGGAAGTCATGGAAGAAATGACGGATTTGGCGGAGGAACAGATAGAAGAAGCGGCTGATATGGAAGAGGAACTGCAGGAACAGACAGAGGAAATGCAGGCACAGGGTGAAGAAATGCAGGCAATGGAACAAAAACAATTGGCGGCAGCAGAACGCGTCATGTATAAAAGGTTTGATATCCGCATATAATAACAGTCTGCCTTACAAATGACAAAACAAAACGGAAGCCCCCAAAACTGCACCGATGCAGTTCTGGAGGCTTCCTTAGGGGAGGATAAGTATTAAATTTATCTTTGGTGATAAATTCATCAAAGGAGGGGGTTCCGTTGATGACTAATGATAGTATGACCGTAAGTATCTTTTTTATACAAAAAATTTTTAAAAAATTAGGAATTGCATTTTTCTGCTGTTTATTTCTGATTGGCTGTGGGAAAAAAACAGGCCCTGAAGTCAGGGTGGGCGCCATGAAAGGGCCGACCGCCATCGGACTTTTGCATCTGATGGAAGAGGCAGGGGAAAACAGGACAGAAAATGCATACGCATTTACCATGGCAACAGGGGCGGATGAACTGACTCCGCTTATAGCGAAAGGGGAACTGGATATTGCTCTTGTTCCTGCCAATGTGGCTGCCATTCTTTATCAAAAAACCGACGGCGGTATCTGCGTCATAGATATCAATACGCTGGGAGTGCTGTATATGGTATCGGCGGATGAAGGCGTGGAAAATGTGGCGGATTTAAGGGGAAAGACCGTCTATCTTACGGGAAAGGGCACTACGCCGGATTATGTGCTGCAATACCTGCTTTCCGAAAATGGCATCGGCATGGACGAAGTGACTCTGGAATACCGCTCGGAAGCGACTGAAGTGGCGGTTCTGCTTGCAGAAAACCAAGAAGCAGTCGGGCTTTTACCCCAGCCTTTTGCTGCCCTGGCCTGTGTAAAAAACGATAAACTTGCATTGCGCTTTTCCATGACAGAGGAATGGGATAAGGTGCAGGGAGGGGAAGGCAGCCGTCTGGTGACAGGTGTTACGGTTGTGCGGACGGCGTTTCTTTCGGAGCATCCGGAAGCGGTGACAACATTCTTAAAAGAACATGCGGAAAGTGCGGCTTATGCTGTGGATAACCAGGCTGATACCGCAAGGCTCTGCGTGGAGGCAGGCATCATTGCCGACGGGCAGGCGGCCCTGCAGGCGATTCCCCTTTGCGGCATTACCTGTATGACAGGGGAAGAAATGAAGCGGGCGCTCAGCGGATATCTGGCGGTTTTGTACGAAAAAAATCCTGAATCCGTGGGGGGAAGCCTGCCGGAGGATGATTTTTATTACGGGGAAAAAGAGTGAAACAATACATGAAAAAGTGGCGAAACTTAGCAGAAAAAAAGTGGCTCAGGCGGATGGCGGCGTGCCTGTTCTGGCTGTGTGTCTGGCAGTCTGTTTTTTTACTGGCAGATAATAAACTGCTGCTTGCAGGCCCCATACAGACGGCGCAGGCTTTGTTTTGCAGGATTTTTACTTTTGCGTTCTGGCAGGTAACCGGGATGTCCCTGTTCCGGGTACTGCTGGGACTTTTTCTTGCTTTTTTTGTGGGAACCCTGTTGGGGATAGCAGCATTTAAATCATCCCTTATGAAAGAGCTGCTATCACCCCTCATGCTGTTTTGCAAGGCTGTGCCGGTAGCGTCTTTTGCCGTGATTCTTCTTATCTGGTGGGGCTCGGGATGGCTGTCAACGGCTGTCATTTTTCCGGTGGTTCTCCCCATGGTTTACGTGAATATATATGAAGGACTTAAAAGCACTGACAAAAAACTTTTACAGATGGCAAAGGTGTTCGATATGCCGCTTATGAACAGGATATTTTATATCCATATGCCGTCGCTTGCCCCGTTTATGGACGGATGCATCAAAACAGCAGTGGGAATGGGCATCAAGGCGGGCGTGGCAGCAGAAGTAATCGGCACGCCTGTATGGTCCGTGGGCGGGGAACTTTATCTTTCCAAAATCTATCTTGACACAGCGGGCGTGTTTGCATGGACGGCGGTGGTGATAGCGCTGGGATTTGCCTTGGAAAAGGCAGTCCTGTTCTGCTGGCGCAGCTTTTGCAGGAGACACCCGGAACCTGTAAAAGGAAGAAAAAAAGAAGCCGTACCGGCAAGCATATATACAGAGGATGTCGTAAAATCATTTGGAAGCCATACCGTACTCTGCGGCATTTCAAAAAAACTGGAAGCCGGGCGGATATACTGTCTGACGGGAGTATCCGGCGCCGGGAAAACTACGCTGCTGCACATACTGGCAGGACTGGAAAAGCCGGGGCAGGGCAGGGTGGAAATACGTGCCGGGGAAAATTTTAAAAGCGCCATATCCGCCGCAGGCATGTTTCAGGATGACAGGCTCTGTGAAGAAGAAAGCGCATTGGTGAATGTCAGACTGGTATCCCATGATTGTAAAAAAGCAGAAGAATGCCTGAAAGAACTGCTGCCGGAAGAAGCATTCCGGCAGCCTGTGAAAAATCTAAGCGGCGGCATGCGCAGGCGCGTCTGCCTTGCCCGTGCGCTTACAGCGGACGCGGACTGGCTCTTCCTGGACGAGCCCTTTACCGCCTTAGACGAAGAAAACAAACAAAATGCCATCCATATAATAAAAAAATACCGCCAGAACAAGCTTACAGTTCTCGTAACGCATGATATAAACGATGCAGCAAAACTAGGCGGAGAACTCTGGCGGATATAATGTAGGAAAATGCGGAAAGTGCGGAAAATGCGGAAAAAGTAACTAAAACTTTCAGTAACCCCATTTTGCATGGCGGCTGCCGGGGCAGGCATTTGATTCCATAAGGGACCGTGTAAAAACACCGGTACTTAGAGGTTGTCTTTCAACCTCTTATGTACCGTTGTGTTTTTACCCGAGCGAGAGCGTGTCCCGTTGGAACAAATGCCTGCCCCGGCAGCTGCCATGCAAAATGAAGCGAATGAAGCGAATGAAGCAAATATAGCCAACGCAACGAAAAAGCATAGACAATTCCCCGTTCTTATGCTATAATCCTAAAATGACTGTGACTATATCCGTTTTGGCGTACATATATACAGCCACGATTTGAAGGAGGAAATGTAACGATGGGTTTACAGGTAGAAAAACTGGAAAAAAATATGGCGAAGCTGACAATTGAAGTGCCGGCAGAAAAACTGGAGGCTGCCATTGAAACTGCTTACCAGAAAAACAAAAACAAAATCAGCGTGCCGGGATTCCGCAAAGGTAAAGTACCGCGCAAGATGATTGAACAGATGTACGGCGCTGCCATCTTTTATGAAGACGCGGCAAACGAACTGATTCCGGAAGCTTATGAAAAGGCATTGGAGGAATGTACGGAGGAAATCGTATCCGCTCCCACGGTGGATGTTATTCAGATAGAAGCGGGAAAACCGTTTATCTTTACGGCAGAAGTTGCCTTGAAACCGGAGGTAACCCTGGGCAAATATAAAGGTGTGAAGATTGACAAGGTCGAAGTGGAAGTGACCGAAGAAGAAATCAATGAACAGATAGAAAAAGAAAGGGAAAACAGTGCAAGGACCATTACCGTTGAGGACAGGCCTGTAAAAGACGGTGATATCACCACCATTGACTTTGAAGGTTTTGTGGACGGTAAAGCTTTTGAGGGCGGAAAAGGCACGGATTACCCGCTGACAATCGGTTCCGGCGCTTTTATCCCCGGATTTGAAGAGCAGCTGATTGGCGCTGTGCTTGATGAGGAAAAAGAAGTAAACGTTACGTTCCCGGAGGATTACCATGCAGCCGAGCTGGCAGGAAAACCCGCAGTGTTCAAATGTGTGGTAAAGGGCATCAAGGAAAAAGAACTGCCTGAACTGGACGACGAGTTTGCAAGTGAGGTTTCCACTTTTGATACTCTGGCCGAATACAAAGAGGATGTAAAAAAGACATTGCTCGCAAAGAAAGAGGATGCTGCAAAGAGCGCTAAGGAAGAGGCAGTTATTGAAGCAGTGATTGAGGATGCCAAGATGGAGATTCCAGATGCAATGGTAGAAACGGAGCAGCGTCAGATGCTTGATGAATTTGCCCAGAGAATCCAGATGCAGGGACTGTCCATGGAGCAGTACATGCAGTTTACGGGTACCAATCCGCAGATGCTTCTGGAGCAGAGCAAACCGCAGGCATTAAAGAGAATCCAGTCCAGACTGGTGCTGGAAGCGGTTGCCGCTGCCGAGAATTTATCTGCCAATGAAGAAGAATATGAAGAAGAAGTGAAAAAGATGTCTGAAAAATACCAGATGGAGCCGGACAAAATCAAGGAGACGCTGGGTGAACACGGTAAAAAGCAGGTAATGGCAGACATTGCAATAAACAAGGCTGTTGACTTCCTGACTGCAAATGCAAAAGAGGGAAAAGCGGCAAAGGCTGCAAAAGCCAAGACAGAAAAGGCGAAGGAAGCAGTGACAGAAGAATAGCAGGTATGAAATCTGCGTCTGGGTAGATACTATTTCTGTAACGATTTGAGCCGCCATGGAGTGGCGGCATGGAGGTTGGTATGGAAAATAGGGAAGAAATCAGACAGCAGATGAATCATAATGAATTTAACAGCGTAACCCAGAAGAAAAAACCGGAAAATCAAAACCAGGAGCATAACGCGAGAAAAGAGGGACTTGGACCGATGAACCGGAAAAAGTAAATGAGGGAAACAGCGTGGCAGAAGCCGCGCTGTTTCTTTGGGCGTTGATGGAAGCCTTTGTTTTTGTTAAGTTTTTCTTAAATCCTGTGTTTGAGATTGCAAAAATTTTTGTTGTAGTCTATTATGAAAGATAAGTGTATAGGCAAGACTGCATATAAGAATAGAATGGAGGAAAGCAAATGAGTTTAGTACCTTATGTCATAGAGCAAACCAGCAGGGGAGAAAGGTCATACGACATCTATTCGCGCCTTTTAAAAGAAAGAATCATTTTCCTGGGTGAAGAAGTGAATGAAACCACGGCCAGCCTTGTAGTGGCGCAGCTTTTGTTTTTGGAAGCGGAGGACCCGGAAAAGGACATTAACCTTTATATTAACAGCCCCGGCGGTTCCGTTACGGCAGGTATGGCGATTTATGATACCATGCGTTTCATCAAATGCGATGTATCCACTATTTGTATCGGCATGGCGGCAAGTATGGGCGCATTTCTGCTGGCAGGCGGCACAAAAGGAAAGAGGATGGCGCTTCCCAATGCGGAAATCATGATTCACCAGCCGTTAGGCGGGGCGCAGGGACAGGCGACGGAAATTGAGATTGCGGCAAAGCATATCTTGCAGACAAAAGAAAAGCTGAACCGGATTCTGGCGGAAAATACCGGCAGGGATTATGAAATTATAGCGGCGGATACGGAGAGGGATAATTGGAAATCAGCCCAGGAAGCGTTGGAATACGGATTGATTGACAAAGTGATTACCTCCCATTCATCCGACGAAAAAGAATAAAATGTTATCGCGGTTACGGCAATTATGCAGTAATGGCGGAAAGGAAAGAGATGGCAGGAAAGAATTCCGGCAATGATGTAAGATGTTCATTTTGCAATAAGACGCAGGAGCAGGTCAGAAAGCTGATAGCAGGCCCCGCAGGCGTGTATATCTGTGATGAATGCATTGAGATATGCGGAGACATTTTAGAGGAAGAATTTGAAGAAGAAAGTTTTTCATCGGAGGACGCACCGGATTTTAAACTGTTAAAGCCGGTGGAAATCAAAAAGTTTCTTGACGACTATGTAATTGGACAGGACGCAGCCAAAAAAGTGCTTTCCGTTGCGGTTTACAATCATTACAAGAGGGTGACGGCCAATAAGGGACCGCAGGATGTGGAACTGCAGAAGAGCAATATTATTATGGTGGGTCCCACGGGCTCCGGCAAAACTTATCTGGCACAGACCCTTGCAAAGATTATCAATGTCCCCTTTGCCATTGCGGATGCTACTACCCTGACAGAAGCAGGTTATGTGGGAGAGGATGTGGAAAACATTCTTTTGAAGCTGATTCAGGCAGCGGACTATGATGTGGAGCGCGCCCAGTACGGCATTATCTACATTGATGAGATTGATAAAATTACCAAGAAAAGTGAAAATGTATCCATCACAAGGGATGTATCAGGCGAAGGCGTGCAGCAGGCGCTGTTAAAGATTATAGAGGGAACGGTTGCAAGCGTTCCGCCGCAGGGCGGCAGGAAACACCCCCATCAGGAATTGATTCAGGTGGACACATCCAATATTCTGTTTATCTGCGGAGGCGCTTTTGACGGCCTTGATAAAATAGTGGAAACCAGGCTGAACCGCAAGACTATCGGTTTCAATGCCAAATTAACAGAAAAGGCGGCAAAGGAAATCGGTGAAGTTTTAGGGGAGGTCACGCCCCAGGATTTGGTGAAGTTCGGGCTGATTCCGGAATTTGTAGGGCGTGTGCCTATCAATGTTTCTCTGGAGGGGCTTGATACAGAGGCCCTTGTCCGTATTTTGCGCGAGCCGAAAAATGCGTTGATAAAGCAGTACCAGTGTCTTTTTGAAATGGATAATGTAAAACTCACTTTTGAAGAGGACGCAATAGAATCCATAGCAAAACTGGCGATGGAAAGAAAGACAGGCGCAAGGGGACTCAGGTCCATTATGGAGAATGTGATGATGGATGTTATGTACCGCATCCCGTCGGATGATACCATAGAAACAGTGATAATCACAAAGGGCGCGGTAGAGGGCAAAAGCGAACCGCTTACAATACATCGGGAAACAGTCATGAAAAAAGCAAAGTAAGTGAAACGCCGTCACTTTTTAGTGCGGCGTTTTCCATTCATTGTATATTTAGGGGAGAAATGACAGGATATGGAAAATAATATATTAACAAATTTAGTGTTGCCGGCAGTTGCATTGAGAAATTTGAGTATCCTTCCGGGTATGTTGATTCATTTTGATTTGAACCGTGATAAATCTGTCCATGCGGTTGAACAGGCTATGTTAGGGGGACAGCTTTTGTTATTGGTTTCACAAAAGGATGATTTGGTGGAGGACCCTGTCAGGGAAGACCTTTATGAGGTGGGAACCATAGCCAGAATGAAACAAATCAGCAGGCTTCCGAACGGGGTTGCCAGGGTGCTGGTGGAGGGTATTGTCCGGGCAAGATTGATTTCGGTAGAAGACGAAGAGAAATATCTTCTTGTTCAGGTAGAAAAGATGCCGGATGAAGAGGGGGCTGCAGACGGTAAGCTGAAAGAAGCCATGGTCAGGGAACTTAGGGAACTGATTCTCGGTTACGGCAAACTGTATCCGAAAATCGGAAAGTCTCTGGAAAAAAAGATGGACACCATAGAGGAACTCAATGTTCTGATAGATGATATAACCAGCGGGCTGCCGCTTTCTGTAAGCTCCAAGCAGAAAATTCTTTGTGCGGAAACGGTCAGGGAAAGGTTTGAATACTTGTCTATTATACTTTCCAGCGAAATTCAGATTGGGATGATTCGGAAAGACCTGACAGAAAAGATACAGAAAAAGGTGGATAAAAACCAGAGGGAATACATTCTCCGGGAGCAGATGAATGCCATCAGGGAGGAACTGGGGGAAAACGATGTTACATCGGAAGCAGAGCTGTTTCAGGAAGAACTGCAAAAGCTGAAAGCAGGCAAGGATGTAAAGGAAAAGATAGCCAGGGAAATCACCAGATACAAAAAATTATCGTCGAGCAGTTCGGAAAGTGCAGTGGAGAGGACATATATTGAAACTTTGCTGCAAATGCCGTGGAATAAGTGTTCCAGGGACAATACGGATATCGAACGTGCGGAGCGTATATTGGAGGAAGACCATTACGGCATGGAGCAGGTCAAAGAGCGCATTCTCGAATTTCTGGCGGTGAGAAGCCTTACCAATGCCGTGGACAGTCCCATCATCTGTCTGGTTGGCCCTCCGGGCACCGGAAAAACTTCCATTGCAAAAAGCGTGGCCAGAGCTCTGAACAAAGAGTATGTCCGTATCAGCCTTGGCGGCGTCAGGGATGAAGCGGAAATCAGGGGACACAGGAGAACCTACGTGGGGGCCATGCCGGGAAGAATTGCATCCGGTTTGAAACAGGCAGGGGTGAAGAACCCGTTGATGCTTCTGGATGAGATAGATAAAGTAAGCAGCGATTACAAGGGGGACACTTCCGCAGCGCTTCTTGAGGTTCTGGACAGCGAGCAGAACAGCCGCTTTGGAGACCATTATATAGAGATTCCGCTTGATTTGTCACAAGTGCTTTTTATTGCAACTGCAAATAGCGCTACAGGCATCCCCAAGCCCCTGCTGGACCGCATGGAACTGATAGAGGTAAACAGTTACACGGATAATGAAAAGTTTCATATTGCAAAACAGCACTTGCTCGGCAAGACGTTCCGCAAAAACGGGCTGGAAGACGGCCGTTTAATTATCACCGACAAAGCGCTTCGTGCGGTTATCGAGGGATATACAAGGGAAGCCGGAGTGCGCGGATTGGAGAGAAGAATCGGCGAGATTTGCAGGAAGGCGGCAAAGGCGCTGTTAAAGGAACCACCGCAAAAAAGAAAAACAACGTGTATAAAGGTAACGGGCCAGAATCTGGAAAAGTACCTGGGAAAAGCGAAGTACACCAGAAATCTGGCAAATGCAGCTGATGAAGTGGGAATTGTGCGCGGGCTGGCATGGACCAGCGTCGGCGGGGACACCCTGCAGATTGAAGTGAATGTGATGCCGGGAAAAGGGGAGTTGGAACTTACCGGACAAATGGGTGATGTCATGAAGGAATCAGCCATGACAGGCTTAAGTTATGTCAGGTCTGTCAATCAGGAATATAATATTTCTGCAAAGACCTATAAAGAGAATGACTTTCATATACATATTCCAGAGGGGGCAGTTCCCAAGGACGGGCCCTCCGCAGGCATCACCATGGCGACGGCGCTGCTTTCAGCCATAACCGGAATGCCCGTGCATGCGGACATTGCCATGACAGGAGAGATTACACTGCGCGGCAGGGTGCTTCCGGTAGGAGGACTAAAAGAAAAAATACTGGCAGCAAAGACAGCCGGTATAAAGAAGGTGCTTGTTCCTTCCCAGAATAAGAAGGATATTGAGGAAATTTCCACAGAGATAAAATCAGGAATGGAAATCTGTTTTGTGGAAAGGATGGAGGAGGTACTGGAACACGCCCTGGTCAGAGGGGAGAGGAAAGAGGAGAAACATGATAATTAAAAATGTCAGTCTGGAAACGGTCTGCGGCATTACAAGCAAGATACCGGAAAATATGCATCCTGAAGTAGCTTTTGCGGGAAAGAGCAATGTAGGAAAGTCCTCGCTGATTAATGTTTTGATGAACCGGAAATCCCTTGCCCGCACCAGTGCGCAGCCGGGGAAGACGCAGACCATAAATTTTTATAATATTAACGATGAGATTTATCTTGTGGATTTGCCGGGTTACGGATATGCCCGGGCAAATGAGGAAGTAAAGGCCAAATGGGGTAAAATGGTGGAAAATTACCTTCATAAATCCCGACAGCTGAAAGCGGTTTTTCTGTTGATAGATATCCGCCATGAACCGGGAAATAATGACAGGATAATGTATGACTGGATTGCGGAACAGGGCTTTTTTCCAATAATTGTCGCCACCAAACTGGACAAGATAAAAAGAAGTCAGGTATCTAAACAGGTGAAACTGATTAAAGATACGCTTCATGCGAAACCGGATACCATGGTTATTCCTTTTTCAGCAGAAACCAGACAGGGGAGAGATGAAATCTATTGTCTTCTGGATGAATTCCTGACAGGAGAAGTTAACGGATAAGAGGTATGGATATGAAGATGTCAGCAAAAAAGTATATCAAGGCAATATTGAATCTGGCAATTGCATTTATTATTGCAGTCGGAGTAATCTGGTTGGTGCCGAAAGGAATAGTATTTTTCATGCCCTTTGTGCTGGGATGGATAATTGCGTGGATTGCCAGTCCCATGGTACGGTTTTTTGAAGAAAAACTAAAAATCAGGAGAAAGGCCGGAAGTGTGGTTGTGATTGTGGTGGTAATCGGACTGGTGGTGCTTGCGGGTTATCTGATTGGAGGCAAACTGATACGGGAAATAGCCGGTTTTGTGGGAGACTTACCGGTTATGTGGGAATCCTTGGAGAAGGATTTTGATGAAATAGGGAAAAATCTCAGCAGCCTTTATGATAAACTTCCCGTGGATGTGCAGAATACGCTCAACAATATCGGTACGCAGACCAATGAATTTGTCGGGGAACTGATTGGGAAAATAAGCAGCCCTACCATTGCGGCAGTCGGCAATTTTGCAAAACAGCTTCCCACGATAGTAATCGGTATTGTGATGTGCCTTTTATCCTCCTACTTTTTTGTTGCAGAGAGGGTGCCGTTTACATCGACCATAAAGCAGTACATGCCGGAATCATTAAGATACAGGGCGCGTATTATAAAAAGAAGTCTGGTAAAGGCGGTAGGCGGTTATTTTAAGGCACAGATAAAAATTGAAATATGGATTTACCTGCTTCTGGTTGTCGGATTTTTTATTCTGGGCATCGATTATGCCCTGCTGATTGCGCTGGGTGTTGCCATTCTGGATTTTCTTCCTTTTTTTGGAACCGGAACGGCTATGGTGCCATGGGCAATTGTAAAATTTTTAAGTTCTGATTATAGGATGACAATAGGACTGTTGCTGATTTGGGGCGTCAGCCAGCTTGTCAGACAGATTATCCAGCCTAAAATTGTAGGGGACTCCATCGGCGTTCCGCCGATACCGACGTTATTCCTTTTGTATATCGGTTACATGGTTGAAGGAGTTGTGGGCATGATAATAGCAGTACCGATTGGTATTATCCTGTGGACGCTTTACAAGGAAGGCGCTTTTGACACGACAAAACACAGCATACAGATTTTGTCTGCCGGATTGAACCGTTTCAGGAAACTGACGCCTCAGGATATGTCTGTCATTGCCTCCTACAAACGGGAGTGCGAGGAGGAACTGCAGTTGAAACAGGAGCAGGAACAGGGACAGGAAGAGTCGCAGTAAGGGGTTGAAATGCCAAATTTTAAAATGTTATTGCAATATGAGGGTACCAGGTATCAGGGGTGGCAGAAGCAGACATCCACGGATAACACGATTCAGGGAAAGCTGGAAACCCTTTTGTCCAGGATGTGCGGACATAGCATAGAAGTGCATGGCAGCGGCAGGACGGATGCCGGCGTCCATGCAAGGGGACAGGTGGCGAACGCCCATCTGGATACCGGGATGACAGCGGAAGAAATACGCAATTACATGAACAGATACCTGCCTGAAGATATTGCGGTGGTTTCCGTGGAAGAGGTATCCCAGCGCTTTCACAGCAGGCTTCTTGTGAAAAGCAAGACATACTGCTATCAGATAATTAACAGCGGCCTGCCCCATGTTTTTGACAGGCGCTACGCATGGCTTTTTCCGGAAAAGCTGGATGTAACTGCAATGGAAGCTGCTGCCGGTTACTTATCCGGCACGCATGATTTTGCGGCATTTACGTCTGCAAAGAAAGGGAAAAAGTCCACAATACGGAATATAGAAAAAATACGGATTGACAAGCAGGGCGAAAGACTATGCATTTATTTCAGCGGGGACGGATTTTTATTCCATATGGTAAGGATTATGGTGGGGACGCTAGTTGAAGTGGGGACAGGAAAAAGGAAACCGGAGGAAATTCCGGAAATATTGCATTCCCGAAAAAGAGAATTGGCCGGACCACTTGCGCCGGCCCAGGGTCTTACCTTGATGGAAGTGGGATATTGAGTTTTGGCATGATTGGAAGGTTGATATGATAAGCAAAAAGCATATGCGTATACTCTTTGCGGTATATCTGTTGATACTGTTTAAGGTGATTGTGTTTAAATATCCGTTGGCACAAATGAGGGAAATAGCAGCTTCTTGGAAAAGGGATGTATTTTGGGAAGGACTGGGCAGCGCTAATTTTGAATTGTTTAAGACAATAAAATTGTATATCCGGCACTGGGATAATAAAGGAATCAACAGCTTCGGCAACCTGATTGGAAATATCGTGGCTTTCATACCCCTTGGGTACATGCTTCCCAGGATATGTAAAGCTTCCAGACGTGTTTTTATCTGCATGGTTCAGGTGTTTTTACTGGTTCTGGGAATAGAATTATTCCAGCTCTTAAGTGCATTCGGCGTGTTTGATGTGGATGACATCCTGCTCAACTGTCTGGGGGCGTTTATGGGATATCTTTTTTTCAAAATACAGGACAGGATATATCAAAAAAGAACCCGTGAAAAAGGGTTATAAAAATACTGCAATTTTTTTTAGAAATATTGCAGTATTTTTATTTGGTAAGGGATATTAATAATGTAGCATACAAGATAAGGATAGCAGGATGGGCGGCTTACAAACCGAAAGAGGAACACAGGATACAGTACTGCTGGAAAAGAAAATAGAGTTTTATCTTGCCACCTTGTACAGAATTGCTTTTTTGCAGCTCAAGAATGCGGAAGATGCAGAGGATGTTGTGCAGGAGGTTTTCTATCAGTACATGAAAGCTAACAGGATTTTTGAAAGTCAGGAGCATGAAAAGGCCTGGTTAATTAAAGTTACCCTAAATGCCTGCAAAAAACTGTGGCGTTCTGCATGGTACAGGCACCATGCACCAATGCCTGACATGGAAACTGCTTATGAACCCCATGAACAGGAAAAGGAACAGCCGGAAAACACATATATACGCGGGGAAGAAAGTAGAGAACTGATGAAAGCGGTATGGGAATTGCCGGATAAGTACAGGGAAGTGATTCACTTGTTTTATTATGAGGGCTTATCTGTAAAAGAAATATCCTCTGTCTGCGGCAGGCAGGAGTCAACAGTGACAGCACAGCTTACCAGAGGCAGGAAGGTTTTGAAGAAGAAACTGAAGGAGGAATATCAGTTTGAATAGTTTTGGAGATGCGTATAAAAAGGCAGCTGATAAAATCAAGGTGCCTGTCATAACGGCAAATCAGATTGCCGATGAGGAGTGCCGCAAAAAAGTTGCCGCATACCGGAGAAACCGCCAGTTAATGGCTGTGGCTGCGGCTGCCAGCGTTTTTCTTCTTTGTTCTTTAGGTGTGGCTGCGGCTGCCGGATATGCAAAGAGCGTTATCAGGACTACGGAATACGGGTTTGAAACGGCAGATGAACAGACGGCTTTACTGAACAACGGGGCGAAGGATACTGCTTACCCGGAAGGCGGAGAAGGTGCAGGATACGGACTCCTTACCGCAAGGGATGCAGGCGAAGGGACAGAAGAAGAGGCAGACGAACAGACAGGCGGCGTCACAGAAAAACAGGAGCAAAAAAATCAGACAGAGTCTGCAAGTATGGAAGATACTTTGGAAGATACCGTAGAAGAACTGGAGGAGCTTATGTTTGATTCCAGGGCGGATTTCCTGAATGCGGGGGTGATGCCCGCGGCCCTGCCCGTGGAAGAGCTTGTTTGCGGAGAGGATTTTTCCGAGGAATACATTGTATGCGGCGGTATGTTTTTGCTGGTCAGGATGGAGACAAAAGGCCATATATTTATGATGAACCAGTCCTATTACGGAGACTCTTCAGGCCATGCCTCTTCAGTGGTCTATCCGGAAGGGGTATGCAACGAAAGGAAATATATGACCGGGCAGGGGTATACCTATACTGTAGTGGACTCGGTTGGTGAAGAAGGGGAGGTGCGCCGCATTCATGCCGCTATATCGGTAGGGGATTATGAGTTGATTGTTGACTTTTCGGGATATTCCGAGGAAGAGGCATTTCGCATCCTGGATGGCATGGATTTGACTGTTTACTTGTAAATGATACATTTTTGTTACATGTGTGATACATTTTTGAATTTGTTGACCCGTAAATTATAGTGATAAGGAATGAGTATTTTAGAAAGGATGATGTAAATGAGCAGCATTTTGGTATACAACAACAATACGGGTGTTGTCGAACTGATGCAGCCTCTGTTTGCGGGAGAAGGATATCAGGTTTTAGAGGCCCAGACCCTGCAGAAGATGCGTCAGTATATTGCAGAAAGACAGGTGCAGCTTTTAATAACAGATGTGGAACTTTTTGATGAGAACGGTCGTGCGTCGGGTATGATGACGGGCATGGAAGTGCTGCGTGAAATCCGTTCCATCAGCAGCATACCGATTATTGTTTTGTCGGAAAATGCGAATGAAACGGTGAAAATAGGCGCCCTCAATGCGGGAGCGGATGATTACGTGACTTATCCGTGTAATCCGCTGGAACTTCTGGCAAGGGTGAAATCCCAGTTAAGGCGTTATACACAGTTGTCTAATATATCTTCCAATATCGAGCGGATATATAAAGTAAATGATTTGGTAGTGGATGATGTTTGCAGAAAAGTTACCGTGGAAGGCAGGGAAGTGCGTCTTACGCCGATTGAATATAAAATATTAAGACTTCTGGTACAGGAGAGGGGACGTGTGTTTTCCATCGACCAGATTTACGAGTCAATCTGGCATATGAAAGCTATCGGTGCGGATAATACCATTGCAGTGCATATCCGCCATATCCGTGAAAAAATAGAAAGAAATCCAAAAGAACCGCAATATCTTAAAGTGGTGTGGGGAACCGGTTACAAAGTAGGGTAAAAGAAAATTACCGGTTCTTAAGCGGTTTTCCCCATGGAAGCCTGAAAGCGATATGTTCTCCGTGGTATCGGGAAAAGTGTTTTCCGATTACGGTGATGGAGAGGATAAAGCATCCTGCCGTTACGGCAGAAGGAAGCGTTTTGTCAAATAAGCAGCATACCGTAAAGAGCAGAAAGGTTATGACAGATCGGAAAAAGTGGGGTTTTATGATGATGATAAGTGAAAAGAGGATATAGAGGGCTGCCAGCGTAAACGCAGGCGTCAAATCGGGATACAGGCCAAGCAGTACGCCGAAAGAAACGGCAATGGCTTTGCCGCCGTTCTGTCCTTTCCAGAAAACAGGGAAGGCATGCCCCAGTACGGGCGCGGCCAGTACCAGCGCAAAAAGCAGGTTGGAAATATCGACTTTGCGGAGGGCGAACCATACGGGAAGCGCGCCTTTCAACAGTTCGCAGATAATTACCAGTATACCTATCGGGATGCCTGCGTGGATAAAAGCGTTGGCAGTTCCCGGATTGCCGTCCTCTGAAAGTTCCCGGATGTCAATCTGCCTGATGACCTTGGGCAGCAGGCTGGCGTACATGACGCTGCCTGATAAATACCCGGCTATGATGAAAAAAAGATATTGGATAAAGGTATCATTCATTTTAATCCTCATTTCTGCGCTGATTCTGCGCACAAATACATTTGTTTATTACAGCTGCTTTGCAGCTGTTTTTTCTTCCAGAAACCTGCATATCTGCCCGGCAGCGTCGGGGAGCGCGTTGGTTTTCTGGGCAGAATACATGCCGTTCCGGACATCTGTATTTTCTGTAAGGAGTTTTCCCTGCTTAATCTGCGTGCTTATCCGTTCTGCGGCAATGGACATGCCGCGGGAAACAAAAAATTCCCTGTTTTTGGTCTCACATCCCGGAATGGGCGCCGTATGTACAATGGGAATATGCATGTCAAGCGCCTCTGTGGAGGTCAGGCCGCCGGGCTTTGTGTAGATAACGTCACAGGCTGCCATAAAGTCTGCCACACGTTCCGTGTAGCCAATGATGTGGATGCCGGGTTTACGGTAAAACTGCCTTTTCAGGGTGCGTCTCAGTTTCTTGTTATTGCCGCAGATAATGACAATCTGTTCCCCGTTTTTCAAATGTGCCGTCAGTTCATAGGCAAATAAATGGATTTTGCCAAAGCCCATGCTGCCGCTCATAATCAGATACATGGCTTTGTCTTCAGGAAGGTGAAGCTTTCTTTTGGCAAGCGCTTTATCCTGCTTTTGGCAAAAGGCTTCTTTTACCGGAATGCCGAAAGGCATTAATTTTTCTTCGGGAATCCCCTTTTTTATGTATTCTTCCAACAATTCGGCATGGGGAGCAATATAGTAGTCGCACTCTGTTTCCGCCCAGAAGGGAATGCAGGTATAGTCTGTTGCTACGGCGACCGTCAGGGGCACCTCCATTTTGTGCCGCTTCATGTAGGTAATGGTCTCGGCGGGAAACAGATGGGGCATCACGATGGCGTCGAAATGATTTTCTTCTAAGTAGGCATGCAGCTTTTTGGCCATCAGTCCGTTGGCATAATAGATGGGGGACTTGCGGCGCGAAGAACTGATATGCCCGGCAATACGGTATAAAAAACCAAACAGCCTGGGCAGGCTGCGGGCTGTCTTTACATAACATTGGCCTACAAAATTGGCGGTGCGCTCACTGGAAAGCAAAAACATATCCATCATTACCGCTTCATGCCCGTTTTGCAATAATTTTTCCTGTACGGCCATACCGGCCGCATTGTGTCCGCCGCCGGTGGAGGAAGACAGTATCAATACTTTCATAATTAAAATTCCTTAGTAGTTATTTGTTCTATTTTATCACTAAAAAAACAGGTGTTCAATCAAAATCTTTAATCCGATTAGGATGAGGATGATGCCGCCGGCAAGCTCTGCACGGGATTTGTATTTTGTGCCGAAAACATTCCCTATTTTCAGGCCGACGGCCGAAAACAGGAAGGTTATGATGCCGATAAAGGAAACGGCAGGGATAATGGGAATATCGGGAAGAAAAGCGAATGTCACCCCGACGGCAAGGGCGTCTATGCTGGTCGCTACGGCCAAAATCAGCATTTCCCTAAAGGAAAAAGAGGCGCTTATACTTTCCTCTTCTTTGGACAGTGCTTCTTTTATCATGCCTCCTCCGATGATTAGAAGCAGCAGAAAAGCAATCCAATGGTCCAGGAAGGTGATTTTTTCCTGAAAACGGTATCCCACAAGATAGCCAATGACAGGCATTAATGCCTGAAAACCTCCGAACCATACTCCCACCAGCGCGGATTTTCCAAGCGTAATTTTATTGGTGGCAAGCCCTTTGCAGACTGAAACCGCAAAGGCGTCCATGGAAAGGCCGACGGCCAGGAAAAATAAACTAAGCAGACTCATTTTTTCCTCCATTCTGAAGCGCTGCACCTAAAAAACTCACGGGCAGCCGGTATATACCTGCTGTCCATGAGTCTCATTTTTTAAGATAATACCAGATGCCCGCATCATTATGTTGATATTATCACAGCTTATCCGGCTGCAAACTACTCCCTCAAGAATCGGTAATTAAATTGGATTATAGGGGAAAATGCAATATTTGTCAATCTTTTTATCAACGGATTGGCGCTTCCGAATTTTGTATGGCGGCTGCTGGAGCGCGCATTTGTTTCCATAAAGGACCGTGTAAAAACGCCGGCCCTTGGATGCTGTCCTGTAGCATCCTATGTGCCGTTGCGTTTTTACCCGAGCGGAAGCGTGTCCTGTTGGAACAAATGCGCGCTCCAGCAGCCGCCATGCAAAATTCGGAAGTACCGGCTGACGTGCAGTGAGCTGTTGCAACTTTGTTTTGGGTACTTCCCAATTTAAAAGTTTTGTAATATAATACAAATATATCATATATTGGTGTTCTGATTGTTCCGACACATGTCTTATAATATACCCCATGAGAACATGATATATTTTTAGGAGGTTAAAATAAATGAGAGAGAAGTATGAGTCGCTGGCGCTGGCGAACCTGAAGGAGATTGCCAAGGCCAGGGGCATCAAAGGTGTTTCCGCTATGAAGAAAGCGGAGGTGGTGGAGGCAATGCTTGCACAGGATGAAAAGGATAAGGCGGAAAAGCAGTCTGTACCGGCGCAGGGAGCGGAAAGAAGACCGGACAAGCCTGCGGAGAAAAGAACGGAAGAGCGTCGGCAGGAGGAGCGGAGACCGGTGCAGGGTACGGATACCCATGGACGGCCGGCACAGTCATTTGACAGAAATGCGGTTTATGATGCCAGTACGTTTCCCCCGGAACTGGACAGCGGGCAGGAGGCAAACGGCATTCTGGAAGTCATGCCGGACGGATATGGATTTATCCGCTGTGCCAACTACATGCCGGGAGAAAACGACGTGTATGTTGCGCCGAGCCAGATACGCAGGTTCGGGTTAAAAACCGGGGATATCCTGGTAGGAAACAAGCGCACCAAAACACAGCAGGAAAAGTTCAGCGCATTGTTGTATATAAAGACAATCAATGGCTATTCCGTGGAAGAAGCGGCAAGAAGGCGCAATTTTGAAGATATGACGCCTATTTTTCCGGATGAGAGAATCCGGCTGGAGGTGCCTGGCTCCAGCATTGCGATGCGCGTCATGGATTTGGTGAGCCCTATCGGTAAAGGACAGCGCGGCATGATTGTTTCCCCGCCCAAGGCAGGAAAGACAACCCTGCTGAAACAGGTGGCCAAGTCCATTCTCAGGAGTGAGCCGGACATGCATATGCTGATTCTGCTGATAGATGAACGTCCTGAAGAGGTAACGGACATCAAAGAGGCGATTGAAGGCGTCAATGTCGAGGTGATTTATTCTACCTTTGATGAACTGCCCGAGCATCACAAGAGGGTTTCCGAGATGGTTATCGAGCGTGCGAAACGGCTTGTGGAGCATGGGAAGGATGTGGTGATACTCCTTGACAGCATTACCAGGCTGACCCGTGCTTACAATCAGGTGGTGCCGCCCAGCGGAAGGACGCTTTCCGGAGGTCTGGACCCGGCAGCCCTGCATATGCCCAAGCGTTTCTTTGGCGCGGCGAGGAATTTAAGGGCGGGCGGCAGTTTGACGATTCTGGCAACAGCTTTGGTGGAAACGGGTTCCAAGATGGATGATGTGGTTTACGAGGAGTTTAAAGGCACCGGCAACATGGAAATGGTGCTCGACAGGAAGCTTTCCGAAAAGCGTATTTTCCCTGCCATTGATTTGCAGAAGTCGGGAACCAGAAGGGAAGACCTTCTGCTCTATCCTGACGAACTGGAAGCCATCAACATTATGCGTAAGGCATTAAACGGCATGAAGGCGGATGAAGCGGCTGACCGCATTCTGGATATGTTTTCCCGTACCAGAAACAATCAGGAATTTGTTAATATGGTAAAGAAGATGAAGTTTATCTAAAAAAAGCTTGCATAAAAATGTTTTGCATGGTAAAATAAAAAAGCTGTTTGTGGATGCATAAGCAGTAGGGATGAGTACAGAACAAATTGACTTAACATAGAGAGGTGAAAAAGATGAAAGAAGGAATCCATCCAACTTACTATCAGGCAACTGTTACCTGCAACTGTGGCAACACATTTGTAACCGGTTCCACCAAGCCTGAAATCCACGTGGAAGTTTGCTCCAAGTGCCATTCATTCTATACAGGCCAGCAGAAGACTGCAAGAGCTGACGGCCGTATCGACAAGTTCAATAGAAAGTACGGTGTGGAAAGCAAGTAGTTTTTTCGTAAATATGATTTCTGAAAGGTTGAGGTGTAAGCTTCAACCTTTTATGATATAATGACCGCAAAGGAAAAACAAGCGACTGTGAAGCAGGCATTTGTTTTTCCGGGTCATTAACGAGCAAACGTCCGATGAAATTGGACAAGGAGCACGCAAGTGCGGGTTTGCGAGTGTAAATAATGACCGCAAAGGAAAAGGAAGGGCGTCTGATATATGGCAAAGAGGAGAAGAGGCCGTTACAGCGGCATCGGCGGACAGGCGGTGCTGGAAGGCGTTATGATGAAAAATGGGGAAAAATACGCTGTTGCGGTGCGCAAGCCGGATGGCGGGATTGATGTGGAAATAGAAAATTACCAAGGGGTGCTGCACGGCAGCAAAATCAAAGAAATCCCTTTTATCCGGGGTATTTTTAATTTTGTGGATTCCATGCTGCTGGGTACAAGATGCCTGAATCATTCCGCAAGTTTTTATGAGGATGGCAAAGCGCCGGAAACGAAAGCGGATAAGGTGGTAAACAAGATGACAAAAGGAAATGCGGAGAAAGTATTTACCGCGTTGGTAACCGTCATTTCCATTTTGCTGGCAGTGGGCATATTTATAGTGCTGCCGTATTTTATATCATCGCTTTTAAAAGAATATGTACGGAGCAATGCGCTGATGGCAATTATAGAAGGAGTAATCCGTATCCTTATTTTTATTCTGTATGTGGCAGGGATTGCCATGATGCAGGATATCAAACGCCTTTATATGTACCACGGCGCAGAACACAAATGCATCAACTGTATTGAAAGGGGCAGGGAACTGACTGTGAGGAACGTTATGCGCAGTTCCAGGCTGCACAAACGCTGCGGCACCAGCTTTATGTTTTTTGTCATGTTTGTCAGCATTATCCTGTTTTTCTTTATCCGGGTGAGCAATCCTGTTGAAAAAGTGGCGCTTCGTATTTTGCTGATTCCCGTTATTGCCGGTATTTCCTATGAGATTATCCGTCTGGCAGGCAGAACGGACAATGTTTTTGTAAAGCTGTTGTCTGCTCCCGGCATGATGATACAGCGCCTGACTACGAAAGAACCCACAAAGGAAATGGTGGAGGTCGCCATTGCTTCGGTGGAGGCGGTTTTTGACTGGAAACAGTATTTGAAGGATGAATTTGGATATGAGGAAGAGCAGAAACCGGTGAAAGAAGAGGACGGAAACCATCCGGAAACAGAAGGATGACATACAAGGATTGTTATCTGGAGGGAATCTCCCGGTTAAAAGGCGCAGGCGTGCCACAGGCAGAATGGGACGCCAGGCTTTTACTGGAGTATGTCTGTAATACGGACTGCAGCATGCTGCTTGCCCATGGGGATGAAGAGGTAAACGGGGAAAAGCAGGAGGCCTATTTTGCGCTTATCCATAAGCGCATGCAAAGAATCCCCCTGCAGTTTCTGACCGGTGAGCAGGCATTCTGCGGGCTTACGTTTCAGGTAAACGAGCATGTGCTGATTCCCAGACAGGATACGGAGATTCTGGTGGAAGAGGCATTGAAGCGGCTGGAGCCGGGGATGCGGGTATTGGATATGTGTACCGGTTCCGGCTGTATTTTAATCAGCATCCTCTCCCTTAGGGAAGGCATGCGGGGAGTGGGAGTGGATTTGTCCAATGAAGCCCTGAAGATGGCCCGCGAAAACGCCGATTTGCTTTTGCGTGGCAGCAGACAGCCGGAATGGATTTGCAGTGATTTATTTAACGCCCTGAATAAGCCGGACGGCGAGGAAGAAAGATTTGACATGCTGGTATCCAACCCGCCATATATACCCGGCCCGATGATTGAAACCCTGATGCCGGAGGTGCGGGATTACGAGCCGAAAACAGCCCTGGACGGAGGAGAGGACGGGCTTTTGTTTTACAGAAGGATTGTAAAGGAAGGCAAGGACTTTTTAAAGGAAAACGGGTGGCTGTTGTTTGAAATCGGGTGTGAACAAAAAGACGCCGTAAGTGCGCTTATGGCCGAAGCCGGTTTTTGTGAGATAGAATGCAGGAAGGACTATGCGGGACTGGACCGTGTGGTAATCGGAAGAAAGAATCAGAGGTAATGTGATGTTTGACAAGTTAGACGATTTATTGAGACGGTTTGAGGAAATCATAAATGAACTTCATGAGCCGGATGTGGTGAACGACCAGAACCGTTTCAGGAAGTTGATGAAGGAGCAGAGCGATTTGACTCCGTTGGTGGAGGCATATACCGAATATAAAAAGTGTAAACAGGATGTAGAGGATTCCCTCGCCATGCTGGAGGAGGAAAACGACGAGGAGATGCGGGAAATGCTGAAGGAAGAGCTTTCCGCGGGCAGGAAACGAATCGAAGAGCTGGAGCAGGAACTGAAGATTCTCCTGCTTCCCAAGGACCCCAACGATGACAAGAACGTGATTGTGGAAATCCGTGCAGGCGCAGGCGGGGATGAGTCCGCGCTGTTTGCGGCGGAAATCTATCGCATGTATGTGCATTATGCGGAGAGCCAGCGCTGGAAAGTGGAAACCATGAGCGTGGACGAAATCGGCATTGGCGGAATGAAAGAAGTCACTTTCATGCTGAGCGGGCAGGGCGCTTATTCCAAGATGAAATATGAAAGCGGCGTACACCGTGTACAGCGCGTGCCGGAAACGGAATCCCAGGGGCGTATCCACACCTCCACGATTACCGTGGCGGTAATGCCCGAGGCGGAAGAGGTAGATGTCGTGATTGACGAAAAGGATATCCGCATCGATGTGATGCGTGCCTCCGGCAATGGCGGACAGTGCGTCAATACCACGGATTCTGCGGTGCGGCTTACCCATTATCCCACCGGCATTGTGGTGTACAGCCAGACCGAAAAATCCCAGCTGCAGAACAAGGCAAAGGCATTTGCCCTGCTGCGCGCAAAGCTGTATGACATCGAGCAGCAAAAAGCACATGATGCGGAAGCCCAGCTTAGGCGCAGTCAGGTGGGGACCGGCGACCGTTCCGAGAAAATCAGGACTTACAATTTCCCTCAGGGACGCGTGACCGACCATCGTATCGGACTTACGCTGTATAAGCTGGATAAAATCATGAACGGCGATATACAGGAGATTGTGGAGGCGTGCATTGCAGCCGACCAGGCGGCTAAACTGGCAAAGATGAATGAGAATTAAGAAAAAGACAGGTACAAAGGATTCTGAAGGCGTTAAAGGGGGCAGGTGTGATTGTAAGGGAAGGTGCAAATCGCAGCGGAAAATGGATTGTTCTTTGATGTCGTAATAAATGTCGTAATAAGTGTCGTAATAAAATAGCAATTTCCGGAAATCCGGTGATTCTACCGGCGGTCGATTGCAAATAACTATCCTGAAATGTAAGATGATTTCAGGAGGTGGCTGTATGTATAAGATAGACAATAAGAAATTCGGGGATTTTGTGGCACAGCTTCGCAAAGAAAAGAATTTTACGCAGAAGGAGCTTGCAGAACGTCTTTTTATTTCTGATAAGACCGTGAGCAAGTGGGAAAGGGGACTGAGCATTCCTGACGTGTCCCTGCTGATTCCGATTGCCGATGTGCTGGGTGTAACGGTAACGGAGTTGCTCTACGGGGAGCGTCTTGGAAGTGAAAGCAGGCTCGGCATTGAGGAGATAGAAGACTTGGTTACCTGTTCGATGGATTTGTCGAGGCAGGAAAGGAGCGTACAAAGAAAGCGCCGAAAAAAATGGATATTGGTATATATTGCAGCGGTTTTTGCCGTGGTTTTGGAAACGGCCCTGCTCATGCTGAACGGTTTTACGGAACTGGAAGACCTGTATCTGGTGGAAGGGCTGATGCTGACTTTTGGAGGCTGGTTCTGTCTTTTTGCAAAAGAAATACTGCCCAAGTATTATGATGAAAATAAGGTGGATTATATTACTGACGGTTTCTTTAGGATGCATATGCCGGGAATACATTTCAACAACCGTAACTGGCCGCATATTTTAAAGGCAGTAAGGATATGGACCCTTTCGGCGGCGGTTTTGTGGCCCTTACTGAGCGGAGGGATGAGATTTCTTTTGGGAAAAGAAGTATGGCAGGTGGCGCAATGGATTGCTGCGATGGCTGTATCCTTTAGCATCTTTATACCCGTATGTGTGATGGGGAAAAAGTATGAGTAGATTGGTTGGAATTGAAAATTATCCATGTCATATCAGAGCGATAAATCGGCATTTGCAGATGAATTTATAGAACTTTCCCTATTTTTCAAGGCTTTTAGAGCCTCATACAGTGAATTGCTATGTATTTTCCCTTGTTTTTGCCCTTATGGGCAGTTTACAAGGGAAAGTTTTTCTGAATGTATCTAATCGTTGCCTGCCACCTTATCCAACAGCCTTGCGGAAGTCCGCTTTGCCTCCCTTGTGGCATGGGCATACACATTCATGGTGGTACTCACGTCAGAGTGTCCCAAGAGTTCCTGCACGTCCTTCGGCGCTGCACCGTTTGACAGCAGGTTGCTTGTATAAGTATGGCGGAGCTGGTGGAAGTGAAAGCCCTCAAATCCGTCCAGTTTCTTTGCCAGTGTCCGGCAGACGATACTCAATGTACTCGGCGTTTCAAGGCAGCCGTCCGGTCTTAAACATACAAATGAGATTTCGTTGTAATCCGCCGGAATGTCCTGCGTGTTCTCCAAGCTGTAATACTCATAGTAAACCCTGTTTTTGTCCTGCACTTCCTTGTAGTAATTGCGGTGGTACAGTTCCCCGTACTGCATCTGATTTCTAAGCTGCTCTTTCCTTGCCTTTTTCAGTATGGCGGTAAGCGTGTACCCAAAATCAACCGTCCGCACTTTCTTACGTTTAGTCGGTCCGATAATCGTTTTGTGCTTTGCGCCGTCATAGCGGACACTCCGCTTTACCGTTAAATACTGTTCCTCAAGGTTGATGTCCTGCCAGGTCAGCCCACATACCTCGCCGATCCTAAGACCTGCATAGTAGGCTATCTGTATCGGCAGAACCGCAGAGATATTTTTCTTTTCAAGATAAGCGATAAGTTTTTCATAGTCATCATGGGAAATCGGCTGTGTGCCCGATTGTCCCATATCTTCCTCTGAAAACAAATCCACTTCCTCTGCCTTTCGTTTCAGCTTGATGTACTGCATTGGATTGAACGTAATCAGTTGCTCTGGGAATACCGCAAAACGGAACGACTGCTGTAAAACTGCTGAGAATGAATGGATATAGTCTTTGCTCAATCCTTTTTTCACTTTCCCGTCGGGATATGTTCCTCCGAAAGTAAGCAGGTCAAGGAATGTCTGCAAATGCTCCGCTGTTACGGTTTTTAATCTGCGGTCAGCAACAGGATGTTTCTTAATGCAACGTATCGCACCGAGATAATTTTCCACCGTACCGTTGCTAAGAGTGCCGACCTTTAATTCTTTCTCCGCCCAAATATCGAGCAGTTCCCCAAGCGTGATGTTGTCAGCTTTTGCAATGAATTTCTTTTCTTCGTAATCCTCCATTGCCTGCCGTAACAGCTTTTCCGTCTCGCTCTTGCTTTCCGTACCCGTAAACTCTTTCTGTACCAAGTTGCCGCTTGCGTCCTCCACATAGAAGCGGTAGTACCATTTCTTTCCTTTTTTTCTTACAGAACCTTTTGCCATAATCCGTTCTCCTTTCGATAACGGGCAATCGGAACTGATGAAATGCTTTCTGCGTGTAAGTATATCATGACTCCGATTGCTTTACTATACCGATTCGGATTCTTCCTCTGATACCATAGAAAGAAGATTTGCAAGCCTTGTAGTGGCTGTTTCGGGATTTTTGGAATAGAGCCTCACAATATCGCCCATATCATTAAACATGTTTACAGTGTGGGTGATTTCCCGAAGGAACATGATCTCGTTATATTCCTTATTTGATTCAAACCCCATTGTCTGGGCAAGTGTGGCATTTTCCGCATTGTCCTTAAAATTCTTACAGGCAAACTGGAAAGAATCCACGAACAATTCATACTCCCTTAACATCAGCAGCAGTAAATCCTTTGTAAAGTCTGACTCCGCCTGTTCCATATTAAACGGTAGCTTTGCGAGAATGGAGGACATCACATCACGAATGAATAATTCCCTTTTATCCGTAATGTCTGTTTCGTATTCCTCCGTTTCCCCTTTCAGCCACTCCACAGACACATGGAGGGCTTCCGACAGACCTTCCAAGACCAGCTTCTTTGTATTGTCGATTGTTCCCGCCTCATAGCGCACGATTGTGGAAGTGGCTACCCCCATCTTCTCTGCGACATAAGGCTGGTTCAATCCCAACTCCACCCTCCGCTGCTTTGCCCTGCTACCGATCAGCCTGCGCAATTCTTTATCTTTCATGTTGATACGCCTCCTTTGTCGGTATGTTTATACCATACCACACAAAAAACAATAATGCAATATGCAACTTAAAAATAATTTTTATATTATCATAATGCTTGACAAGGATATATAAAAGCGGTATAGTATCAGTACACACAAAATTGCGTAATGCAATTTAAAAGGAGGGAAGTTGATGACAGAAACGAAGATTGCAATGACAATCGAGGAGGCGTCCGAGTATACGGGAATCGGCAGGAACACCATGAGAAACCTTGTGGAATGGGGAAAGCTGCCGGTCTTAAAAATCGGGCGAAAGGTACTTATCAAAAGCGATATTTTGGAAAAGTTCATGGAAGTGAACGAGGGAAAGAACCTGCGGGATAAGGGCGATGTAAAAGCGGTAACACGAAAATCAGCAGTATAAAAGGCGGCTTCTTACGAAACCGCCTCAGGTATGTATCAGACTGAAGCCATGATATACCTACACGCAAATAGATTATATCATGTGCTTTCTTCTGGTACAAGCGGAAATTTGCGGGAATGGGCAGAAAGTGGGTTGAAAAAATAAGTCCATATGGCAAAAGCTGACTTAAAAAATCGATTGATTTCTGTATTTTCGGTTGAAAAAGTCAACTGATGTTTTGGCGACGCTTTCAATGTAGCATAAAGTGACTGTAAAAGTTCAACTGATTTTCTCCATTTTCAGTTGAAAGAAATTTCAGGTAGTACTTTTTACTATCATGTGCGGCAGCACTTTTTGATGGCATGATGGCAGTTTTTATCGTCATAAGTGCCATCACTTTTTGCTATCATAGCGGCATCATTTTAGGCGAAGTGATAGCGTTTTTTGCCATCACAAATGGCAAAGTGCATCATTTTTCACTATCATGGCGGCAGTTTTGTAGGTATAATTCGAGTGCCTATAGGGGAGTTCCTTTCTCTTAAAGCCCTCGGCGTTTGAGAGCGAAATACACCCATTGCACAAACTTCGTTTATGCAATGGGGATTTCGCCCCTGCGGGGAGCAAATTCACGCAAACGTGAATTACAAATGCTGACGCATTGGAATTAACCGACTATGCCGCCCACTCACAATCTGTCCCGCCATACCTCCGCTTGCTCCAATCTGATACTGCCATTTGCAGGAGGGAGGACAAAGCACAATACAGAGACATTCATTTATCCGCATGAGCAAGTTGCCCAATGTCAGGGGCAGGATTACCTATATATCCAGCCACGCAAAGCAGGAAAACCTGTATGCGGTCTATGAAACGGCAGACCGCCACTACTGGACGGAGCTTGCGAAATGCAATCAGCAGGAATTTGAAAAAAGCGGTACGGAGGGGAAGTGCATTGAGGCGAGGGAATTTATCATTGCCCTGCCCGAATCATTCCCAAACCTCTATGAGCCAGACAAGCTGTTACAGCTTTTTACAGACCGTTTCAAAGAAAAGTATGGTGTGGAGTGCGTATCGGCGTTGCACCATAACAAACGAAAGACAAATTACCATATCCATCTTATTTTTTCGGAACGGGAACTGTTGCCCGAACCCATAGAAAAAACTGCCACACGCAATATGTTCTATAACGAACAGGGAAAACACGTCCGCACCAAAAAAGAGATATTTGACGAAAACGGAAATGTCCGCAAAGGCTGTAAAATCGTGAAGAAAGGCGAAGTATATGAGCGCAATCTCTTTACTGCCAAGGACAAGCTGTTCAAGCAGGAGAATTTTGTTGACGAGGTAAAGCATTTCTATACTGACCTTATCAACCTTCTTGTAAAAGATGACAAAGAAAAACTCCATGTGTTCGACAACAGCAGATTGTATCTTGCTACCAAGAAGATAGGGAAAAATAACCCGAAAGCGGAACAGATACAGACCGATAATGAAATGCGTATGCGCTGGAATTGTGAGGTAGACAGGGCAATTGTCAGCGGTGTTTCTGAAACGGAGATACAACAGATAAAGAAAAAATATATCACAGACCGCATCAGAGAATCCGTTGATATATTCGGCAGTCAGCCGGAACGTCTGGGAAGTATTATTATGACTGCTGTTACGGTACTGGCGCTGCTGATTTCTAAAGTATTGGATAAGGCAAGGGAACTGTCGGCAAAGTTTTTTGAGAAAGAAACGGTACAGTCGGTTGCAGAACCAAGCGATGTAAGAACGGTACAAATAATCCCGCAAACGGATAATGTGTCAAAGCAGGGGCATAATCTCCTTAAAGGATTGACTGCTGATCCGTCAGCACAAAAACGAGAGTTACAGTCACGAACACAGGTAACAGAACAAGAAACACCGCAGATACCGCCAAAGCCTGTCATGTCCGCAGAAGCCGCCGCATATCCAAAGCTGCTAAAGATTTATAAGGAGTTAAACCGTCAAAACGGGATTATCTTTGACGCAGAGAGGGAGCACAATGAGTTGGAGATTGAGCGTGACATCCTGAAAGGTTTTGCAAAACTGACCAAGAAAGGGGAACTGCAAAGCAGGATTGACCGCAAGAACGAGGAAATAGATATTCTGAAAGTCGGTTTATCGGGGATAGTCAAACGGTATGGATTCCAAACGGTGTATGATTTCTACAAAGCCTTTGCCGCCGCTAAAACAGCTAATTCTGAATATCGGGACAAAGCCGAAAAGTGGGAAGAACGATATGGCGTAAAAGCACAAAGGCGGAAAGAAATCGTACACAGACGATTACAGAATTATCAAAGAGAGAAGACTGATAAACAAATGAATCGTATTTCAAGAAGCAAGGATAGAGGGGCGAGATAAGCTCCTCTACAAATTATTGCGTATAAACAGAAATTTCTCTTATTGCCCGTTTGACTTGGAAAATTTTCGTAGAATTGACATGATATATGTGGTAGAATAGTAAATAATCTTTGCAGATTTGAGGAGGTTATGTCATGGAGAGAAGCGAACAGTCAAATTCTTTCGAACAACAAATGGCAGAACAGATAATATTTGAAAAAGTCCAAAATTGGCTAAACAAAAACTTAAAAGAAAATGCAAAAATCCTTGTGGGAAAAACGTATATGCAGCCGGACTTTTATTCCAAGGAAGATGGCATTATTGGAGAAATTTTTGCACATATTGGAAAGTCGAAAAAAGGGCAGGATAACAAAATTGCAAATGATATTCTTAAAATGCTTCTTCTTGAAAAATTAGAGAAAAGAACGTACAGAAAAATAATTGTTGTGTGTGACGAACAGGAAATGAAAAAAATTACAGGAACATCTGTCCTTGCCGAATGCATCAGACAATTTGATATAGAGGTAAAGATGATTAATATTGAAACAGATTTGCGAACTATGCTGATAGCTGCGCAAAAAAGACAAAGAATGATAAATGCGTAATATACTATATCTGCAAGACAGTTCTTAGTAAAAATTGGAGGTAACAGATAATGGGAAAAGATTATATAGAAGTGAACTCATTTGGAAAAGTATTTCCCAAAAAGGGAGCGAATGCTAGAACACCGTATGAACACCAAAAGAATGCAATGGAGAATCTTGATATTATTAATAAAAGCAATCAGTATAGCACTATGATTGTCCTGCCAACTGGTGGCGGCAAGACTTATACTGCTTCTATGTGGCTTCTGAAAAATGCATTGAATCTTAAGAAAAAAATTCTATGGATTGCGCACCGCCAAATGCTTCTTGACCAAGCGGCAGAATCTTTCCAGAAGTTTGCATATTCAGAAGTGATACCTCATATCCCTTTTTTCCAATATCGGATTGTATCTGGTTCATCCTGCCATGACAGGCCAATAGATATCAAGGCTACAGATAATTTATTGATTGTCAGCAAAGACAGCATAGGAAGAAATCTAAACAGCCTTGATTCGTGGCTGGCTGGTGAAAAGGAAATTTTTCTGATTATAGATGAGGCGCATCATTCAACGGCCAAGACATACCGCAGGGTAATTGAATATGTTCAGTCAAGAGTCCCAAATGTAAAATTAATTGGACTGACTGCTACGCCCTTTCGTACTACTAATGATGAGCAGGGACTTCTTTCAAAAATTTATGAAGATGGCTTGCAGGACGGAAAAGTTGTTCATGGGAATATTGGCATAACATACCAAATTGGATTAAAAGAGTTGATTAACCGCCACATTTTGTCAAAACCAATTTTTGAAAGTTACTATACAGATGAAATGTACGGGGAAGCTTTGGGATTAGATGGCTGGGAAAGCATTCAGCGTCTGGATGTGCTGCCCGAGGACGTGGCAGGACAGATGGCAGACAGTGCGGCACGGAACAAACTGATTGTAAGTACATACCAGTCAAAACAAAAAGAATATGGGCAAACAATCGTATTTGCAATCAATGTGATACACGCAATTCATCTAAGTGCGTTATTTAACAAGGCGGGTATCAGGTCAGAGTTTATTGTATCAGATGTAAGGGATTCTGTTACAGGAGTCCGAACCAGCAGGGAAGATAATGAAAGAAAGTTAGAGGAATATAGATTAGGGAAAATACAGGTACTTGTAAATGTGAATATTTTGACAGAGGGTGTAGACATACCGCAGACCAAAACTGTATTTTTGGCAAGGCCAACCGTTTCTACGATACTTATGACGCAGATGATAGGACGTGCGCTTCGGGGGGAAGCAGCAGGAGGAACAACTGCTGCATATATTGTTTCATTTGTGGATAACTGGAATGAACATATTGCATGGGTAAATCCAGACAGTTTGTTTGGTGGTAATAATGAATTTACAGATAACCCTATAGAGCATATAAAGCATGAATTACGAATGATTGCCATTTCCAAAATTGAGGAGTTTGCCTCCGTGCTTGATGATTCTGTCGATACTGCTTCATTGGAAAAATTGCCATTTGTACAGCGGATTCCTATTGGTATGTATGCGTTTGCTTATCTGGAAGAAAATGGAATAGATTATTCTTATCAGGTAATGGTATATGATAGCACCAGAAAGGCATATGAGGATATGATGCTTGCGCTTCCAGGGTTATTTGAAAGTTTCGGCTGTATAGATGAATATCCGGCATATGAATTATTGGAGGAAATGGCGGCACATTGCAGAGATACTTTTTTCTTAGGAGAAATGATTCCTCCATATGAAGAAAAAGACATTATACGGATATTAAAATATTACGCTCAATATGAAACACCACCACAGTTTTATTCTTTTGATGATATCGACAGAAGCAGACTGGATGTTTCTGCGATTGCGAAATATATTTGGGATGAAGATATGGGACAGAGACAGAAAACAGAGTATGTAAACTCTTTGTGGGAAAACAGCGATGATAATCTGTTAAAATTATTTTTTGGAAGAAAACTGTATTTTTGGAGACAGCTTGATATTGAACTGACAAAATTATCCAATCCGCATATTTATGATGACGAGGAAAACGTGCAATGCGGAAGAAGAAATCTGGAGGAGTTATCCTTATTTGAAATCGGAAAAGTGAATCCGGAATTAGAAAAAAAGCTTCGGAATGCTGCATTTGAACAGTCAAAAGATACTGACGGGAACTATACCTGTGCCTGTTGTGGGAAAAAAGGAACAGACCGGATTTTCTTTCAGGTAGACCATATTAAACCAATGAATAGAGGCGGCAAAACAATAACGGAGAATTTACAGATACTTTGCAGACAATGTAATGGGATAAAGGGGGATAAAATTGATTGAATTATATTATGATTCATTTGACCTTGCCTGCATTATTCATAGTCAGGATCTGGGCACCAGGACGGCAAGCGATATGTTGGAGAAAGTGTGGAAACAAGACAATCTTTATCTAACCCCATATTATCGCACAAATTTGCGCAGCTTATATCTTGATGTTCATTATTGGATAGACTATTTATGTGACAAGCCACTAATAGACAGGGAATTTCCATCTATTCAGAAAGATTTTATGTCTTTTGGAAAGGAAGTTAATGAAGGAGCATTTGTTACGGATTATTTCGATATTGATTTATTTTTTAAAATGAAGCGATTGCAAATTCTTTATTTGGACGGTCAGGATTATGTAAGAATGAAGTTGAGGACTTTGCTCAAAGCATACGGATATAAGCGCAGGACTCAGAAATTGTTAAAATATTTTCATGAATGCCTGATGTTTTATCATATGCAGACATATCTTCGTGGAAAAGAAGAATGTGATATTGGGGAGATCGGACTTGATGAAATGATAATTATTCGGATAATCTAAATCCGTAAAAAATCATCATTGGAGGCAAAATTATGGTTAATAATGAAAAAATGGACATAATGAACGATAGGGAATTTACCTCTTTATATCAAAAATCAAAAAAGCTGATTGACAATGCCCGAAGCAATATGGGGCAGATGGCAAATACTATTACAGTCATTACAAGTTTTTGGCTTGGACGTTATATTGTTGAACAGGAACAACAGGGACAAGAACGCGCAAAATACGGCTCAAAAATAATTGATTCCTTATCCGCTTATCTTACAAAAGAATATGGCAGAGGATTTTCCAGAAGCAATGTTGCAGGTATGCGACAGTTCTATATGGTTTATAAAGATAGGGAAAATGAAATTATCCAATCAACGATTGGACAATTCGGACAGAGGAGCGAAATAATCCAATCAGGAATTGGACAATTGGATATGACATATGCCAGACTGCCATTTAAACTGAGCTGGACACATTATCAGATTCTGATGCGCATTGAAGACAAGGATGAAAGGGATTTTTACGAAAAAGAAGCAATTCGTTCCGGTTGGAATGTATCTACTTTGAAAAGACAGTATCATTCCAGCCTGTATGAAAGGCTTGCTTTAAGCAGGAATAAAGATGATGTGCTGCGATTGGCAAATGAAGGCGCAATACCGCAGAAACCGGAAGATATTTTACATACGCCTTATGTCCTTGAATTTGCGGGATTGGAGGATAAGGCATCTTATCATGAAAGTGATTTGGAATCGGCAGTCATTGATAAAATGCAGAAATTTTTGCTGGAACTGGGAAAAGGATTTTTATATGAACAGCGTCAGAAGCGATTTTCATTTCATGACAAGAATTTTTATGTTGACTTGATTTTATATAATCGGCTGCTGCGTTGTTATGTTCTTATTGACTTTAAAGCAGATGAACTGACTCATCAGGATTTAGGACAGATGCAGATGTACGTTAATTATTACGACCGTTATGAAAGAATAGAGGGAGAAAATCCAACCATTGGCATTCTTCTCTGCAAAAAGAGTGATGAAGCATTAGTTGATTTGACATTACCGGAAGATGCCAATATTTATGCAAAGGAGTATGAATTATATTTGCCGGATAAAAAAACATTGCAACGAAAGTTAAAAGAATGGCTTGATGAAGAACAAGACAAAAATAATGAAGAATAGAAATCTTAGGGCTGATTTAGAAAATATTAAAAATCAAAATCAACCCTAATTGGTCATATCTTTTTTTGAATTTTACCACAGTTCTAAAGAATCTTCCGCATCTACCCACATCTGCATACTCTCCTCAAGATACAATCTTGCATATTCAAGCGGCTCATCTATTGCCAGGGCATTTAAGGCGCATTCAGAGCATGGAGTGGTTTTCAATCCATCTTCTGCCTTGTTGCAGTCTATTCGTAAAAAATAACCTGCATAGGTATATACGTCAATGCTGTTATGGTGGATATTGTATGTTGCGTAAATCATATTCATTTTTTATCTGTCCTCTTTTCATTGATTTTTTGAAAGCATTTCAATCAGTTCACAATTCCCGTATGTTTTGTGTTATAATGTTTTATGTGATTTTGTTTCCCTCATTTTTTCCCTCATCAGGGTTCGTAATGCCCTGTGGGAAGATATAACACAAGGGAAACTTTAAGGGA
>ERZ777011.507-NODE-507-length-59586-cov-16.934118_pt1 | contig 59586 bp, 44 predicted proteins | sample MGYA00374964_ERZ777011 | MGnify/ENA primary metagenome ERZ777011 (study PRJEB29310, sample SAMD00008975) | mouse gut metagenome | study: EMG produced TPA metagenomics assembly of the Metagenome analysis of fecal microbiota from mouse which was promoted...
TTGATTTCGCTGCCATAAAATTTTTAATCAATAAAATTTAGACAAGCTCTTAGAGCCGGTAACCTTACGGCTGGCGGTGGTGAGAAATAATACAAGACGAGTTCACTCACTAATTTTAAAAGATAATATCCCTATTCAATCTCTATTTTACATGAGTTGAGGGGTGTTTTCCGCTTTTTTATGCTTTCAAAACAATTTATTGTTGTAAGATTTGGCTTTTTTATCTATCTTTACACGTTGAAAAAGGATGGTGGCTTTGCCTTATGCGATATTTACATCTGAAAACAACACTCGGCACCGCACTCCGTCCCCATAACGGTTACAATTATAATATTTAAGTAAGTATTGAAAATTAGTTTATAATAAGTAAATGCTGTGCTTATTTAAATTTTGAATCTTTTGGATGCTTTCATGATTTCTCATCAGTCGCATAGCCCGCTATGCTCCTTCTTCGGAATCATGAAATCATCTCAAAATCTCCTAAAATTTAATATAAGCTAATTTCCGACACTTACTTATCACACACTTCATAAAATATCAAAAGACGTCATGAACAAAAAATTATTTTATCTGACTCTTGGTGTAGCAGTGATCGGAATGACCGGTTGCTCTAAAAAACTGGGTCAGTTTAAAAGCGATTTCTTTACTACTGTTCCCACTCCGTTAGAAACCGTGGGTGAAAATGTGCCGGGTACAATCACCGGTAAGATTCCCGCTAAATTCATGGTGAAAAACGCCAAAGTTACCGCAACCCCGGTCATTACCTGGACTGACGGTGAATCAGCCGCCCAACCTGTGATATTCCAGGGCGAAAATGTGCGTGCCAACGGACAGGTGGTGAATTACAAGGAGGGAGGATCCATCTCCATACCCTTCAATGTGGCTTATCAGGCAGCCATGGCAAAAAGTGATCTTTACCTTGATTTTGCTGTTGACCAAAACGGCAAACTTTATGCTCTTCCCCGTGTAAAGGTCGGTTACGGTGTTGTGGCAACCTCTACCCTTGCTTCTGCCAAGACTGTGACTCCGGCTCTTGCCAAAGATAATTTCCAACGCATCATCAACGAAAAATATTCTGCCGATATCCACTTCCTGATCAATCAGGCAAACATCCGCGCCAACCAGACTGACAAAGCAGATTATATAGATCTCAACAAACGTCTTCAGGAGGCAAACACTGCCGCAAACCAGGAGATTGCCGGCATTACCGTAAATTCATACGCTTCTCCCGACGGTGCGCTCAACTTCAATACGCAGCTTGCTGAGAAACGTGAGGCAAACACTACAAAATACATGGAGAACCAGCTCAAAAAAGACAAAATCACAGAATTCGGTGAGCTGACTTCTTCTTTCACTCCTGAAGATTGGGAAGGTTTCCAGAAACTTGTGGAGAAAAGCAACATCCAGGACAAGGAACTTATCCTCAGCGTCCTCAAAATGTATCCCGATCCCGAACAGCGCGAGCAGGAAATCCGCAATCTTTCTTCTGTATTCAATGAACTTGCCGACCAGATTCTTCCACAGCTACGTTATTCACGCGTAATGGCGTCCATCAACGTTATCGGCAAGAGCGACCAGGAACTTATCGAACTTTTCAACACAAATCCCAAAGCCCTCACAGTAGACGAAATCCTCTACATCGCCACTCTTACCGATGACAACACCAAGAAGATGGAGGTTTACAACAAGGCTGCCGAGATTTATCCTAAGGATTACCGCACTTTCAATGACCTCGGTCTCACTCAGTATGTTGCCGGCGACTATGAAGGTGCCAAATCAAACTTCGAACATGCCCGCCGCCTGAATCCCTCTGCAAAAGAGCCTGAGATGAACCTTGGTCTGATCTCCATGCTTAACCACAATTACACCAAGGCTCAGGAGCAGATCGGTGCCGCAGCCGGTGTTCCCGAAGCCGCCGATGCTCTCGGTGTGTACTACCTCACACAGGGAGACCTTGCAAAGGCTGTGCGCACATTCGGTGATTCCAAGACCAACAACGCCGCATTGGCTCAGATTCTTTCTCAGGATTACTCAGCTGCGAAGTCCACTCTTGCCTCTATCAAGAATCCGGATGCAACCACTTATTATCTGACTGCAATCCTCGGCGCGCGCACAAACAATGAGAACATGGTCATGAGCAACCTGCGTCAGGCAGTGAAACTTGACAAATCGCTCCTCAGCCGCGCCAAGAGCGACCTCGAATTTGGAAAATACAACCTTTCTTACCTCTGATAAATACACCCCCAGACTATTTAAGTCTGACTTACGGGCAGACGTTGTCACTGAAAATGAACAACGTCTGCTCTTTTTTTATTATCTTTGTGGAGACAATGATTAGTTGATTAATTAATAGTGTGTTTAAAATATGAAACGCCTTTTCCTTCTCGATGCATATGCGCTTATTTTCCGTGCATATTATGCTCTTATAAAAATGCCACGGATCACTCAGTCCGGTTTCAATACATCTGCTATTTTCGGATTTGTGAATACACTTGAGGAGCTGCTCCGAAAGGAAAAACCTTCGCATATCGCGGTATGCTTCGACCCCGCCGGTCCCACATTCCGTAACGAAGCGTTCGAACAATACAAGGGTGAGAGACCTTCCACACCGGAAGACATCAAGCTTTCCGTGCCTATTATCAAGGAGATAGTAAAAGCATACAACATTCCTGTGGTGGAAGTGGAAGGGTATGAGGCAGACGATGTGATAGGAACTCTTGCGCGGCGTGCGGAAAAAGAGGGATACACCACATATATGATGACTCCCGACAAGGATTTCGGTCAGCTTGTATCTCCTGCCGTTCTTCAATACAAACCAGCCTACAGAGGTCAGGATTTTGAAATCCGTGGCGAGAAAGAGGTATGTGAACGTTACGGAATAAAACGCACATCACAGGTAATCGACCTGCTTGCTCTGATGGGCGACAAAATCGACAATATCCCCGGATGCCCCGGTGTAGGAGAAAAGACAGCCATTAAACTTATCGAGGAATTCGACAGTGTCGACAATCTCGTTCTTCACACCGAAGAATTAAAGGGTGCGTTGAAGAAGAAAGTGGAAGAAAACAAGGAACAGATACTTTTTTCTAAATATCTCGCAACAATCTGCACCGATGTCCCCGTAGAGGAATCAATAGAAGACCTTAGACTCCGTCCTGCCGACAGAGACAAACTTTTTGCCATATTCAAGGAACTGGAATTCAAGACTCTCATAGACCGCGTGGGAAGAAGAATGAATGCGGATGAAAAGCCATTTGTCAATTCGCAGTCAGTGAAAAAAAATGAAGGAAGATTGTCACTTTTCGATGAAGATGAACTTGACACCCTGTCATCGCCCGCTCCGGAACCCGTTAACCTGAAGACTCTCGATCATTCTCCGCATTACATTTACATAGACACTGTCGAGAAACTCAGGGAATTTGAACAAAAAGGCTCTGATGCCGAAATTTGCGGCATTTTCATTATTGCCGATGGGGAAAACGAGGTTTCCGCAGAATGGATAGGCACATCTGTCGCATTCCAAAATGGCACAGCAGCCTATATGCCCGCCTCATTCACTGAGGGACGCATGTGGATTCTTGACCTCATGGCACGTCCTGACATAATAAAAGTCAGCTGCAATTCAAAAAGAGACTATGTGGTTGCCGCCCGTTCACGAAAAGATGGTGAAAATCCTTTGACCAACTATTTCGATGTGTCGCTGGCGCATTATCTGTTACAGCCCGAAATGCGCCATAATCCGGAAAACCTGTCTGTAACATATCTAAACTACGAGATGCTTCCCAATCCGGGTACCTCTTCTTCACGCCGCGGAACAAAAATATGGAACTCCCGTGATGTGGAAAACGACCTGATCACCCCCTGGGCATGTGAAAACGCCGACATTGCATTACGTCTGTATCACCCTCTGCTTGATGAAGTAAGAAAAGAAGATATGGAATCCCTGCTTTGCGACATTGAACTTCCTTTGGTCAGGGTTCTGGCAGACATGGAACTTACCGGCGTGAGAATAGACGTAGACGCGCTGAACGAGGCGGCACGCAATATGGAAATCCGTATAAACACTCTTGAGGGTGAAATCTGCGATATAGCGGGTGAAAAATTCAATGTAGGCTCACCTTCCAAGGTTGGAGAGATTCTTTTCGACAAGCTCTCACTCGATTCAAAAGCGAAAAAAACCAAGACAGGACAATATTCCACAAGCGAGGATGTATTGGAAAAACTGGTTACCAAACACCCTATTGTAAGCAAAATCATGGAATTCAGAGCACTGAAAAAACTCTACACTACCTACCTGACCGCACTGCCAGCCGCCATAAACCTCGTGACAGGAAAGATACACACCAACTACAACCAGACTGTCACCGCTACAGGCAGAATATCCTCCACTGCTCCCAATCTGCAGAATATTCCTGTGCGCGATGACGAAGGGAGGGAAATACGCAGGGCTTTCATAGCCGATCCGGGACATTTGTTCCTTTCCGCCGACTATTCGCAGATAGAACTGCGCCTTGTCGCCGATTTCGCCAATGACAACACCATGCTTCAGGCATTCCGCGACGGTGATGACATACACGCCATCACGGCAGCCAGGATATACCACAAGACACCGCAGGAAGTAACCGACAATGAACGCCGCAAGGCAAAGACGGCAAATTTCGGCATTATATATGGCATATCCGCTTTCGGTCTTTCATCACGTCTCAACATTCCGCGTGGCGAGGCTAAGGAAATCATAGATTCCTATTTCGCCACATTCCCTACAATACACAAATATATGTCGGATTCTGTCGAGCATGCACGTGAAAAAGGATACGTAACAACCCGTATGGGTCGCAAACGTTATCTGCCGGATATCAATTCCAAGAATCCCGTTGTCAGGGGATATGCGGAAAGAAACGCAATCAACGCCCCTATTCAGGGATCGGCAGCCGACATCATAAAACGCGCCATGGTGGACATAGCGCGTGAGATGCGTGAGAAACAGATGAAATCACGCATGATAATGCAGGTTCACGACGAGTTGAACTTCGATGTGGTTCCCGAAGAACTCCCGGCAATGCAGGAAATGGTATCCAGGCTCATGGAAAACGCCTATAAGGGACGCGTAACCCTTACCGCCTCCTGCGGTGTAGCCGACAACTGGCTCGATGCCCACTGACAGAACAAAAGAGGAAGTGTGAATACGTATTCACACTTCCTCTTTTGTCAAGTAAGCAGTATGGGCTAATCTCAACGATCGGCCCATACTAAAAATTAAAATTAGGTTGAATCAAATCATCTTATTCATATAGTAATATTGCGAATCTTTATAATATCGCTTTTATAAGATGAAGCAACCGGATTTATGATTATCACCTGTAAATCTAATTTCCATCAATTTTTATTTTTCGATTGCAAATGTATATAAAATTTTGAATTTTACAAAACAAAAGATAAAAATATTTTCATAAAATTTAAAATTTCCTGTTTTTATATAAAAAAACTTGTTTTTACTTCATTTTCAGACAGCCGTCAGGAGCTGTATCCGTTACAATCACAGGTTTTCGATAGATATTTTGCGCGAGTTCTTCAAGATTCCGCTTCCCTTCGGCACGTGCACGTCTCACCACACCCGTGCTATAAAGTCTTTTGATGGAATTCTTTTTTATTTCCGCCTTTACAATATTTTCTTCCCTGTCCGTGAGTTTATCGCTGCGCAACACGCCAAGCAACCCGATGTTTTTAGTATCTATGACCTCCCATGAATTATCTTCTGTCGATTCATATAATTCCACAATTTCAGGAGGCAGAATAATTCTGACCGTATCACCCAAGGTATCTGCATTTAGTTTCTCAAGATCAAAAGATATGCTTCCAGACTGTTTCTGGATTCCGAAAATCACCTTGTCATTAATAGTGTCGAGCACCGGTATCTCGCTGTAAATATCCACCGCGCAAAGACGCACCATGCTCTCTATTTCATTTATACGCGCCTTCCCTGTCTCTACATCTGCCTTCGCAGGAGATTTAAAATAAAAATATATGAATCCTGCTGCAACTGCCAAAACAACACAGTATATGAGAAATTTTATAATCCTTAACATATGCTTAACCAAGTATTGAAAATTAATTTATAATAAGTAAATGCCGTGCTTATTTAAATCATGAAAGCATACAAAAGATTAAAAATTTAAATAAGCTAATTTCCAACACTTACTTATAGATTTATATTACTTACCGAATACCACTTCGGCATGATAACCGCGAGAAGCGAAAAGATTTTCAAAATAAGCACGAGCCTTGCGCTCTGCAGTGTCCGTAAGTCTCTTCTTGAAAACAGGATTATTCTCCACCTCTTTTTTAAAAGAGGCATTAGCCTTCTCCTTTATTTCCGCCCTTTCTTTGGAATCAAGTTCACTGCGCAGCAGACCAATGTTTTCATACTCTTTCCTCATACCCATGTCACGTCCCGTTATTTCCGTCCTCACAGGAGGCAATATGACTCTCACTTTCATATTGTCATCGTCAAATATGAAATCATCCGGCTGCAATTCCGAAAGATCTATATAAGCCCGCATATATGAATCATAAGAGTATACGGCTATACGTTTTCCTATGGTATACCAGTCGGAAGATTCCAGCTTTGCCGTTTTAGTTATCGACATGGATGCCAGTGCCATTTTATTTACCGAACGTATTTCCTGATAGATTTCAGTCTTGAAACTGTCATCTTTCCTGTCACAGGAAACATATGTGATTCCTGTCATCAACAAAACCGTAAGCAGATATTTTTTCATTCGTTATTACTGATTCGTTTCATCAGTAATAACGCCGATTTACCCCGATGGTTGTAAATTATGACATGTAAAAAGGCTGTAGATAACCTGTAGATAAGTGTCATAAATCTGTTGATAAGTATGTAGAAAACTCTATGATAACTTTGTTTACAGGAATTTTAGCTTTTAAATGAATTTCTTATACAAAAACAGATTTGAAACATGCAATATCTGCACCAATTTAGTTTTTGCATACTTTTCATCATGGTTATCTACTGTTTCAAGTATGGTTTTCTACAGTTTTCAACCTCGTTTACTGAAGAATTTATTAACTTTGCAATTATCTACAGGATGTTGATAACATCCGCATGCGATTGAGAATCAATCCTACCCCCTGTAGATAACATGATAATAAAGTATGCATAAAGTTCAATAACTCATATTTCCAAATTTTAAGGTAAAAAGTTATTGTCACTTATCTACACCATTTATTATTATTGTTTGTTTTTTATTAAATTTTTAATTTAAACTTAAACCTAAATAATAAAAAAGCCATGACACATCAAGAGCTTCGCGAAGAGATACTCCGGCTTAAGAAAGAGAAAAACGCATTGATAATGGCACATTATTATCAGCGCGATGAAATACAGGAGATAGCAGACTTCATAGGCGATTCACTCGCCCTTGCCCGTCAGGCGGCAAAGACAGATGCCGACATAATAGTGATGTGTGGAGTGCATTTCATGGGTGAGACGGCAAAGATACTTTGTCCCGGCAAAAAAGTGCTGGTTCCGGATATGGCTGCGGGATGTTCTCTTGCCGACAGTTGCGATGCTGACGATTTCCGCAGATTTGTAGAAGCTCATCCCGGATATACGGTGATAAGTTATGTAAACACTTCGGCAGCCGTCAAGGCACTTACCGATATAGTGGTGACATCGGGCAACGCCCGCAAGATAGTTGAGTCGCTTCCTGCCGATGAAAAAATAATCTTCGGACCGGATAAGAATCTGGGGGGATATATAAATTCTGTTGCAAGCCGCGACATGCTTCTATGGCAAGGTGCATGTCATGTCCACGACCGTTTTTCCATAGATAAAATAATGGATCTTAAAAAGGAGCATCCTGAGGCAAAAATTCTCGTTCATCCTGAATGTCGCCGTCCGTTGCAGCTCATAGCCGACAAAGTGGGTTCTACAGCCGCTCTGCTTGAGTTTGCGGAGAAAGACGAGGCTCCGGAATATATAGTGGTCACGGAAAGCGGTATCCTTTTCGAGATGCGCCGCAAATGCAGCTCCAAGCGTTTTATCCCGGCGCCTGCCGAGGATTCGGAATGCCAGTGTAACGAATGCGATTACATGAAGCTGAATACTCTGGAAAAAGTCTATGCAGCCTTGCGCGATGAAGCTCCGGAGATACACGTTGATCCCGAGGTAGCAGCTAAGGCGATACGCCCCATAGAAAGAATGCTTGAGCTCAGCGTGTGAAATAAGGTAATATGCACGGCGATCTTAAAAAGAATCAAGTTGGAACGCAAGAAAAAAAACATAATAGAGCTGTCAAACTGTTCTGAGGAAGAATATAAAGGTATAAGTAAAATACCGGTAAAAGTCCTTGCGGACAATGTCCGCTCAATGTATAACATAGGCGCGGTGTTCCGCACATCCGATGCCTTTCTTATAGATGAGATTGTGCTTGGAGGAATCTCCGGTTGTCCTCCTCATCCTGAAATATCAAAGACAGCTCTTGGAGCTGAATGCACTGTATCCTGGCGACATGTAGACGATGCTGTGGCAGAAGCTATGAGACTCAAAGATGAGGGATGGAAAATATGCACGCTTGAGCAGACCCACAACAGCACTTGTCTTGGAGATTTCCTGCCTTTGCCCGATGAGCGTTATGTGCTTGTGGTGGGTAATGAAGTGGAGGGAGTTGACCAGCGCATTGTAGATATAAGCGATGTGGTGCTGGAGATTCCACAGTACGGAGTGAAACACTCTCTCAACGTATCTTCGAGCACCTCGATAGCTCTATGGCACTTCAACTCTCATATGATGGAATTCAAGACAAATGATAAAAGTGAATGAACGGAAGATAAATCAGCGAGAATAAAAATAAAGGATGGCTTCTGAAGCCATCCTTTATTTTTTATTCTCGTATTTTTAGTCTTCAATTTCGAAATCATCTCCGAAGAGATCTTCCTCAACCTCTTGTTCGTTGTCGAAATCTTCAAATTCCTCTTCTCTTTCTTCCTCCTCATCTACCTTTTTTGAATCCTTGCTCGGGAGGAAAGGATTCTTTTTCTTCCCCTTTTTATCCTCCTTTTCTGCATTCATGGCAGCGTATATTTTCTGTGTAAGTTCTTCCGCGAGATCTGGATTATCCTCAATCACGCCTTTTACGGCATCTCTGCCTTGTCCGAGTTTAGACCCGTTGTAAGAGAACCATGCACCGGATTTTTTAACCACTTCGTATTCCACCGCGAGGTCGATTATTTCTCCGGCGCGGGAGATTCCCTTGCCGAATATCATGTCGAATTGTGCGCGTGTGAAAGGTGGCGCCACTTTGTTTTTGACAACCTTCACCTTTGTGAGGCGTCCTATTGTCTCGTCACCATCTTTAATTGGAGAAGAAGCGCGAATGTCGAGACGTACGGAAGCGTAAAACTTAAGAGCGTTACCACCTGTGGTCGTTTCCGGATTACCGAACGACACACCTATCTTTTCGCGTATCTGGTTAATGAAGATGCAGCATGTGCGTGTGCGAGATATGGTTCCCGTAAGTTTTCGCATCGCCTGCGACATAAGGCGTGCGTGTAGCCCCACATTCTTTTCGCCCATCTCCCCTTCTATCTCCGCTTTGGGAGTAAGAGCCGCGACGGAGTCGATTACCAGGACATCTATTGCCCCGGAGTTGATGAGCTGTTCGGCAATGTCAAGAGCCTGCTCGCCGTTGTCGGGCTGTGCTATCCAGAGATTGTTGACATCCACTCCGAGTTTTTCGGCATAAAAGCGGTCGAAAGCATGCTCCGCATCCACTATGGCGCAGATGCCGCCCATTTTCTGCGCCTCGGCTATCACATGGATGGCGAGTGTGGTTTTTCCGGAAGATTCCGGTCCATAGATTTCCACTATTCTGCCACGCGGAAGACCACCCACTCCGAGAGCATAGTCGAGGGTAATGGATCCGGTAGGAATTGTCTCCACATCCTTCACGGCGTCATCGCCGAGACGCATCACTGTTCCCGAACCGAAATCTTTCTCAAGATGAGCCATTGTCACGTCAAGAGCCTTGAGTTTTTCAGCCATGTCGGTGATTTTGCCCGTAGCCACAGCCTTGGTTGCTTTCTTTTTTGCCATATATCTTTGTTTTTTTAAGTTTTCTCATTCAGGGCGCGTTCCTTTACAGACAGGTCTCGAAGACAGCCGGTCTCCATCCCTATAAGTATTCCGGAGCGTGCCTGTTTTTTCTTTTGCAAAGATATAACAATTAAAATCAGTCTCCTAATATCCAGATATATTTTTGTATATAAAGATTCTTAAAAGACTGCCATTATATTGCAGCGAGAGGAGCGCGACTCATGTCGCGCTCCTCTCCGTATTATTAAAGGAAATGATTTGTATGATTAAAAGAAATCAGATTCGTTACCGATGTCTCACCACTGTCAGGTTTGCCGAGACGGGAGAGCCGTCGGGAGCCTCGCAGGTCTTGTGCAAACGTGCCGTGTTGTTTTCTCCATAATTTATGTGGAGATATGCTCCGGGGTCGTAACGGCTGTTGATTTCTGTGACGAATCCGGTTGTGCTTATCACGTTTATGGGTGTTTCGCCCGAGTTTATCATACCGAACCAAGGTGAAGCGGTCTGTCCTCCTTTGACTTTTATATTCCAGTATTTCTCTCCCGCGTTTATAAGGTTTACGGTATATGATCCGGCTCCTCTGCGGAACGTATCGTTGACATGCCATTTGAGTTTAAGGGGGAGTTCGAGATTGTCGCTTCTCACGGTGATGTTGGTTTCATGGTCTTCACCGTCGGAGATCATGCTGGCTATTATGGAATATTTGTTGCCACCTTCAGCGGCAGCCCTTATTCCCGAAATCCAGGAAGCGTCATCAGGTATGATTACAGAAGGTGTAATGTCTCGGTCGCTATATACAGAAGCTATGACTATATTGTTGAGTTGCGTATTGCCGGGATGCGTTCCATACACTTCGGAAGTGTTGCAGTCCATTCTCATAAGATACTGGCTGTCGCCGGTTATCGATGAATAATCGGGATTTACGTCTACGAGTGTAGCTTTCAAAGCATTCGAAGGGAGGGAAGAGACAGCAGTGGAGATGTCTGAATACCCTCTTTCGGTAACATCGCTGATGGTTATTATGTACCGGTGGTTACGCACAATGTTATAGGGTGTTCCTTTGCTGTCGAGCATAACGACTTTGTAATAGCCGCTTTCACCTTTATATTTACCCTTTATAATCACTCCCATATAGTCGGTAGTGTTGCAGTTGCGTTCATACACATAAAGAGTAGGCACCGGACCTTCCGCCCATGTTTTTGAAGCGTCTGCCAACGTTGTTCCTGCCGGGCGTCCTGCAGCAGGAGTTGCCGAGGGTGCGGCGGTCACGGTTGGTGTGGGAGTCAGAAATCCTACTGTTGCGAGGTTGCAGGCGGATATTCCCTCCAGCACGAAATCACCGAGATGGTTTGACTCGGAAGCCTCTGCAGTTTTCACGGTAACACACGCCGCCGCGCGAAGGAGCTTGACGCCGTTCATCTCTATGTTGTCCATGATACCGGAGTTCAGTTCGACACGTCCCCACATTATAAGAGGCATGATATTATTCTGTGTGTTGGTCAGAGATGCGGGCAATGAAGCTGTTTTCAAGGTTCCCACAACTGATTCAGGCGAGCCTTCCGTAAGCGGGGAGAAATCCATCCGGTCGGCGCCGGTAGCCTTGTCGCGGGCATTTGCCACAAGATGCACTGTGCGTTTCTTATCTATCTGTTCGAAAAGCAGCACAATCTTTATGCCTTTGTCGGAATAGCTGATATGGTTGGCGGGAATGCGTTCTATGAATTTGCCGTTTTCATCAAAAACGAGACCGTCTACAGTCAGAATATCCGTGTCGGTGATTGTTCCATCAGCGCGTGTCAGTGCCTTCTTCTCTTCAGTCTGCGGAAGAACAACGGAAATTGTAGCTGCCACTTTACGTCTGGGTTCCGGATTTTCCGGTGCATCGCCGGCACAGGAGTTTAGAACTCCCGCGCCAAGCATTGCAAACGCTAATATTTTAAAGATTGACTTCATATTGAAGGTTTTCGTTATTTATACAATGGTTGAACCGTCCCACTTGATATTTGCTGAGTGTTTCTTGCGGTCATAGGTGATGATGCAGAAACGGAGGTAAGAGCCCTTTGGTTTGGTTTGTCCTGAACGGATGTAGAATGTCTTGGTTGCCGTGAACACTGTTTTTCCTCCTGAGTTATTGAAGTTTGTGCCGGCTTGTTGCATGGTTCCTCCGAGATAACAATATATCGTGCAGGTAATGTTTCCGGATGCCCCGCCGGTATACCATCCTGCCGCGAGGCTGAGATCAAGTGCTCGCGGAATCAGGTTGGTAGCGTTGGTTGCGACACCTTTCTTCCCGGGATAGGGATAAGTATTTATTTCACGTGCGTTGAAATATACCGTTTCTCCCTGTCCACCGGTGGCATCGCCACCCCAGGTGAGCACTCGTTTGCCGACGAAAGATGTGTTGTTTTCCTGACTCCACCCCACGAACTTGTTGTTAAGGTTAGCTACCGCAGACGTGTTGAATGTCTTGTCCCTGTAGACCACAGATGTCGGGTTTCCTGCAAATCCGCACTTGATGTCAACATCCTTTGCTCCCCAGGTGAACTTCACAACGAAATAATCGAACTCGGGGATAACAACGAGGATTGCCTGGTCAATGGGAAGCTTGACAGTGTAGTCAGGGTCGGATTTATGACCGAGCACGATGTCGCCCCATTGGTCTTCACCGGTCGGATGCCGGATTGAGCGGAATGTGAATACTCCGGTCGTCTTGTCGAAGAATGTTCCGGATGAACCGATGAAAGAGGGGAGGCTTTTGATCACAACGTCTTTCACCCCTCCGTATACAGCCACATCGGTTGTGGTGGTGATTGTGTCGTTGCGTGAGGTTGGCTGTGCGATTTCGATCACTTCGTCTCTGGCTCCGATGAATAGATTGTCAACGAAGATCGTGTCAGTGTCGAGGGTCCGCATGTTTTTGAACACTACGGGGCCACGTCCATACGCATTCGCGAAATCTTCAGCATAAATGTCAGCGTCCGGCTTACGTGTCATTTTCACGTTGTTTGTCACGCCTGCGTTTCCGGAGACGCTCGCCGTTTTCAGGTTGTCGAGCATTTTCCAGTTGCCGCCGGTGCAGGTCACTGTCACCTCTTTCTGATTGTGCGGTGGACTGAGCCACATCTCTTTTACCGTAGGCTGATCCTGAAGGTGCACGTTGATTGTGCCTTTGTCGGGACGCTGCGTCACCGGAATGCGCTTCTCAAGATTGCCCGTAGTTATTGAGACATATGAGCTGCGGGGATGGTTATCGACATAAGTGTCTACATTTGCCGTGAGTTCATATGCGTTTCCACCGAGGTCTTTTACTGTCAGCCATGTGGCATCGGCGGCTTTTGTTACAGTATATGTGTCTTTGCACTGCACGCGGATAGTGTCTTTCCAAGCCATTCCCACCTCTCCCTTGTCTGTGACTATCGTGCGGTTGGCGATGTCGGCATTCATGTTTTGGTCAATCCAGGGTATGATCTCTGTAGAGACATTCAGCTGCCGCTTGTTGTAGGATACTCTGACCTCATACACTCCGTTCATGCGGGGTGCGCGTAGAAGTTCGATATCGCGTTTCACCACATGGGAGCCGTCATCGCATATAAGATCTACATTGAGGTGCAGCAGAGAGGTGGTGGTGTCTACAGCTGTGGATGGAGACGCGTAGTCGGTTCCCCGGTGTGCCGGAATAAGGAAAGAGAGTTCCTCCGCACCTGTCATTTTTCCGTCTTCGCCTTCCACGGGCATGAGCGGAATCTTTCCCTTCAGGGGAGTCTTGCTTATTTCCGGCTTATATTTGGAAGGATAAAGAGTCCCGTCCCAGCTGAGAGTGGAGGGAACGTTTGAAATTTCTATATTCTGGAGAGCCGTGACATCAAGATATTCGGATTTTTCGAATATCACCTTCACTTTTGCGAGATTTCTCGTATATTGTGCCGGATAATTGTAGTCTTTGTCGGGTTCGAAATGGTCTACATTTGTGAGATCATCGATGACCCATTTCCCGGATAGTTCCACACCCTTGATGAAAGCCGTATAAATCTCAGGCATCTGGGCGAGTCCGCCGTTCTCATCCCTGAAATCATTGCGGAACATCACGCATTCTTCCGGTTTCTTGCCGTAAACGGGTTCGATTATGTGGTCTGTGACATTGCTGGTCATACCCGATACCAGAGCGAAATTCCATCTTCCTTCACCGAGAGTGAAAGTCAGTGAATGGTCACCGGTCATGGTGAGCTCAGGTTTTTTTACATATGCGCCGTTTCCTTTCACCACATCGTGAAACTGATAAAGCATCGTGTTTTGTGTAAGCGCATCCGATCCCCCTTTTCCGAATTTAAGGATAAGGCGTTTCGTCTCGCCGTTTGACGGGGAATCTATCTGATCGGCGGAACATGCCCCTAAAAGCAGGGATGCTGCCAATGCCATTATGCTGTATTTTCCGGTCTTCATTATTGCTGCGTCAAGATTGAGGTGTCCAGTTCGCGTTGTTTTTTCTGCATCCGCAGTCGATGATATATCCGAAGCTGATGCTGAACCTTGTCGGTCCTACCCATCCGCGTGTCTGTTTGCGCTTCAGAGGGTAATGACGATACATTCCTCCGAGCTTATATTTGTTATATTGGATATGAGCGTAACCGATTCCGAGGTTTATGTCCATCTGCCAATGGCGGTTGAATTCGTATTTCCAGCCGCCGCTGAGACCTGCGGAACATCCCCATCCCTGACGGCGGAAACTGCGGTCCATGTCGTGATGGCGGTAGAGACCGATGTTGAAATTGCCGAACATCGCATATACACCGGCATACCATCCTGTTGCCATCTTGTCATAGATATGTTCCGAAGCCTTGAAATAGTAACGGCATTCTCCAGCCATCTGGAAAGAACGGAACACCTCTTCATGTTTCTTGCTCAGATATGGCAGCCACATTACATCGGCACTTACCGACAGATGAGGCGAAAGCCCGTGTTCATAGCCGATGTTGGGAGTTCCGGCGAGAGTCGCCGGACCGTTTACCTTGATCATCTGTGCGTCGGCGGCAACCGTAGTAGTGGCGATTGCTGCGGAGATGAGTATATTTCGGAATATCGTATTCATCATTTTCAGGTTTGTGGTGCGACTTGCGGCATGATAGCCGTGTCTTGTGTCGTGGAGAGAGGGTTAATGTTTATTTTTGCCTCCGTCTATTTCTACGGAGCCTCCGAGGATTGATTCGTCCCACCCTTCGATGGTGATCATGAATCCTTCGTTGTAAATATCAATTATGAATACCCTGCCGTGCAGGATGGTTATAGGTTTCGATTCACGGTCGGTAAGCGCGAAGCGGTAACTGCGAATGCTGTGTCCTTCGTCATCGCACATATTGAGAGCCAGATGCATCAGTTCATTTTCCTTGGTAGGAAAGAGAAGTCCTGAAAACTCGAATTTTGCTCCTTCCGCAGCCTGAGGCCAAGGCTCTACGTCATTGTAATTATAGAGCGTATATGAATCAGTGGGACCGGAAGTTATCGTGTCGAGACTTATCTGCTGCCGTGTGGCGGTGTTGGAAAGGGTCATCGCCGCTTTCTTCACAGCCTCGGCAGATACATCGGTTCCTCTGTATCTTACTTTTATGATTGCAGGATACAGTTCAAGACGAGCCGTGTCTGTGACTATCATACCTTGTGCCACAAGTTCCCGGTTTATATAGTCGAATTTCATATATGCCGGTTCCTTGTATCGTCTGTCTCCGTCGTTATCGAGACTGAAGGAAGCTGTGGTCAGATCGGCTATATCGTTGAAACCTACAGAATCAGTGTCGGTCAGCACGCAGGTCTTATAGTTGGCTGGCGGAATGCGGAATGCGAAAATTCCGGCATCAAGCACATTGTCGTTGGTTGCTCCGACTCTTGCATATCTGTCGCCTACAAGCCTTCCGGTCTTTTTATCCCATACCAGCACGCGGCAGTTTCTGATTGTCCGCTCTTTGAACTCGGGCACAAAGACCTTGTAGTTCATGTCATCTTCGAAATAATCGAAAGTGCATGAGCCGAGTGTAAGGAGCATTGTCAGACAGTATGCGGTGTGAATCGCGAATCTGCGCAAACTCATTTGTCGTTGTTGTTAATTGTTGGTATTTTTCCGCACATTGTCTATCTGATTATGCGGAAGATTGAGAAGTGTATCCGGAGGAACGGAGAATGCGTTCCTCCGGATATGTCAGGGATTAAAGTTCGATTTTGGATGCTGTGATAGCTGAATCCCAATCCTGGGGCTGACCTACTGTCACAGTGAGGTTACCCACGTTGTCGGGACGCTCGGGAAGCTCCATTGTACCACCGTCGCGGAAGATTACGTTGACCTCGCGGATAGTGTTGGCAACGAAGCCCTGGTTGATGTAACCCACCCAGTATACTGTCTTCTCTTCTGTGAGAGTTCCTTCCTTGCATACGTGTCCCGGAAGACCCTTTGCGGAAATTATGAGAAGATAACGGTTCTGCTTGAGAGGTTCGTTTGCTGATGTTCCGGAGAGCTGCTGACGGTTGTTGTTGGGAAGCACGATGATGTCACGCCATGCGTTTGCCTTGTATTCATCGCCTTCGATACCGATGATCTTGCCGCCGGCTTTATAACCGGATGTCGGGTTTGAAGTGTAGAACTGACGTGTGCCTTCAACTGCATCTGTAACGATTACGGAAGAAGAGGAAGAAGTACCTGATGTTCCGGCATAAATCTTTTCACCGTTTACCATGCGGTCTTGTGCCATAGGAATCACATAGTCAGGCACAGTGGCGATCATTACTGAAGCGTCTTTGAGGAAGTTGACTTTTCCGTCGAGGTTCATGTTGACATCCGCGTTGTTTGTTTTACCCTCTTCACCTGCTATGTTCATACGTAGACGCATAAGAGAAACCTCACGTTTGAGTTTGATGGCGGCAGCTGTAGTCTGTCCTGCAACCACTGTTACAGCAGGGTCAGTGCCGTTTACAAAACCCTGACCGAGGAAAATCTCTGTAGGCTCAGCCAAAGGCACCTCGCTGCGAGTCTGTCCGCTTGCTGCAACCTGGTTCTGATAGAAAATAGGGAACTGGTGGTCAGCAGGAGAAATTTTGCAGTTGTATATAAAACGGTTAAGCACGTTATCGGCAGTCCATGCCTGATAGTTGCCGGCTAATTGCGTCTTTATAGGCTGGATCGCGCTGTTGGCGTTAGCTACAGCCATGAGACGATAAGTTCCGGAAGGAACATTTGCATAAGTGTAAGTTACAGAACCGCTTTCATTAGGATTGGTAGTGAGGGAGTTCTGGATGCGGTCAGTGTCGATCAGGTCAGAGAAATGGATAACTCCCTGAGCGTCATAAAGGAAAATCTGGAGGCTCTTGACATTTGACCAGCTTGTCAAAGGAACTGCGTCGGAAACGGCGGTTGTAGTCTGAGAACCGTTTGTTGTTGTTCCGGGAAGTTCTGTAGAAGAATCTCCGCCGTCACCTTCAGCACGAGTGTTGCCCGACTGGGTGAAATTAATTGTAAACGCAAGTTTTCCGTATTCCGTCTCATCGGCAACGGGAACCTCATCGTTTGAGCAGGAGGCGAGACCGCTAATAAGAAGAGCAGCGGCAGGCCAGACATAAAAATTTCTTTTCATACTCATAAGTTGTTGATTGCTATAATAATATAAGTTTCTTTCAACTTGTAGCATACTTCAGTATTCGCCCCGCGGTTGCGGGGGAGATACTGATGAATAAAAAATTTGAATGTCACGCGAAAACACAGTTATTGCTGCGTGGCTAATCAAGGATGAGGTTTGTGTCGGTAACTTTAGGATAAGCTTTTGTAAAATCGATAACGCTTAGGCTTCATAGTATCGGCTCGTTCTTCATCCGCGAAATCATATTTTGGTAAGGTGTTGAAAAAAAATCAGGCTGTTCAGACCTGAGAGGAGAGAATTGTGTGTTTTTTTTCAACGCGGCAAAATTACAACAAAAATTTTAAAATACCCCCCCCGATCTGTTAAAATATGTTAATTGATATCATTCTATGGCGTTAATACTTACAAATTGTTTAAAAATAAGTGTGAAATCTCCTCCAATCCATCGGCCAGTTTGTGGAGGCTGACAGTCTGCACCACACAGAGTGCATGGAGCAGCAACGCCATAAGTTTTATGCGTGCCAGATTCATGTTTTGTCCAAAGTGCTCTTGCATAATCGGCAGGATTTGGTTAACTTTGACCAAGTTCTTGGAATTATTTAATTTTTGTCATCTACTAAACATATATTTGTATTCCATCATTATCCTAAAAATAAAAACCATGATTTCCATTTGCCCGCACAAGCTTTTCATTTATGCCATCACTGCATGCATCGCCTGCATTCCATCTTTCGGTTCACCAGCCGGGAAGAACAACGACTGGATTGATGAAATAGATTCATATGTCAATTCCAATCCCGACAGCGCTATCATTCTCTGCAATGATGCAATCCGGGAACATTCCCCACTTGACGGAAGCGAAAAAGTGGCACTACTGACAATCCGGGGCAACGCAAACTTTACCCTTGGAAATTATGACACAGCAAAGGCAGATTTCCGGAAAGCGGCAGACCTTGCCTTCGATATCGCCGACACGCTGGCTTATATTAACGCCCTTTCAGATTTAGGTGTCGCATATCGCGTCAGCCAACAACAGGACTCAGCAATGGCATGCTACAATCATGCTCTCAACATGATAAAAGATGGAAGATTTCCGGATATGGAGGCAAACATACTAACATCATTAGCTATCTTGTTTGCAAATCAGGGACGCTTAAAGGAGGCTATCCCGTTTGCAGAAAAAGGATGGAAAAAAGCAAAGCTCACAGATGATATAGAGACACAAATTTATGCCGCATCTTCACTCGGATCCGCACTTTTCCTTGCAGGCGACCACAATAGAGGGCTCGCCACTCAACGCAGCATAATAAAAATTGCAGAGCGCAAAGGAATCCCACGGTATATACTAAAGACATACGCATCTGTCATAGCTATGCATAACCGACTTGGGAACACGGATTCTGTAAATTACTATATCAACCGAGGACGTACGCTACTTGACAAAGTGCCCGAAGCATCAATAGAATCTGTAGGATTCCTTGAACAAAGTTTTGTGGTGTTGACAAAAATGGGACGCTATAAAGAGAGCCTTGACATACAGATGAAAATACTTAACATGTTGGATTCACGTCCCTTTATGCCTCTGCACCTGCTATATCAGAGAATCGCCCTCAACTACAAAGGACTCGGTGACATTGAGCGCATGAATGATGCATATATAAAGGCGATAGAGATAGCCGACAGCATTCACCAAAGCGACATAAACAAACAGATGTCAGACTTCAACGCTCGTTATCACGCAGCTGAAAAAGAATTGGCGATTGCCGCACTGAGGCATGAAAAATCGCGCAGAGGCATGATAATCGCGATTCTTGCCGGGGTGATAGCCGCGACATCGTTGCTCCTGATCATATATCTGAGGTCGCGCAGACGCAAAACCGAACTTGCCAACATAAAGGCTCGTATAGAAGGTATAGAACAAGAGCGCGGAAGGCTGGCACACGAGCTTCACGACGGGGTATGCAATGACCTGCTCGGTATTGAGCTTGCCCTTGCCGGAGGAAGAAATGACACTGCCGAGATATCAGAAATGCTCCGCGCCACACGCAACGAAGTACGATCAATCTCCCACGAACTCCTACCACCGAGCTTCAACAGGCTTTCATTATCGCAACTAATAGCAGCATACGCATATAAAAGCGACGGGTTCGTTGAATATCTTCCTTCACAAGACCAAATTGACCTTGACATGGAACAATCCATGAACCTATACCGTATCATTCAAGAATGGATTGCGAACATACGACACCACGGTGCTGCCCGATACGCCACAATTTCTTTGAAACAATCAGGTAATGAAACCATACTTGATATATGCGACAATGGCATTGCATTCAATCCGGATGAAGCAAACAGCAGCGGTCTTGGCATTGACAATATCCGTCAACGGGTAAAGGCTATCAATGGCACAATTGATTTTACACGAAGAAACAACATAAATATCATGTCAGTGAAAATTTTTAAATAAGTACCGCTAAAAAAACGCATTACCTCACGGATTTCCGTGATTTATAATTCGCCACATTTGCCTAATTTTGCGGTGTGAAGCTTTTTTCACGTATTTTTACACCCATGGCAAAATCTGACCTTAAAATATTGCTGGTTGACGACCATGATATCGTGCTTCGCGGAATGCGCCACCTCATCGAAGACCTCCTCGGAGACAGCTGTCATGTGGATATGGCAAAGACCGCTGCTGAAGCACTCTGGCTGACCTCAGTTCGCAACTACGATCTCTGCCTTCTTGATGTGGAGCTTCCAGATGCCAGCGGTATCACATTACTTCACAATATACGCAGGAAATGTCACGATATAAAAATAATCGTAAACACGATTCATGAAGAACTATGGATCATAAAAGATTATTTTGATGCCGGAGTAGAAGGAATCTTGTTCAAAGATGTGCTTTCAACCGAAATTGCAACAGCTATACGTTCAGTTACCGCCGGCGACACTTACTTTTGCAAGAAAGCAAAACAATTGCGTCACCTTATAGACATTTATGAAATGCCAAGCCCCAAGGAGCTGGAGGTGCTTCGCCTGATAGCGTCCGGTAAAAAAACTGACGACATAGCCGCCCAGATGGGATTGAGTTCAAACACTATAGAGACCCATAGACGCCACCTTCTCGCAAAACTTCATGCACGCAACTCCGCAGAACTTGTGCTAAACGCCGTGAAGCGTGGGCTTCTCCCCACTTCACGCATATAAATTATTGGTATCCAATAAATATCATATTTGTTTACCCCATATTTTAATCAATTAATAAATTTAACAACCTATTGTATTATGAACAAAATTTCTTCGATGGCATTCATGGTAATAACAGCCATGTTTATCTTTTTTCAATCCTGTGGCGACGTTGACCACTCTAATCCCCGTAGTGTTGCCGACAAGGCTATGGAATATTATATCAGCAACGACTACGAAGGCATGTCAACACTTTGTTATCCTGAAAACACCAACCGTATAGAACGTTTTCTTGAACTTGAAGAATACGCTAAAAAGAATCCCGACATAAGACCAAAATCTACAAATAAAAAATTCAAATATACAGACGAAAAGGACCATAGCTACGAATATCGTGTAAAATATGATTATTCTTTCACAAATGTCAACGGTAAAGACGAGACATGGCACATGACTGTTATCCTGAATAACAAAGAGGGAAAATGGTATCTGGATATGGTAAAATAAACGTTATTAAACACCTCAAACAACATGAAAAAAATTATATTTCTCGTATTGGCTGCATTTATGTCATCAATAGGCATCATGGCTCGTGAAGACGAATGGAGCACTCCCATTCCAAAGGTTGACATTGAACTGCTTCCTGCCAAGCGTCTGAATTATGGTGTGATAATTCCTTTCCGATGGCATAACGAATGCGACGACTTCGATATCCTTGTTGGAAACCGGTCTGTCGGAGACGATGCCACCTATGCGATACTTGATTCGGGAGAAAAGGTATACATGTATATAGACAATCACATGATAGAGTCTAAAAACGGGATACCACATCTCAGTTACCTGTTTTTGCCCACTGTCCCATGGAAAGTCAACAAGATTACCACCCTGGTGATCGAAGGACGCGCACCAAATTCGCTCAAATCAACAAAAAATAATTATTACGGAGAATACGCATACAAACTGGGACCTGTCGATGTTCCAAAAGTGAAGCTCGGTCCGACAGGCACGTCCGCTTTCCTTCACCCCGACTTCACACTCGGTGAAATAAAGGTCGTTACAATGGGCAGTGATCTTGTGCTTGAATATACATTGACCAACAATTCCTCAAAAGATAAAAAACTGTATGTAGACAGTTTTAAAGGTTTCGCATATGACGAAGACGGGAACAAATACAGTATGTCTACTGAGTCACCGGATGCGTTCCCCTCGGGAATACCTGTAAAGGTAAGCACGACAGTACACAACGGATCCGGCATAACTAAATTCTCAGGTATAGAAGTTCCATTCAGAGATCCTTCGCTTAAATGGGACACATGTTGCTTAAGAGTATGGAACTTCAAACCGGAATTGCCAACTAATTGACAAACAACATAATAAAATAATAAAATTAATATGAAACATTCCGTTTTACTGACCTTGGCAATCATTATCTCCACCCTGTGCAGTAATGCCCAAAGCCTGTATGTAAGCTCCATGAAAGGAAACGTCAACCTGCGGACCGCACCGTCCACAACATCGGCAAAAGCAGGCACACTGAAAAGCACGGACCTACTCCCATGCATTGAAGAACTTGACGATTGGTACAAAGTATCATACAACGGCAAGGAGGCATATGTATCAAAATCTGTAACAACTACATGCGATGCCATAATACCGGAGAGTATGTATAATAAAGACATCCAATCGAATGGCGCTTTGGACAAGATCCGTTTCCAGGGATCCATATATATAGAACCGGTAGGCAAGACACACGCGTTGATCACGGTAACCTGGATGAGAGTCAACCTCCCGGCGGAGACACAATACTATCTGGCAGAAGTAAAAGACGGCAAAATAGTAGCCACATATAGCGGCGTGTCGTATGTTGACCCATTTACTCCGGTTTCCGACATAAAGGAGCAACTTTCTCAACTTGACACTCCCATTCCTGTAGGTTTCGGGGAGTTTAACAGCACCATCTACTTCGATGGTGCTGAATATTCAGAGTTTGAATAAGAAGTTGTTTAAAAAATAAAACTGACTTAGCCATCCTACTACTTGTAAAAGATAAGCCTGCGGAAATAATCCGCAGGCTTATCTTTTATCTAAATCCTCAAGTCAAATGTCATTCCGGATCAATACTCGTCCCAGCTCTTGATGCGGATGTCGGAGAGTGGTATCTCGCAGAAGGCGCGGATAAAGGCGGAGGCGAGACGCGCGTTGGTCAGCAGGGGTATGTTCAGGTCGATCGCGGCGCGACGTACCTTGTAGCCGTTGCTGAGCTCCTTGGGCGTAAGGTTCTTCGGTATGTTGACAACAAGATCGATCTCCTTGTTGTGAAGCATTTCAAGAGCCTGTGGCTGCTTGTCGTCACCCGGAAGATGCACACGTATCGCCGGCACCCCGTTGTCGGCGAGGAAACGCTGTGTGCCGTCTGTTGCATATATCACATATCCTTTGCGGTGAAGCATGCGTGCAGGTTCGAGAAGGTCGACTTTCGAACGTGCCGTGCCGCCGCTGATGAGCACAGTCTTCTTAGGCACGCTGTAGCCTACCGAAAGCATGGCTTTCAGAATTGCCTCGGAAGTGTCATCGCCTATGCAGCCTACCTCGCCCGTAGACGACATGTCCACACCGAGCACAGGGTCTGCGCCTTGCAGACGTGAGAACGAGAACTGAGATGCCTTGATGCCGACATAGTCGAGATCAAAGGCGGATTTGGAGGGTTTATCCACGTTGAGACCGAGCATAACGCGTGTGGCTGCATCGATGAAGTTCTGTTTGGAGACTTTGGATACGAACGGGAAGCTTCGCGATGCGCGGAGGTTGCATTCGATAACCTTGATGTCGTTGTCTTTGGCGAGGAACTGGATATTGAACGGTCCCGATATGTGGAGAGCCTTGGCTATGCGGCCGGAAATCTTCTTGATGCGGCGCATGGTCTCCACGTATAGCTTCTGCGGAGGGAACTGGATGGTGGCGTCGCCGGAGTGTACGCCGGCGAACTCGATGTGTTCGGAGATGGCGTAAAGCTTTATGTCGCCGTTCTGCGCCACGGCATCCATCTCTATCTCTTTTGCTCCCTGTATGAACTCCGTAACCACTACGGGATGCTGTTTGGAGACGTTGGCGGCAAGCTTGAGGAAACGCTGCAACTCGTCTTCGTTGGAGCAGACGTTCATGGCGGCTCCGGAAAGCACATATGAGGGTCGCACAAGCACCGGGAATCCTACTTCCTCCACAAACATGTCGATGTCTTCCATCGATGTCAGCTCGCGCCAGCGCGGCTGGTCAACCCCTATTGAGTCGCAAAGCGAGGAGAATTTGTTGCGGTCTTCGGCATTGTCGATGTCTTTTGCCTGGGTGCCGAGTATGTTTACCTTTGCCTCGTCAAGCCGCATGGCGAGGTTGTTTGGAATCTGACCGCCGGTGGAGAGTATGACTCCGTGAGGAACCTCAAGCTCGAGGATGTCCATGACACGCTCATATGTGAGTTCATCGAAATAGAGTCGCTCACACATGTCGTAGTCTGTTGATACGGTTTCCGGGTTGTAGTTTATCATGACGGGGCGATAACCTGCTTCCGCAACTGTCATCAGCGCGTTGACTCCGCACCAGTCGAACTCCACGGAGCTTCCTATGCGGTATGCTCCGGAACCGAGCACCACCACGGAGCGCTTGTCGCCGAGATAGTTCACATCGTTCTGGCTGCCGTTGTATGTGAGATAGAGATAGTTGGTCTGTGCCGGATATTCGGCGGCGAGAGTGTCTATCTGCTTCACGACCGGTCTGATGCCTCTGTTCAGGCGGTTTTCACGCACCATGTTGGAGAGTTCGGCGCTTCGGCGGTTCATCTCCTCGCCCCACAGCGCGCGACCTATCTGGAAATCGCTGAATCCCTGGCTCTTCGCACGTTTCATGAGTTCGTCGGAGATCTCTTCGAGTGAAGTCAGCGATTCAAGTTCGCGACAGGTATTGAATACTGTATGAAGTTTCTGAAGGAACCAACGGTCTATTTTTGTGAGTTCGTGGATACGGTCAACTGTATATCCTCTGCGGAAAGCTTCCTCGATGACGAATATGCGTTTGTCTGTAGGCTCGCTTAGAGACTTGTCGAGATCCTGTATCCTGATTGGTTTGTTTTCCACAAATCCGTGCATCCCCTGCCCGATCATGCGGAGACCTTTCTGGATAACCTCCTCGAATGTGCGTCCGATTGCCATCACCTCGCCCACAGATTTCATGGAACTGCCGATTTCGCGGCGCACGCCGTGGAATTTTCCGAGGTCCCAGCGGGGAATCTTGCAGACGATATAGTCGAGAGCCGGCTCGAAGAAAGCGGATGTGGAGCGCGTCACAGAATTCTTAAGGTCAAACAGACCGTAACCGAGACCTAATTTGGCGGCAACGAACGCGAGCGGATATCCGGTAGCTTTTGATGCAAGAGCAGAAGAGCGCGACAGGCGGGCGTTGACCTCGATGACGCGATAATCCATCGATTCGGGGTCGAAAGCGTATTGCACGTTACATTCGCCCACGATGCCGATATGGCGGATGATCTTTATAGCGAGCTTGCGCAGCATGTGATAGTCTTCGTTGGAGAGAGTCTGCGAAGGAGCGACCACGATACTCTCGCCGGTATGGATGCCGAGCGGGTCGAAGTTTTCCATATTGCAGACTGTGATGCAGTTGTCGAAGCGGTCGCGCACAACTTCATATTCCACTTCCTTCCACCCTTTGAGACTTTTCTCAACGAGCACCTGAGGCGAGAAAGAGAGAGCCTGCTCCACAAGCGAGATGAGTTCATCGCGGTTGTCGCAGAAGCCGCTGCCAAGACCTCCCAGGGCGTACGCGGCGCGTATGATTACCGGATAGCCGAGTCTGTCGGCAGCCGCGAGAGCGTCTTCTACTGATTCCACAGCCTCGCTCTTGATAGTCTTTACATCTATCTCGTCGAGCTTCTTCACGAAAAGTTCCCGGTCTTCGGTATCCATGATGGCGCGTACGGGAGTTCCGAGCACCTTAACGTCATATTTCTCAAGCACGCCGGATTCATAGAGCTTCACGCCGCAGTTGAGCGCGGTCTGTCCGCCGAATGCAAGGAAAATGCCGTCCGGGCGTTCCTTCTCTATCACTTTCTCCACAAAATATGGAGTGACGGGAAGGAAATATATTTTGTCGGCAAAGCCTTCCGAGGTCTGCACTGTGGCGATGTTGGGGTTTATCAACACCGTTTCGATGTTTTCCTCTTTCATGGCTTTCAGCGCCTGTGATCCACTATAGTCAAATTCTCCGGCTTCTCCGATCTTGAGTGCTCCGGAACCGAGAAACAATACTTTCTTGATAGCCATTTTTTATTATTGTAGAGTGAAGAATTTCAAAGAGAGAGTTGTGAGGGGAGCGGATAAATATGCCGTTATATTACAAAAAAAGTTGCGGGCACCAAGACCCTCAACTCTTTTATATCACAACAATGCAATAAATTCATCGAATATGAATTCCGTATCTTTCGGACCGCTGCTTGCTTCCGGGTGGAACTGCGCGGAGAAGAAAGGTTTCGATTTATGCCGTATGCCCTCGTTGGTACCGTCGTTCATGTTTATGAAATGCGGTTCCCAGTCGGCGGGAATAGTGTCGTTGTCTACGGCGAATCCATGGTTCTGAGATGTTATGAAGCAACGTTCCGTGCCGCTGAGACGCACCGGCTGGTTATGGCTGCGGTGTCCGTATTTGAGTTTGTAGATCTTCGCGCCTGCGGCTTTGCTGAGGAGCTGATTTCCCATGCAGATTCCGCATATAGGCTTGCCGATCTCGAAAGCCTTGCGGATATTCTCCACTGTCTTTTCCGCAAATTCGGGGCTGCCGGGACCGTTGCTGATGAAAAGACCGTCGTAGGGTATCTGAGTGAAGTCATAATCCCACGGCACGAGTGTGACTCTCACGCCGCGGCGTGTCAGACAGCGGATGATATTGTATTTTGTGCCGCAGTCCACAAGCACTACCCTCTTCTCCCCTTCTCCGAATTCCTTGACCTCTCTGGTGCTGACCTTGGCGATGAGGTTTTCTTTGTTGGGGTCGTGAAACTCTATGTCCTCACCCCCCTCGAATGTGATTTTTCCGAGCATCGAGCCTTTGTCGCGGAGCAGTTTGGTAAGCGCGCGGGTGTCAATGCCGTAGATACCCGGAATTTTTTCATCCTTGAGCCAGTCGGCGAGAGAGCGTGTAGCCTGCCAGTGACTCGGCACCCAGCTGTAGTCCTGGCATACGATTGCCTCGCAATGTATGCGTGAAGACTCGAAGTAGTCGCTGACATTTGCCTCGGTGCTTTTTTCAGCCGATGGCACTCCGTAATTGCCGAGAATGGGATAGGTGGTGACAAGTATCTGCCCTTCATAGGAGGGGTCGGTGAGGCTTTCGGGGTAACCCGTCATTGCCGTGTTGAAAACAACCTCTCCGGCGCATGGATTTTCATAACCGAAGGAGAACCCTTCAAATTTTGAGCCGTCTTCAAGTGTGAGCACGGCTTTTCTGGAATCTTGCATCGTGTTCATTTTGCGTGCAAAGTTACACAGAATCCCAATAATTAACAAACGGATTACTAAAAATATTTAAAGAGACCGTTCCCGAAAAAAGCAAAATCAGATACACATTATACATTTGGATATGCTTGGATATGCAATTATAGCAAAAGTTACTTTCCAAAATGGCTTTTGCTGAAGAATAGTGAAAATAAATTTTGCTTGTCGCGAAATATGAGTTAAATTTGCATTGAATTCTACGAATTCTGAAATCTCATGGAAAAGATACTGATAAAAAATGCTCTGCTGTCCCCTTCCGGCAAGGAGGGAACGGTAGATATTCTCATATACGAGGGGAAAATCGGGAAGATAGCCCCGCAGGTCGATTCGCCGCATGATTGCAGCGTGATTGACGCTGACGGTCTCACCGTAATCCCCGGGCTTGTGGATGTGCATGTGCATCTCCGTGAGCCCGGTTTTTCATATAAGGAGACCATTGCGGCAGGCACTGCGGCAGCCGCCGCCGGCGGTTTCACCACAGTCTGCCCCATGCCCAACCTCAACCCGGCGCCGGATTCACCTGAGAATCTCGAGCGTCAGCTTGAGATAATACGCCGGGACGCAAAAATCGAGACCATACCCTACGCCACAATCACCCGTTCGCGACTCGGAGCCGAACTCGTGGATTATGAGGCTCTCGCCCCTTTCGTAGCAGGTTTTTCCGACGACGGGTCAGGTGTGCAGGATGAAGAGGTAATGCGCGAGGCGATGAGGGAGATTGCAAAGACCGGAAAGATTCTTGCCGCTCACTGCGAGGTCAATTCTCTTCTGCGCGGAGGATATATACATGACGGAGAATACGCTCGCGCCAACGGTCACCGGGGCATATGTTCCGAAAGTGAATGGGGTGAGATAGAACGCGACATACGTCTTGCCGGGGAAACGGGCTGCCGTCTGCACATATGTCACATATCAACTGCGGAGAGTGTGGATCTTATTCGCAGGGCAAAGGAACGTGGAGTAAGGGTGACATGCGAGACTGCACCCCACTATCTCGCTTTCTGTGATGAAGACATGCGAGAAGAGGGCCGCTTCAAGATGAATCCGCCAATACGCTCGCGCCGTGACATGGAGGCTCTCCGGGAAGGCGCGGCAGACGGCACGATAGATGTCATTGCCACCGACCATGCCCCGCATTCGGCTGAGGAGAAGTCAAAAGGTCTTGAGAAAAGCGCCATGGGTGTCGTGGGTCTGGAGACTTCGCTGGCTGCTGTATACACCCATATGGTCAAGCCGGGACACATATCTTTTTTGCGTATGCTGCAGATGATGGCTTTTGTGCCTCGGGAGCTGTTCGGATTCAGGGGAGGCATACTTCCTGGGAACCGTGCGGACCTCGCTATTGTTGATTTTGACAGGGTGGTTAAAGTTGATTCTACCTCTTTCCTCAGCAAAGGGAAAAGCACGCCTTTCGACGGAACCACGCTTTTCGGAAAGGTGATGATGACCATAGCCGGAGGGAAAACCGTATATAAGTTATGAATCAAGTGTGAAAATGAAAGGAGACAGACATAAACACAGATTTTTCCGCGTGGTTTCCAACAGGAAAGTCGCGGCAAAGACATGGGAGCTGGCGCTTGAGGGCGACACATCGGATTTTATGGCTCCCGGTCAGTTTGTAAATATTTCCGTCGCAGGTAAATATCTGCGCCGTCCGATATCGGTATGCGACATATCGGGCAACAGACTCACGCTGCTCTATGACGTTGTCGGAGAAGGCACTGAGGTTATGTCGGAGATGAAACCCGGCGATACCGCCGATGTGCTTACGGGTCTCGGCAACGGTTTCAGCCTTGCCGTGAAAACGGATAAACCGCTGCTTGTGGGCGGTGGCATAGGATGCGCTCCGCTTCTGATGCTTGCCCGTTCGCTGTGCAAAGAGGGAAAACGCCCTGTTGTGGTGCTGGGATTCAACACTGCGGCAGATGTTGTGCTGAAGAAGGAATTCGAGGATATGGGACTCGATGTGTATGTCTCGACAGCCGACGGTTCGGAGGGTACGCGCGGGTTCGTGACCGATGCTATAGCGGAGAAGAATCCGGACTTCGACTATTTCTATACGTGCGGTCCGCTGCCTATGCTTCGTGCTCTTTGCGAAAGGCTCGCGCAGCCGGGCGAACTCAGTCTTGAGTCGCGTATGGCATGCGGATTCGGAATCTGCATGTGTTGTGTGCTTGAAACCAGAAGCGGTCTGAAAGGCATATGCAAGGCAGGCCCTGTATTCCCTAAAGATGAACTGATATGGAAATGAGAGACACATCTGTAAGCCTGAGTGGTGTCAGGCTCGACAATCCTGTGATACCGGCGAGCGGATGCTTCGGTTTCGGATATGTGATGTCGGAATATTACGACCTTGACATTTTGGGGTCGATATCGATAAAAGGCACTACCCTCTCGCCGCGTGCGGGAAATCCTCTGCCGCGTGTGGCGGAATGTCCCGAAGGTCTGATAAACTCCGTTGGTCTGCAGAACCCCGGAGTGCACAAGGTTGTTTCAGAGGAGTTGCCGAAACTCCGCAAGGTTTTCCACAAACCTGTCGTTGCCAATATCAGTGGTTTTTCGATCGATGAATATGTAGAGGCTTGCCGCGTAATAGACGGTGCGGAGGAAGTCGGTATCATTGAGTTGAATGTCAGTTGTCCCAATGTGCATGGCGGAGGCATGAGTTTCGGCACTCAGCCTGAATCTGTGGCGGAGGTTGTGAAAGCTGTAAAAGAGGTTGTCACCAAGCCGCTGTATGTCAAACTCACACCGAATGTCACCGATATAGTGAAGATTGCCTGCGCGGCAGAGGATGCCGGAGCCGACGGTCTGTGTCTTATAAACACGTTGCTCGGCATGAGAATCGACACCAAGACACGCCGTCCGGTTGTCGCCAACAAAGTTGGCGGTTTTTCTGGGCCGGCGATTTTCCCCGTTGCCGTAAGAATGATCTGGCAGGTTGCCTCTGCGGTGAACATTCCTATTATCGGATGCGGAGGAGTATCGACAGCGGACAATGTAATAGAGATGATGATGGCGGGTGCCACGGCAGTGGAGGTAGGTTCTGCGAACCTTGTTAATCCATATGCATGCAAGGATATCATCGAAGCACTCCCCTCTCGCATGGAAAAGCTGGGAATAGCCTCACTTTTAGACATAATAGGAGCCGCGCTTCCGAGATAGGCATTTTTTTCAACGAATATTTAACGAAACATAACATAACACATGAACAGAGACGTTATCATAGCCTGCGATTTTCCGAACGCCGAAGAAACACTCGCTTTCCTCGACAAATTCAACGGCGAAAGCCGCAAGCCCTTTCTGAAAATCGGAATGGAGCTTTATTACGGAGCAGGCAACGAGATTGTGAAAGAGATCAAGTGCCGTGGCCACAAGATATTTCTTGACCTTAAATTACACGATATTCCAAACACGGTTCGCAAGGCGATGAAGGTTCTTTCGGCACTGGATGTAGATATGGTCAATGTCCATGCAGCCGGAACAATAGAGATGATGCGTGCCGCTGTCGAGGGTCTGACACGCGAAGACGGCACCCGTCCGCTGCTTATCGCAGTTACGCAGCTCACCAGCACATCCGAGGAGGCTATGCGCAGACAGTTGCTCATTGACGCCACAATCGGCGACACAATAATCAAGTATGCCGAAAATGCCGCCGAAGCGGGTCTTGACGGCGTTGTCTGCTCCCCTCTTGAGGCGGGCATAGTCAAGGAGGCGTGCGGACGCGATTTCCTGACAGTGACCCCGGGAATACGTTTTGCCGATGCTGCTGCCGATGATCAGGTACGCATCACAACTCCGGCACGCGCCAGAGAGATCGGCTCGGACTTTATTGTGGTAGGTCGCCCGATCACTGCCGCCGCCGATCCTGTCGCAGCCTATCGCCGCTGCGTGGAGGATTTCACGGGCGAATTATGACAAACAACTTTTAAACAGCTTTTTAAAGAAACGACTTAGAGTATGTTTGGATTTAACTTTCCTTTGCATGAAGAGTTATTTTCGAGGGAATTTCACAAGTTGAAGAAGGAGCATAGCGGGCTATGCGACTGATGAAACTTGGTGAAATTCACCGGAAAGAACCTTCATGAAATGGAAAAGAATTTTTCAAATATACTCAAACATTAAATTCGTGTTAAATTCAAACATACTCTTATGGTTAAGGATAAAAAAGAGATAGAGAAATCAGTGGCGCAGAGCCTTCTGAGAATAAAAGCCGTGTTCCTCAGTCCTGAGAAACCCTTTACATGGGCGAGTGGGATAAAGAGTCCGATATATTGCGACAACCGCCTGATTCTGTCGGATCCGGCAGCGCGTGAAGTTGTGGAGAATGCCATAGCCGCGACTGTGGAGCGTGAGTTTCCCGGTGCGGAGGCTCTGATGGGCACGTCTACCGCCGGCATCGCGCATGCGGCTATAGCGGCGTGGATTCTTGGCAAACCGATGGGATATGTGCGCGGAAGTGCGAAAGACCATGGCAGAAACAACCGCATAGAAGGTCGTCTCGAACCGGGTGCGAAGGTGGTGGTCATTGAAGACCTCATTTCTACCGCCGGAAGCTGCATAGACGTTGTGGAGGCATTGCGCGAGGCGGGTGCCGAAGTGCTCGGTGTGGTATCTATCTTTACTTATGGCATGAAGAAGGGTCTTGACCGTCTGGAGGCTGCAGGTGTGAGAAATATCTCTCTTTCCAATCTTGATGCCCTTCTGGAGGTTGCCGTCGAAGAGAATTACGTATCGGCGGACGCCAAGGATGCCATAAAGAAATTCCGTGACAATCCTTCCGATGAATCCTGGATGAAATGATATAAAATTTATACACGATATGCGACATCTGATAGACCCTACGGATCTGACGCGCAAGGAGACAGAGGAAATCGTTGACCTTGCCCTCGACATCATTGCCAACCGTCCTGCGTATGCGGAAGCATGCAAAGGGAAAAAACTGGCGACACTCTTTTATGAACCCTCAACGCGCACACGCCTCAGCTTCACGGCTGCAATGATGGAACTCGGTGGCAACGTGCTCGGCTTTTCCGATGCGCAGAACACATCGGTCAGCAAGGGGGAGACTGTGGCAGACACATCGAAAGTGATAAGCTGCTTCGCCGACATCATCGCGATGCGCCATTTCGAGGAGGGCGCGGCATATGTCGCCGCCATGAACGCGAGCGTTCCGGTGATCAACGCCGGTGACGGCTCACACGCCCATCCTACCCAGACACTTACCGACCTGCTGACAATCAAGCGCGAGATAGGTCGTCTTGATGACATTACCATCGGTTTCTGCGGTGACCTCAGATTCGGTCGCACCGTGCATTCCCTTATCAAGGCGCTTTCCCGCCATTCGGGTGTGAAGGTTGTCCTTATCGCTCCCGATCAGTTGCGCCTTCCGGATTATATGAAACATGAGGTGTGCGACAAACATGGCGTAGACTACAGGGAAGTATCCTCGATGGAAGAGGTAATGCCTGAACTTGACGTGCTTTATATGACCCGCGTGCAGAAGGAGCGTTTTCTTGATGAAGATGAATATGATCGTCTGAAAGACAGTTTTATCCTTACTGCCGACAAATTGAAGACCGCACGTCCCGAATTGCGCGTGCTTCACCCGCTGCCTCGTGTCAACGAAATCTCGGTTGACGTTGATTCCGACCCGCGCGCCGCTTATTTCCGTCAGGTTGAGAACGGCAAGTTTGTGCGCATGGCGTTGATTCTCACACTCCTCAAATGGGCTGGCGAGGAACATGTAGCATGTCCTCCGGCACTTCCCGAAGGCACTCTCCGCAATCAGCACGTATGCTCCAACAACCGTTGCATTTCCAATATGGAGAAGGTCGATTCCCTTTTCCGCCCCTGCGACGACGGCGTTGCCCCGGTACGTTGCGTATATTGCGAATCCAAACCCCGCAAATAATCCCGGTCTTGACCGGAGGATTGTCTTTTTGACCGGATTATGTTTTAGACAGGAGGACATCAGAAACAGGAGTATAAAAAATGCCCTGTTTCTACTGTCCTCCTGTCTAAAATCTGTACTTTCTTTTGATTTAATGAAATAAAACATTAAATTTGCAATCCATAACTTCAGCAACGATATTTCAATACTATATTCTAATAAACTAATTTTCATAACAAAATGAGAAAGATTACAATCATTGGCGCCGGCATGATGGGTTCTGCCCTCGCCTTCCCCGCGGCAGAAAATGGAAACGAAGTGCATATCGTGGGCACATGCCTCGATGACGAGATCATCGACGGATATATCAAAACAGGCAAACACGAGAAATTCTGCCGTCCATTCCCTGAAAATGTCAAATTCCACTACTTCAAAGACTGGGAGGAAGTGGTTAAAGGTTCCGATTTCGTGATAGGCGGAGTCAGCTCTTTCGGCGTGGACTGGTTTCTCGAAGAAATTCTGACAAAGCTTGATCCCGCGATTCCTGTGCTTTCGGTTACCAAGGGACTGCGCGCCACAGAAGACGGCTCGCTCCTCTCCTATCCGGGATATTGGATCAGCGAACTCGCCAAGCGAGGCATCCATCGCGACGTATGTGCCGTGGGCGGTCCCTGCACCAGCTATGAACTCGTGTTCATGGATCCCACGGAAGTCGGTTTCTGCGGCAAAGACAACAAGGCTTTGCGCATGATGAAGGAAGCGATGCAGCGTCCTTATTATCATATATCCCTTACAAATGATGTCATCGGTCTTGAAAGTGCCGTGGCGCTCAAGAACGCGTTCGCCATGGCTGTGACCCTGGCTGTCGGGCTCAATACGCGCTGGCACGGAGAAGACGAACCGCAGCATTACAACTCGCAGGCGGGCACCTTCTCGCAGGCGGTAAGGGAAACCCACGCCCTCATGCAGCTTCAGGGAGGCACGTTCGAGAGTGAATGCATCGGTCTGGGCGACCTCTACGTCACGATATTCAGCGGGCGCACACGCCGCTGCGGCGTATTGATGGGTCAGGGACTCGACTATGACCAGGTTACGGAAGCCCTTGCCGGCATCACGCTCGAAAGTCTCGTGATTACCCGCATCATGGGTCAGGCAATACGTCGCAAGGCTGAGCTGGGTCTTGTAGATCTCAAGGATTTCCCCTTGCTCATGCACATAGTCGACATTCTCGACAAAGGGAAAGCCGATGCCGACATGCCATGGGAAGCCTTCACATACGAGGCGCTCTCCCCTGCCAACGACTGACGAACCGTTGAGTTTTTTTGAATGGAGCCTAAGAAACTGTTTAAATTTAATTCGAAATTTTTTATATAGTGAATCTTGTGGCTTCCTTGAGGTCTTTTATGGTTGTTTTCACCAAGTCTCATAAAATCCTCTCAATGAACCTCACAATTAAATTTAAACAGTTTCTGAGAAAAAACTCCGGAGATACTCGTAAAACTATTTATAAAAATATTTACAACGATTTCATCAGAAGTTTGGGGTGATATGTTGGCAAAATTGAAAATAAAGTTGTAACTTTGCAATCTAATTTTTCAATTAGCAATGAGACAACAATCCCATTCCATACTGCGAAAGCCGCGCCGGAAGCGCAAGGCGTTTCGTGCGGTCATGAATGGGGAGGCGTGCGGATACGCGTGCAGAATTGTGAACAGATAAAAAGGAGGCGTCAGGCAGTGTGTCTGACGCCTCCTGCTTTTTATTTAACGGCAATTTAGCAGAATAGCAATTTTAACTAACCAACATCCAGGTAAGAAGAGATATGAAAGTAGGAGTTGTGATGGGTTCCACAAGCGACTGGAACGTTATGTCGGGAGCCACGGCAATTTTGGATTCCTTCGGAATCGAGTATGAAAAGAGAGTGCTGAGTGCTCACCGCACTCCGGCGCAGCTTGAGGAATGGGCTTCGGGTGCCCGAGAGCGCGGTCTTTGCGCGATAATCGCAGGCGCAGGCGGCGCGGCGCATCTCGCCGGAGTTGTGGCGGCGTTCACTACGCTGCCGGTGATAGGTGTTCCCGTGAAATCACGCAGTCTTGAAGGGTTGGATTCCCTCCTGTCCATGGTGCAGATGCCTCCGGGCATTCCGGTGGCGACGGTAGGAATCGATGGTGCCAGAAACGCCGCTTTGCTCGCAATAGAGATTATGGCGGTTACAGACCCCGCAATGAAACTCAAACTGGATGAATTCCGTGCGGAGCAGGCACGCAAGGTTCTCGAATCTGAAATCTAATTTGTAATTCACAATGCATATTGCATAATCGATATGACAGCTTTAAAATCAAGAATATTTGTAGAGAAACGTCCGGAGTTCCGCACGGAGGCTGAAAGTCTGCGCCGTGAATTGAATTCCAATCTCGGTCTCGACATCAGGAGTCTCAGACTCCTTTGCGTGTATGATCTGTTCGGTTTCACTCCTGAACTTATCGAACGCAGTTCCTACAGGGTTTTCGGCGAGCCTGCCACCGACACTGTCTCTGACACAGTGGAGACCGGAGGAATGCCATATCTTGCGGTTGAGTGTCTTCCCGGACAGTTCGACCAGCGTGCCCATTCAGCCGAGGAGTGCGTGAGACTCATAGAGCCGTCGGCTGAAATAGAGATAAGCAGCAGCCGTCTGATGATTTTCGATGGGTCGGTAGGAGAGGAGGAGATGAAACGGATCTCAAAATACTGCATCAATGCCGTGGAGGCGCGTCGCAAAGACCTTGACCGTCTGGAGAAGCCGGAACGGGCAGCCGCCAGACCGGTGCCGGTACTTGAAGGTTTCCGTGAGATTACAGCCGATGCTGCGGCAGCCTATTGCAAGGAGAAAGGTCTTGCTATGAACGGTGACGACCTGATGGAGGTTGTGTCTTATTTTACAGCCGAAGGACGCGACCCAAATGAGACGGAACTCCGTATTCTCGACACATACTGGAGTGACCATTGCCGCCACACCACGTTCACAACCGAACTTACCGACATTGCCATAGATGAGTCTGCTATTTCAGCCACACTCCGCGATGCTCTCGATGAGTGGAAGAAAATACGCCGTCAGCTCGGACGCGAGAGCAAAAGTCTTTGCCTTATGGATCTTGCCACAATCGGTGCCCGCTATCTCCGCAAGGAAGGTCTTCTTGAAGATCTCGAACAGAGTGAGGAAAACAACGCATGTTCAATTTATGTGGACATAGACGTAGATGGCAAAGAGGAACGCTGGCTGCTTCAGTTCAAGAATGAAACCCATAATCATCCTACGGAAATAGAGCCGTTCGGAGGTGCCTCCACATGTCTCGGCGGCGCGATCCGTGACCCGTTGAGCGGGCGTAGCTATGTGTATCAGGCAATGCGTGTGACCGGTGCCGGAGACATTTACAAGCCGGTATCCGAGACGATGGAGGGGAAACTTCCCCAGCGTGTCATCTCGCTGAAAGCTGCTGCCGGATACTCGTCATACGGAAACCAGATCGGACTCGCCACAACGCATGTGCGTGAGATTTATCATCCGGGATATGTCGCAAAGCGTCTGGAGGTCGGTGCCGTTGCAGGAGCTGTAAAAGCTTCCGATGTTCGCCGCGAACGTCCTCAGCCGGGCGATGTGATCCTCATGTTCGGAGGCCGTACCGGTCGTGACGGAATAGGAGGAGCAACCGGGTCATCGAAAGAACACAACGAGTCATCGCTTGAGGAATGCGGCAGCGAGGTGCAGAAGGGAAATGCTCCTGAAGAACGCAAGATCTCGCGTCTTTTCCGCCGTCCGGAGGTGACGCGTCTCATCAAGAAATCCAACGACTTCGGCGCTGGTGGTGTCAGTGTGGCTATCGGAGAGCTTACCGATGGTCTTGACATATATCTCGACCGCGTCACAACAAAATATTCCGGACTTAACCCTACGGAACTCGCAATCAGCGAATCGCAGGAGAGAATGTCGGTTGTGGTTGAACCCGGGGATCGCGAGGAATTCGAGCGTTACTGTCATGAAGAGAACATTGAGGTGCGCCATGTCGCCGATGTTACCGACTCCGGCAGAATGAGAATGTATTATAACGGCGAGCTTGTGGCTGACCTCCGCAGGGAATTCATAGACTCTGCAGGAGCACGTCATTTCGCCAAAGCGCGTATAGCAGGAATCGAAGACAGAGATCCTTTCGCAAGGGAGATTCCGGGCGGAGATCTCAAAGAGAAGTTCCTGCATAATCTTGAGGATGAGAACGTGACCTCGCAGAAAGGTCTCATTGAGATGTTCGACTCTTCAATCGGTGCCTCCACTGTGCTGATGCCTTTCGGCGGTGCGACCCAGGGAACGGAGACCCAGGCGAGTGTACAGAAACTTCCCGTCGGAAGTCATCATACCGACACAGCCTCTATTATGACTTTCGGATTCAATCCCTATATCAGCAGCTGGAGTCCTTTCCACGGCGCGGCTTATGCGGTTGTCGAGGCTCTTTCTAAAGCTACTGCGGCAGGTGCGGACTTCCGCCGTCTGCGATTCTCTTTCCAGGAATATTTCGAACGTATGAACTCTGCCGAGTCATGGGGCAAGCCTCTTGCCGCGCTTCTCGGCGCGCTGGAGATGCAGCTGGCGTTCGGTCTCCCGGCAATCGGAGGAAAAGACTCCATGAGCGGTACGTTCAACGACATCAATGTGCCTCCGACGCTGATCGCTTTCGCGGCGGGAACTGTGGATGCCAGAAAGGTCGTCAGCCCTGAATTCAAGGCAGCCGGAAATAGTGTCTATATCGTGCGTCATACTCCTGAAAGAGATCTCACTCCCGACACCGCGCAACTTATGCTCAATTTCGAAAATGTGCGCAAGGGAATAGAGAGCGGGGATATAGTCGCAGCCTGGTCTGTAGGTTTCGGCGGCGTTGCAGAGGGTATCGCAAAGATGAGTTTCGGCAACGGAATCGGGGCGGATGTTCGTGTTTCCGACAAGGATCTGTTCGATTTCGGTCACGGTTCTCTGATTGTGGAGAGCAAAAACGCGCTTGACTTCCCGAATGCGGAACTCATAGGCGAGACCGTTGAGGGAGCACTGCGCGTGAACGGCGTGGAAATCGCAATAGGGGAGGCATTCGAGGCAAACCGAGGCAGATTCAATAAGGTATATCCTGACAGAAGCGGTGTCGAGGGTAAGGTGGAGAATGCATCTTCCGGAGCCTGCACGAGCCGCTGGGAGGGTGAGAAGACCGAGCATCCCGTGGTGTTCCTCCCGCTTTTCCCCGGCACAAACTGCGACTACGACATGACCAAGGCATTCGAGCGTGAAGGCGCAGTGGTCAGAAGCAGCGTGTTTATCAATCTCACCGCTGAGGATATCGAACGTTCGGTTCAGGAGATGGCACGCAATATCGATGAATGCCATATCCTTGCCATAAGCGGCGGTTTCTCTGCCGGCGATGAGCCTGACGGAAGCGGCAAGTTTATCGCCAATGTCCTGCTCAACGACACTGTGAAGGCGGCAATAAAGCGTCTGCAGGAGAGGGGAGGACTGATACTCGGAATCTGCAACGGATTCCAGGCTCTTGTCAAGTCAGGTCTTCTTCCTTATGGCAGAATCGGAGAACTTTCCGCTGAGAGTCCCACACTCTTCCATAACGATATAAACCGTCATATCTCGCAGATAGTAAACACCCGTGTGGGTTCCGTTGCCTCTCCATGGCTCGAAGGCTTCACCATCGGCGAGCTTCACAGCATCGCCGCTTCCCACGGCGAGGGTAAGTTCATGGCTTCTCCGGAACTCGCCGCGCAACTTCGCGCAAACGGTCAGATCGCCTTCCAGTATGCCGATGCCGAGGGTAACGCAACTATGGACTCTCCAGCCAATCCAAACGGATCGGTAGAGGCTATCGAGGGTATAATCTCACCCGACGGGCGCATCCTCGGAAAAATGGGACATTCCGAGCGTTTTGCCGACGGTCTGATGAAGAATATCCATGGCAACAAGATGCAGAATCTATTTAAAAACGCAATAAATTACTTTAAATAATATGGCAAAAAGTTATGAAGCGTCCGGTGTGAACCTTGAGGCGGGCTACGAAGTGGTAAGCCGCATCAAGAAACATGTGAAGAGCACCGAGCGCCCCGGCTCGATGGGCAACATCGGTGCTTTCGGCGGCATGTTTGACCTCGGTTCGCTCGGTTACGAGCATCCGATTCTCGTGAGCGGTACTGACGGTGTCGGCACCAAACTTAAAATAGCTTTCTCACTGGAGAAACATGACACTATCGGCATAGATGCCGTGGCTATGTGTGTCAACGATGTGCTCGCCCAGGGTGCGCGTCCGCTGATTTTCCTCGATTATGTTGCGGTGGGCAAGAATCATCCTGAAGTTGTCGAGGCTATCGTAAGCGGTGTTGCCGAAGGATGCCGTCAGGCGGGATGCGCCCTTGTCGGCGGCGAGACTGCCGAGATGCCCGGCATGTACACTCCCGGTGAATACGATATTGCCGGTTTCACAGTCGGTGCCGTGGAAAAAAGCAAGCTTATCGATTGCTCGAAAGTAAAACCCGGCGATCTGCTTATCGGTATCGCGTCATCAGGAGTCCACTCCAACGGATTCAGCCTTGTGCGCAAGATTGTGTCGGACCGTGATCTCGAGTTCGATCAGAAGTATGAGGATACGGGAGACCAGACTCTTGGCGAGATGCTGCTCACCCCCACAAGAATTTATGTGAAGCAGGTGCACAAGGTGCTTGATGAGATAGATGTCCATGGCATAGCGCATATCACAGGCGGCGGCTTCGATGAGAATATACCGCGCATTCTCAAAGAGGGTCAGGGTGTGGAAATAGAAGAAGGCAGCTGGGAGATTCTTCCGGTGTTCCGTATGCTGGAGAAATACGGCAAGATTCCTCACCGCGAGATGTTCAACATTTTCAACATGGGCATTGGAATGGTGCTTGCCGTCTGTCCTGAAGACGCACCCCGTGCGTTGGAAATCCTTACGGAGGCAGGTGAGAGGGCGTCTGTGATCGGAAAAGTTGTCGAAGGTGAAGGCGTGACTTTAAAATAAAATTCCTATATGAGGAAGATTGCAGTATTTGCAAGTGGAAACGGCAGCAATTTCGAGAATATAACGGTGGCTGCTGAGCAGGGGAGAATCCCCGGATGCAAGGTGGTGCTGTGTGTCTGTGACCGCCCCGGTGCCTTTGTAACGGAGCGTGCCGCAAGACATGGTGTGGAGATTTTCGCATTCCGTGCCAAGGATTTCGCCAATAAACTCGGGTTCGAGAAACTGATTGCCGACCGTATGGATGAGCTTGGTGTGGATCTCGTGTGTCTTGCCGGATATATGCGGATTATTGGCGATGAGCTGCTCACACGCTACAGCGGACGCATAATAAATCTGCACCCTGCGCTGCTACCTGCATTTCCGGGTGCCCACAGCATCCGGGACGCTTTCGAATATGGAGTCAAGGTGTATGGCATAACGATCCATTATGTGGATGAGACACTCGACGGCGGCAGGATAATTGCCCAGCGTGCCATCCCATATGAGGGTGAAGACATGACTGAACTTGAGGATATGATCCATGCGGAGGAGCATCGCCTGTATCCGGAAATCATAGCGCGTCTTCTTCAGAATTAATAAATTAAGAGAATATGAGAGCATTAATAAGTGTAAGCGATAAAAGGGGAGTGGTGGAGTTTGCCCGTTCCCTGCAAGAACTCGGTTGGCAGATAATCGCCACCGGCGGCACAATGACGCGGCTTCGCGAGAGCGGCATTGACGTTATCAACATCAGCGATGTCACAGGTTTCCCGGAAATCTGCGACGGTCGTGTGAAGACCCTTCATCCGAAGGTGCATGGCGGTCTTCTCGGTCGCCGCGACATCGCCGACCATATGGCGCAGCTTGAGGCAAACGGAATCGAGACAATCGAGATGGTGTGCGTGAATCTCTATCCTTTCGAGGCAACTATTGCCAAAGAGGGTGTGAGCATGGAGGATGCCGTGGAGAATATCGACATAGGCGGTCCTTCGATGCTCCGCAGTGCGGCAAAGAATTTCCGCGATGTCACCGTGGTCTGCGATCCTTCGGATTATGACACCATACTTTCCGAAATCCGCGAGACGGGAGACACACTCCCTGAGACGCGTCTGAAACTCTCGGCAAAGGCGTATACCCATACTGCTCTCTACGATTCGCATATCGCGTCTTATATGCGCCGTCAGGCAGGTCTTGACGAGAAGCTTTTCCTCGCGTTCGATGAGGTCCAGAGCTTGCGTTACGGTGAGAATCCCCATCAGGCTGCGATGTTCTATCGTGCCGAGGAGGAGGTTCCCTATTCCGTTGCCTATGCAAAACAGCTTGGCGGCAAAGAGCTTTCATACAACAATATCCAGGATGCCAACGCGGCTCTCCAGATTGTGCGTGAGTTTGACGAGCCTTTTGCTGTCGGTCTCAAGCATATGAATCCCTGCGGCGCAGCCACAGGTAAGGATATAACCGAAGCTTGGACCAAGGCATACGAGGCGGACAAGGTAAGCATTTATGGCGGCATTGTGGCTGTTAACCGTCCTCTTGACGGGGAGACTGCAAAACTTATGAAGCCAATTTTCCTTGAGATCGTCATGGCTCCCGAATTTACTCCCGAGGCTCTCGAAGTGTTCGCTTCCAAGAAAAATCTCCGTCTGCTTCAGGTGAATATGTCGAAATCCGACAGCAGGCAGAAACAATATGTCGGCGTTACCGGCGGTCTGCTCGTGCAGGATGCCGACCTTGAATGCAAGGAAATCACGGAAGAGATGACTGTGACCGAGCGTAAGCCTTCGGCAGCGGAACTTGCGGATATGAATTTCGGTTGGCGTGTAGTGAAGCATGTCAAGTCAAACGCGATCGTGGTTGTTAAGAATGGCGCCACTGTAGGTGTGGGCGCAGGTCAGATGAACCGTGTGGGTTCTGCCGAGATCGCGCTTGAAGAGGCAAAAGCCGCAGGTCATACAGAGGGTCTTGTGCTTGCTTCCGACGGATTCCTTCCTTTTGACGATACAGTGGAGTTCGCCTCGAAATATGGTGTCACCGCCATTGTTCAGCCCGGAGGCTCTATCCGCGATGAGGATTCAGTCAAGAAAGCGAACGAGAAGGGTATTGCCATGCTCTTTACCGGCATGCGTCATTTTAAGCATTGATTATGAAAAAAGTTCTTGTTATAGGCAGCGGCGGCAGAGAACATGCAATCGTGGAGGCTCTGTCGCGCAGCCCGCAGGTTGATAAGATATATTGCGCGCCCGGCAACGCGGGTATTTCCGCGCTTGCGGAATGCGTGGGTATCGGCGTGGAGGATGTCGACGCTTTGGCGCGGTTCGCAGCGGAGAATGCCGTGGATCTGACAGTGGTTGGTCCGGAGGCGGCGCTTGCCGCCGGTGTTGCCGACCGTTTCGCAGAAGACGGTCTCCGTATTTTCGGTCCGACAAAGGGTGCCGCCCGAATCGAGAGCTCCAAGGAGTTCGCGAAGGAGATGATGGACAAATACAATGTTCCCACAGCCGCGTATCGCGTTTTCGATGAGTTCGGAGATGCGTGGGATTATGTAAGGAAGCGCCCTCTTCCTGCAGTAATCAAATATGACGGACTTGCGGCAGGGAAGGGAGTGGTTGTCGCCGCGACATATGATGAGGCGGAGGCGGCACTGCGCGATATGCTCCTTGACGCGAGTTTCGGCAAGGGAAGGGTAGTGGTGGAGGATTTCCTCTCCGGACCCGAGTTCTCGTTCATGTGTGTAGTGTCGGGCGAGAAGGTGTATCCACTTGCTGTGGCTCAGGACCATAAGCGCGCTTTCGATGGCGACAGGGGTCCCAATACCGGAGGCATGGGGGCGTATTCCCCGGTGCCGTTTATTTCCGATGCTGTGCGCGATGAGGCTCTGGAACGCATTATACGTCCTGTTGCCGCCGGTCTTGTCAAGGAAGGACTTCCTTTTACCGGTATCCTTTACGGTGGTCTTATTCTTACCGAAGAGGGACCGAAGGTGATAGAGTTCAATGCCCGTTTCGGCGATCCGGAGACTGAGGTAGTGCTTCCTCGCATGAAGAGCGACATATACGCTCTGTTCAACGCTGCCGTAGATGGGGAGGATTTCGAGATTGAGTGGAATCCAGAGGCTGTGCTCGGCATAGTGCTCGCATCCAAGGGGTATCCCGGCAGCTATGCGAAAGGTGAGGTGATAAAGGGTCTTGATAAAGTCGAGTCTTCCGTATACCATATGGGAACCGCCGCGAAAGACGGTAGTATTCTGACCGCCGGCGGACGCGTGATGATGGTCGTCGGCAAAGGTGCGGATCTCAAGGAGGCACGCGACAAGGTGCTTGCCGACATTGCCCGGATTGACTGCGCTTCGCTCTTCAGCCGCAGCGACATAGGCTATCAGGCAATCAAATCCTGACCGAAGGTTGTTAAATAACTTCTAAAAAACAAGAATAATCATGATAGAAAGATACGGGCGCGATGTAATGCGCCAGGTTTGGACAGAAGAAAACAAATTCAATGCCTATCTTAAAGTTGAGATCCTTGCTGCCGAGGCATGGAGCAAACTCGGTGTTGTGCCCGAAGAGGATGTGGCAAAGCTCAACGAGAAGGCTACTTTCAATATCGACCGCATAAAGGAAATCGAATTGCAGACCCGCCATGACATAGTGGCGTTTACACGCTGCGTGTCGGAGTCTCTCGGCGAGGAGCGCAAATGGGTGCATTACGGTCTCACCTCTACCGATGTGGTTGATACTGCCAACGGCTACCTGTTCAAGCAGGCTAACGCCATAATCCTCGAGGATCTGGAGAAATATATAGAAATGCTCGGTCGTCAGGCTGAGAAATACAAATACACCCCATGCATAGGACGCACACACGGCATACATGCCGACATTACCTCTTTCGGTCTTAAATGGGTGTTGTGGAGAGCAGAGATGCAGCGCAACCTCGAACGCTTCCGCGCCGCGGCGCGTGGCGTGGAGGTAGGCAAGATCAGCGGTGCTGTAGGTAATTTCGCTAATATTCCTCCGTTCGTGCAGGATTATGTATGTGAAAGACTCGGCATAGCTTCTTCGGATATCTCTACTCAGGTAATCCAGCGCGACCGCCATGCATGTTACATGGCTACTCTTGCCCTGATAGGCGCCAGCATCGAGCAGATGGCTCTCGAAATCCGTAATCTCCAGCGCACGGAAGTGCATGAGGTGGAGGAGTCGTTCGGAAAAGGGCAGAAGGGTTCAAGCGCTATGCCGCACAAGCGAAATCCGATATCAAGCGAGAATATGTGCGGATGCGCGCGCGTGCTCCGCGGATATATGATGACTGCTTACGATAATGTGGCTCTATGGCACGAGCGCGACATCTCACATTCGGCTACTGAGCGTATCCTTATGCCTGACGCAACCATACTTCTCGACTATATGCTCAACCGCATGATGGGCATTCTTGAGAACCTTGTGGTGTTTGAAGACAGAATGAAATCAAACATCTATCTCACCAACGGTGTGATATTCGCGCAGCGCGTCATGAATGCCCTCATAGAGAAAGGTTTCGTGCGCGAACAGGCTTACGACACGGTGCAGCCTGTGGCGATGCAGGCGATGGCTACCGGTGCGGCATATCAGGATCTGCTCAAACAGAACGAAGTGGTGATGGGTGCGCTTACAGAGGAGGAACTCGACGCATGCTTCACTCTCGAATATTACATGAAGAACGTTGATTATATCTATCAGCGCAACGGACTCAAATAATAAAACAAAAGAAAAATCGAAGAATATGTCACAAAGATTAGTTGTAATCGGATCGCAGTGGGGCGATGAAGGAAAGGGGAAAATGACCGACTACTTCGCTTGTCGCGCTGATATGGTGGTTCGTTACCAGGGAGGCAACAATGCCGGACATTCAGTGGTGTTTGACGGCAAGAAATATTCGTTACAGAGCATTCCGTCGGGCATTTTCAACCCGCGCACTGTGAATGTGATGGCTAATGGTATGGTTGTCAATCCTGTTTCTGTTATCGCTGAGCTTGATCGCCTTCATCAGCAGGGTGTCACGGATTATCAGCTCTTCATCTCCAACCGTGCGGCTATGGTGATGCCCTGGCATTCAGCTCTTGACGGTGCTTATGAGAATATGAAGGGTGAGTCGCTCATCGGTACGACCAAGAAGGGCATAGGTCCCGCTTATTCCGACAAATACAGCCGTGTGGGTCTGCGTATGGGCGACCTGCTGGAGCCTGAGTATTTCGCTGAAAGGCTGAAGGCGGCTCTCGATGTGAAAAACCGCGAGCTGAAGATGCTCGGACTTCCTGAATTCGATTTCAAAGAGGTATACGACCAGTATATGGAGATTGCCGGAAAGATCGGACATATGATCACCGACACTTCGAAACTTATCAATGACACTCTTCTCACTGACGCGAAGGTGCTTTTCGAGGGCGCGCAGGGCATGATGCTGTGTATCGACCACGGCACGTACCCCTTCGTCACATCTTCCACTCCTTCGGCGGCAAGTGTGCCTGTAGGAGCGGGCATCTCTCCTAAATGGATTGATAATGTGCTCGGTGTGGCAAAGGCATACTGCACCCGCGTGGGTGAGGGTCCTTTCCCGACAGAGCTTTTCGGCGATATCGCACATGAAATCCGCGAACGCGGTCATGAATACGGCACCGTGACCGGCCGTCCGCGCCGTATCGGCTGGTTTGATGCCGTCGTGGCACGCTATGTCGCTCGCCTTTCCGGCATCGACAATTGGGCACTGATGCTTTTCGATGTCCTTTCAGGTCTTGACAAGGTAAGCATCTGCACCGGATATGAGTGCGACGGCGAGATTCTCGACACTCCCCCTTCCACAATATCGCGTCTTGCGAAGTGCAAGCCTGTATTGATTGAACTCGACGGGTGGAAAGAGGATATCACCGGTGCAAAGTCTTTCGAGGAGCTGCCGGAGGCGGCAAAGGCTTATGTGCGCAAGATAGAGGAGGTGACGGGCGTTCCTGTAGGCATGATATCCGTCGGTCCGGACCGCACCCAGACAATAACAGTAGCAAACGAACTCAAAAATTTCTGACACCATGAGTTTCATAGATGAAAAAGTAGTTCAGGAAGGGATGACATTCGACGATGTTCTCCTGATACCGGCATATTCTGAGGTCACTCCGAATATGGTGAGCCTTGCCGGACGTTTCTCACGCAACATCCCGCTCAATATCCCGTTTGTGTCTGCTGCCATGGACACGGTTACAGAGGCGGAGATGGCGATAGCTATCGCCCGTGAAGGTGGAATAGGTGTGATCCACAAGAATATGTCGATCGAGGCGCAGGCAGCGCAGGTGCGCAAGGTGAAACGCGCCGAGAGCGGCATGATCTATGATCCGGTGACCATTACCAAGGAGCAGACAGTAGGGGAGGCTCTGCAACTGATGCACGACAACCGTATCGGCGGCATTCCGGTCGTGGATGCAGAAAACAGACTAATCGGTATCGTAACAAACCGCGACCTCCGTTTCCAGCAGAACATGGAGCTCCCGATTGCCGAGGTTATGACAAGCGAGAAGCTTGTGACCACGGATAATCCCGACCTTGCCGAGGCTTCGCAGATACTTCTCAAGAATAAGATAGAGAAACTTCCCGTAGTGGACAAGGACGGACATCTCTTGGGGCTTATCACTTATCGTGACATCACCAAGATTCAGGATTACCCTTCTGCCTGCAAGGACAACAAGGGACGTCTGAGGGTGGCTGCCGGCGTTGGCGTGACGGGCGATACGCTCGATCGCGTAAAGGCACTCGTGGACGCTGGTGTCGATGCCGTTGTCATCGATACCGCCCACGGACATTCCGCCAATGTCACCAAGACTCTCAAGGCTGTCAAGGCGGCTTATCCCGGGCTTGACGTGGTTGTGGGAAATATCGCCACCGGCGAGGCTGCGCGTTTCCTTATCGAGGCGGGTGCCGACGGTATCAAGGTTGGTATCGGTCCCGGTTCCATATGCACGACCCGCATCGTGGCAGGGGTCGGAATGCCTCAGCTTTCCGCTATATTCGATGCGGCTAAGGTTGCACGGGAGTATGGTGTGCCGGTGATTGCAGACGGCGGTCTACGCTATTCGGGCGATATCGTGAAAGCTCTCGCGGCGGGCGGCAACTGCGTGATGTGCGGTTCAATGTTCGCCGGAGTGGAGGAATCTCCGGGCGAGACCATAATCTATAACGGGCGTAAATTCAAATCATATCGCGGAATGGGTTCTGTGGAGGCTATGGAGGCAGGTTCGAAAGACCGCTATTTCCAGAGCGAGAAGTGCGACTCAAGCAAGTTCGTGCCCGAAGGTATCGTGGCTCGCGTGCCATATAAGGGAACGCTCAGCGAGACTGTTTACCAGCTCGCAGGAGGTCTGCGCTCAGGCATGGGTTATTGCGGCGCTAAAGACATAGATGCTCTTCACAATGCAAAATTCACTCGCATCACTTCGGCAGGAGTGACGGAGAACCATCCCCACGATGTGACCATAACCAAAGAGGCTCCAAACTATTCAAGAGGATAATCATGCAGAAGATATTGATCATAGATTTCGGATCGCAGTATACTCAGCTGATTGCGCGCCGTGTGCGTGAGTTGAATGTATATTGCGAGATTCACCCTTTCAACAAGATTCCCGCTCTCGACGAGGATGTGAAGGGTGTGATTCTTTCAGGTTCTCCGTCGTCAGTGCGCGATGAGGATGCTCCCAAGCCGGATATAAGCGCTATAAAGGGGAAACTTCCCCTCCTTGGCGTCTGCTACGGCGCGCAGCTTCTCGCCAACGAATATGGCGGAGAGGTCGAAGGGGCTCCGTCACGCGAATACGGCCGCGCGATGCTTACTGTAATCGCGCCTGAAGACCCCCTCATGCTCGGCGTTCCCTCCCCGACACAGGTATGGATGAGCCATGGTGACACAATCACCAGCCTGCCGGAGAATTATCACGTCATCGGTTCCACCGAGAATGTCCGCGCAGCCGCATATCATATAGAGGGAGAACAGACTTGGGGGATACAGTTTCATCCCGAAGTATATCACTCCACCGACGGAACCCGCATCCTTTCAAACTTCGTTCTCTGCATATGCGGATGCGATGGCTCATGGAGTCCGGCATCATTCATCGAGACTACAGTCTCCGAGCTTAAAGAGAAACTCGGTGACGAACGTGTGATACTCGGACTCTCCGGAGGTGTCGATTCTTCCGTGGCGGCAATGCTGCTGCACAAGGCAATCGGCGACAGACTCACATGTATATTCGTCAACAACGGATTGTTGCGTAAAAACGAGTTTGAGGACGTTCTCGACTCCTATAAGCATATGGGGCTTAATGTTGTCGGCGTAGACGCGTCAGAACGCTTCTATGAAGATCTGAAAGGCGTTACGGATCCCGAACGCAAGCGTAAAATAATAGGCAAGGACTTTGTCGAGGTTTTCAATGCCGAGGCAAAGAAGATTGAAAACGCACGCTGGCTTGCACAAGGCACAATCTATCCCGATGTGATCGAGAGTTGTTCCGTGAAAGGTCCGTCAGCGACAATCAAGAGTCACCACAACGTAGGCGGTCTGCCCAAAGAGATGAATCTCAAGATAGTAGAGCCATTGAGACTACTCTTCAAAGACGAAGTGCGCAGGGTAGGCAAAGCAATGGAGATGGATCCCCGTCTGCTGGGTCGTCATCCATTCCCCGGTCCCGGTCTGGGCATCCGCATAATCGGAGAGGTAACTCCCGAGAAAGTGCGTATTCTTCAGGAAGCCGACAAAATTTTCATCGACGGTCTTCGTGAAGCCGGGCTCTACGATCAGGTATGGCAGGCAGGTGTGATGCTTCTGCCCGTACAGAGCGTCGGAGTGATGGGAGACGAACGCACCTACGAGAGCTGTGTCGCGCTACGCGCCGTAGTCTCCACCGACGGCATGACCGCCGACTGGGTGCATCTCCCCTACGAATTCCTTGCCAAGACCTCCAACGAGATCATCAACAAAGTTCGCGGCATCAACCGCGTTGTCTACGACATCTCCTCCAAACCGCCGGCAACAATCGAGTGGGAATAAAAAAGACTCGATTGGTTATTGGCAGTCGACAACCAATTGAACCGCTGCTACGCAGCGGCACCTGACAGCTTCGCGAAGCACCCGGCTTCGCGAAGCTGTCTGTTTCTGGCACCCATTCGTTCAGCCTTGTGCTTTGCCCCCATAGATTAGCGCTTAAACTCCCGATTCGAGAATTAAAGAGGATTGTCCCTGGTCGCAGAGCAGAGAGGTCGCGGAGCGGGGAGGGTTGAAGAGAGGGGAGTGTTTAGGTGCCGATTAGGTGTGTCGGGAGCGGTTCGGGTCGCGGAGCAGTTGAGTGAAAAAGTGAAGCTTTTTTAAATAATCACCAAGAGCTGAGCCGAGGAGGAGCCGAGGAAGAATCGAAGCTGAGACGAGGAGCAGAGAGGTTGGTGAAAATGCAGCGAAAATGCGAAAAAAAGCAATTGTGGTAAAAAATCGCTGAAAATTTTGCTTTTTAATGGGCGGATTGGTAAATTTACTGTACAATCCTGTTCGTGTCGGGCTGGATTGCTGAGAGAGTTGGCTTGGTCTTCGGGTGGAGAATCCGGAGATTGAAAAGTGTCTTTAAAGGTTTGAATTTATGGCTGAGCATAAGTCTTTTTATCGGCAGCTTGTGCCGAACGGGCGCAGACGAAGCAATTGGCACGACTACCGGAGCCGCTGCATTTATATGATTACGCTCAACAAGGCAGACTGTATCCCCCGTTTTTCAACCATTAAAGGAATTCCAGGTGATTATATCAATAAACCATACACCGACCTTTCCCCGACAGGTAAGATTATAGCAGCAAATGTCTCGGCACTGAAACACCGGTTCCCTTTTATAAGCATTTTGCGCCGATGCATAATGCCTGATCATATACATTTTGTTATTTTCGTAAAGGAGAAAACCTCCTGGCATCTCGGCGATATAGTAAACCATCTTAAATCGGAGTGTACACGCAATTACAACGGATATGATTCCAGGCGGGGAGAGGGAGCTGACGAAACACTTGTCTCTATGTTTGAGGACGGTTATCATGACCGGATATTGAGACGCAAGAACCAGCTCAAACGGATGTTGAAATATGTCAGCGACAATCCCCGTCGCAGTCTTGAGCGCACCGCCAACCGCGGCTTTCATCGCCGCCTCTTTCTTGAAGATATAGGTTCGGGTGGAGATGCGGGTGTACAGTCCACCTTTTCGTGCGGAGACGCAGGTATAGGAGTTCCCAGTTCGTGTGGAGGAACTTGTGAAGAATCGTTCAGGGAAACAGGTTTAGGAAGGGTTAGGTATGAGGCTTACGGCAACATTCATCTGCTTGAAGACCCCGAACTTGCGGCAGTTCGCATAAGCCGGCGTTTTTCGGAAGATGAGTTGCGGAAGCGTAAGATCAACTGGCTGCGAACAGTCGGCAACTGTGGAGTATTGGTCTCCCCTTTCATTTCGCAGGCAGAGAAGAAAGTGCGCGATTGGGCATTAGCCAACGGAGGCAGGTTCATATTGATAGAAAGCAATGGCTTCGGCGAGCGTTACTCCCCCAAAGGGATTCTTCATCAGCTTTGTAACGAGGGGCGGCTACTTATAATCGCGCCTACCGAACATCACACCTCTCCCCCTAAACTCACCTATTCGGAATGCCAGCGCATGAACGCCCTCGCTGAAAGGATCGAGCAATATCTGCTGCGCCCCTGCTGATTGCTGCTTCCGCCCTTGACTGCCCCGCCAATTACCGCCAATTATCGCCGCTCCGCGCCGACACGCTACAGCTCCGCGCTGGCAAGGCTTCGCGCTGACAAGGCGAAGCTGGGATGCTGGTTAATCGCCTCGCGGAGCTGTCGGGTGCAAAAGGAAGGCTTTTGATTGAGAAAACAGCAGGTTGGTTGAATCTAATGGCTGATATGCCGGATTTTTCTTAAATTTGCATTTGCCTAATTTGCCTAATGGAAAAGAGGAATTAATGGGTGGTTAAGAGGGATAAGAGTGTTAAAGAAATAATCGAAAAAGAGAGTGGAAGAGGGTTAAAAGAGATAAAGGATAAGAAAGATTAAGAGGGGTAAAGAAGGATAAGAAGAATAAGGAAGGGAGAGGGAGGACAGGAAGAAGGATAAGGAAGGGTTAGAGAGGAAATGAAGAAGGATAAGAATAATAAGGAGGGGTTAGGGAGGACAGGAAGCGGCAGGGTGGGTGTGTTGTTTAATAAAGCTGACAGGTTTTTAGCATGAGCGAACTAAGAAACAGAAAGACGGAAAACCGGATATATCTATCGCTTTTAGTAATTACAATCGGCTGTATGTGCTGGATATGGTCTGTGGACGGGCGGAGATGTTTCTGCCATTGTTTGATGTGTGCGTGATGACGCGTGCGCTGAGGACTATACTGCCCTTTGTGATATTGTTTGTTATAAATAATAACCTGCTTATACCCCGACTTCTGTTGAGAAACAGAGTTCAATGGTACTTTTTCGCAGCCGGTGCTTTGGTGGTTGTGATGTGTTGTTTCCAGTATGTAGGGTTCAAGAGCTTTATGGATTCTATTCCGGTGGAAATGCGGGGCGGTCCTTGACATCACCGTCCGTAGCCGTTGCTGCCGATGCCTCTGTTACTGGATTTTACTTATTCGCTGCTTGTAATAGGCGCCAACATGGCGATCGCGCTTTTGCTGAGAATGAGCTTGCTTATCTGAAAGCCCAGATCAATCCTCACTTCTATATGAACATGCTGAATAATATTCACGGCATGATAGATATAGATCCCGCCAGGGCGCAGGCTATGGTCATAGATATGTCGAAGCTGATGCGTTACATGCTCTATGACAGTTCGCGAACGCGTATCCCGCTTTCCAATGAGATTTCTTTCCTTCATAACGCGAGTTCGGGTCTGACAACTTCTGTAGTTCATGAACTCATCTTGACTTATTTACGAAAGTTAAAATCACATCTAAATGTATAAGTAGGAGTTTGATTTCATAAATACGATTTTTGGTAGAATCAAGTTATATAAATAGTTTGTGTTTGATTTATGTAGAGAAGCCGGTTGCCCGAGAGGGTAGCCGGCTTTGATTTTTGTGGTCTGACGGAGAAAAATTGGCGTATGACCGAGCGTAATTTTTTGAATATTCGATTCTGAAAGGCTTAATTTGACTCTGAATTAAGCGTAATAAGCGATATGACAGATAAATATGGGTTTTATCAACAGGTTTGCCAATTCATTTGAAATAGAATCGTCAGGGGCAATAAATAGCACTGACTATTAAAAAGAGTCAAGAATGTTGATATTTACGTGTTTTTTATTATTTTTGTGGAGTAAATGAGAATGCTGTTATAAAGCATCGGTTTACGCACCGCAGTCTTGAATCAGTCTGAGATTTCAAGATTGGGGTGTGTCTGTGTTTTATGCGGCGTTTAAATTGTGTTGACAGTGATGATAGAATTTATGACCGAGGGTGTCGATATGCCCCTGTTGGATTTCGGGAGGATAAGGAAATGGATATGTGAGGTTGCCGCCTCGCATGGTTTCACCGTCGGGAATCTCAATTATTGTTTCTGCGACGATGCATATATTCTTGAGACCAACCGTAAGTTTCTGCAGCATGACTATTATACGGATATAATTACGTTCGATTATACGCGTCGCGGCAGGATAGGTGGGGATATGGTCATCTCGCTCGATACAGTAGCCTCAAACGCCGCCGGATTGGGCGTGGGGTATGATTCGGAATTGCTTCGCGTGATTATACATGGAGTTCTTCATCTCTGTGGAATCAACGACAAGGGACCCGGAGAGCGGGAGATAATGGAAGAGTCGGAAAACAAGGCTTTGGAGATTTATGAAATTTGAATTTGATGTCATAGTTGTAGGTGGAGGTCACGCCGGATGCGAGGCTGCGGTTGCCGCCGCACGTCTCGGGGCGTCTACCCTGCTGATTACCAAAGATATGAACCGTGTCGGTCAGATGTCTTGTAATCCGGCAATTGGCGGTATCGCCAAAGGGCAGATTGTCAGAGAGATAGATGCTCTTGGCGGTGAGATGGGCATTCTTGCGGACCGCACGGCGGTGCAATTCCGCATGCTTAACCGCTCCAAAGGACCGGCTGTGTGGAGCCCCCGTGTGCAGAGTGACCGTGCAAAATACATAGACGCATGGCGTGAGGTTCTCGACTCTGTGTCCGGTCTTTCGCTTTTTCAGGACAGTGTGGTTGAATTTGAATTTGAAGACGCACCCGAAGGGTCTTCTCATTCATTGCAGATTACCGGAGTAAAGACCTCTCTCGGGGTTGTCTTCAAGGCGCGGCAGGTTGTTCTGACAGCGGGTACCTTCCTGAACGGTCTCATGCATTTCGGCGCTGTCCAGATAGAAGGTGGCCGTATCTCAGAGGATGCTGCCAAAGGTCTTACGGAACAGCTTGTCTCTGTCGGTTTTCGTGCCGACAGGATGAAGACAGGGACACCCGCGCGCATTGACGGACGTACAATACGTTTCGAGCTTGCAGAAGAGCAGCAGGGTGATGTGGGTGACTTCCACAAGTTCTCTTTCCTTCCCGGTGTCAGACGCACGTTGCGCAACCGTTCGTGCTGGATTGTTCACACCAATCCTGAAGTTCATAGAATATTGATTGACAACCTTGCTGATTCTCCTCTCTATAACGGTCAGATCAGAAGTATCGGTCCGCGTTATTGTCCGAGCATAGAGACCAAGATAGTGACTTTTGCCGATAAGGATAGTCACCAGCTTTTCCTCGAGCCGGAGGGAGAGACCACGGAGGAATATTATATTAACGGTTTTTCCAGCTCACTTCCTTGGCAGGTTCAGATGGAAGCTTTGCGTCATGTTCCGGCGTTGGAGAATGTTCAGTTCTATCGTCCCGGCTATGCCATAGAATATGACTTCTTTGATCCGACACAGCTTACCCATGATCTGCAGACGCGCCTTGTCGGCGGGCTTTATTTTGCCGGTCAGGTGAATGGAACTACCGGTTATGAGGAGGCTGCGGCACAGGGTCTGATGGCTGGCATCAATGCCGCGCGTCGCAGTCGCGGCGATGAGGGGATTGTTCTCGGCAGAGAACAGGCGTATATAGGCGTGCTTATTGATGATCTTGTTACAAAGGGTGTCGATGAACCATATCGAATGTTCACATCGCGTGCTGAATACCGAATACTTCTTCGTCAGGATGATGCAGACATGCGTCTTACCCCGCTCGGTTATGAAATTGGTCTTGCTACCCGGGAGCGTTATGATGCGATGCAGAGTAAGCGCGCCCAGCGCGACGCATTGATTGCTTTCTGTGAGTCTTACCTTGTAAAAGGCACGGAAGAGATGAATTCATTCCTTGTGGAGAATGGAACAACTCCGCTTTCTGCATCCGTGCGTCTCGTGGAGCTTGTGAAACGACCTCAGCTTTCGATCACCGCTCTTGCATGTAGCCTTTCGCGTCTTGCGAAGGAGATTGGCAGGATAGAGGAGGAGAGGCGGGAGGAGATTGTGGAGTCTGCCGAGATATTGATAAAATACGGCGGATATATATTGCGCGAGCGCGAGCTTGCCGAGAAGCAGTCAAGGCTCGAATATGTCAGGATTCCGGAGTCGATGGACTTCGAGGGTCTGACCGCGTTGTCTACAGAGGCGAGACAGAAGCTGGCGAGGCTGCGTCCGGCAACAATCGGACAGGCTTCGCGGATACCGGGGATTTCGCCGGCCGATATAAATGTGCTTCTGTTACTGTTGAATAGGTGACAATTGTTCCACGTGGAACAATGCGTGGGGATAGGGCGAGATGGGACGTTATGGGGCTGGATGGGGATGGATAGGGATGGATAGGGCTGGGTGTGTTAAAGGAAATATTAATTAAAGATAAAGATATGATGGAAATCGAAGAATTGAAGAAGATTATTCGGGATGTGCCCGATTTTCCCTCGAAGGGAATCCTGTTTCGCGACCTTACAACTATGATCAAGGATGGCGAGGCTCTACATGTTACAGGCAAAGCCCTCGCGGACCTTTACCGCGATAAGGGCGTGACCAAGATCGTGGGTATCGAATCCCGCGGATTCATCGGCGGCTCGATAATGGCGTATGAACTCGGTTGCGGATTTGTGCCTGCTCGTAAACCGGGTAAACTCCCCGCTGTGACTATAAAGAAAGCTTATGCAAAGGAGTATGGCGTGGATACCATCGAGATGCATAATGACGCAATTACGGAAGATGATGTCGTTGTCCTCCACGATGACCTGCTTGCTACCGGCGGTACCATGCGCGCATGCTATGACCTCGTGAAGACGATGAATCCGAAAAAAATATATATCAATTTTATCGTCGAACTTACCGATCTGAACGGTCGCGAGAATCTCCCGGAAGATTGCGAAGTGATCTCTCTTCTTAAATACTGATTCAATAAATATGACATTGATTCGATAAAGAAGGGTAGAACCGTAGAGCGCATTGATCGGTGCATACGGAAATAACCGTGTAAGATATGGAATCAGTGCCGATGGAAATAACCAGAGAATACGTTGAATCGGTGCGTACGGAAATAACCGAGAAAATATTGATCAGATGAATACGGATAAAACCGGAGAAAATATCGAAGCAACAGGAAACCCCGATGATGTCGGGGTTTCTTCATCTTCTGCAAGCCGTAGGAATATAAGGAAACTTCTCGCAGGAACAGGGAGAAATATCGATGAATTCGGAGGATTCGATATAGAGATAACTCCCGACCGGACAAAAGAGGATATATTCAATAACCGTCCGGGAGAACAGCTCCGGGAGAAAATTCTGAATCTTCCGGAACTGCCGGGAGTGTATATGTATCTTGACCGCTCCGGAAAAGTTATATATGTTGGTAAGGCGAAGCGCCTGAAGCGGAGAGTGTCTTCTTATTTCAACCGCTATCATGAAGTGACGCGTACAAATCTTCTTGTGCGCAATATCGTCGACATGCGTTTTATCGTGGTGCCGACGGAGGAAGATGCCCTTCATCTGGAGAACGCGATGATAAAGGAATATCAGCCGCGTTATAATGTCTTGCTGAAGGATGATAAGTCATACCCATGGATAGTGGTGACAAAAGAGCTGTATCCGCGTGTGTTCATGACGAGAGAGAAGGGCATTCATGGCCGTTATTACGGACCGTATGCCAATCAGGCGGCGGCAAAGGTGGTGCTTCAGTTGATACGAGAGGTTTACCCGCTGCGCAGTTGCCGTCATACGCTCGAAGAGAAGGGTATCGCCCGAAACAGATATTCGCTCTGTCTCGACTATCATATACATAAATGTCTCGGGCCGTGTCGCGGACTTGTCAGTCCGGAGGACTATGGTAAATACATAACGAGGGTGCGCCAGATACTCAACGGTGAGACTGTGGAACTCGAGAATGTTTTGAAGGATGAGATGTCGAGACTCAGTGAAGAGTGGAAATTCGAGGAAGCACAGGTTGTCAAAGAAAAATATGAGGCTGTCAGGAAATATAACGCCAAGAGTGTTATTGGCGAGGCTTCGGAAAGTTCGGCGGATATGTTCGCTTACGTGGAGAATGAAGACCGTGCTTTTGTGAATTTCATGCATCTCAACAGGGGAGCGGTGACACAGAGTCTTAATCTTGAGTATCGCCGTCAGAAAACAGATATCACCCGGGAGGAGATTCTTTCCATGGCTGTCGCCGAGATCGGCGAGCGCTTTGACAGGGAATTCAAGGAGGTGATAGTGCCGTTTATGCCGGATGTGGAGTTCGAGGGAGTGAGATTTGTGGTGCCGTCCCGAGGTGATAAAAAGAAAGTGCTGGATGTCGGTTTAAAGAATGCCACGCAATATATGCACGATGTCGAGAAGCAGGCGGAGAAACTGAATCCCGAGAGGGGTGTGGAGAAATTGATGGCGCAGATGAAAAGTGATTTCCGTCTGGAGACGGAGCCGCGCCATATAGAATGTTTTGACAACTCCAATATCCAGGGCACAAATCCGGTCGCAAGTTGTGTGGTCTTCCGGAATGGAAAACCGGCTCGACGCGATTACCGCCATTTCAATATAAAGACTGTTGTCGGCGCAAACGATTTCGCTTCCATGAAAGAGGTCCTTCACCGTCGTTATACGCGTATGATGGCTGAAGGGGAGTCGTTGCCGCAGCTGGTTGTCGTCGATGGAGGCAAAGGACAGCTGAGTGCTGCCGTCGAGGCATTCGACGAGATGGGAATCCGGGGCATAGTCGCCCTTGTAGGCATAGCCAAGAGGCTCGAGGAGATTTATTTCCCCGGTGATTCACTGCCGCTCTACATCGACAAGAAATCGCAGAGTCTGAGGGTGATACAGGCATTGCGCGATGAAGCTCACAGATTCGGCATCACCCATCATCGCAATCGGCGAAGCAAGTCTCAGACTGTTAGTGAATTGGATTCCATCAAGGGTATTGGTGACGCGACATCCGCTACACTCATGAAAGAATTCAGGAGTCTTAAGCGCGTGAAAGAGGCGACGCTTGAGGATCTTGCCGCTGTTATCGGTAAGGCAAAAGCGACCTCTGTCTACAACCATTTCCATTCTCCGGATAACTAACAATTAGAAGAAAAATAACGAATCAGTTCAGGTTCTTTGTATGGGGTCTGACGGGTATAAACACGCGAATGCGGCCGGTTTCGCAACCAGCCGCATTCTCGTGTTTTCCATAATACTTTTTCGAACTAACCTAACATCATGAAACGATTCTCTTATGTCACTATAACATCGGCTTTATGAAATAGTTTATTTCTTTCACAAAAAAAAAGATGATTTTTTTATTTCGCTTCAGTTTCCGCTGTTGGGGGGATATATGGGGGATATGGGGCTGTATAGGGATGTATGGGGCTGTATAGGGCTGTATGGGGATTCTGATTGTGGCTTTCGGGCTTCGCGGCATCACAGGGAACTGCGGCTTCAGAGAACATGATGCGGACTCGGGTGTTTTAAAGAGTAAGAAGCTGTTTAAACAGCTTCCAAGGAAAACACATTAATGAAAAACACAAAATTTGAGATTATGAAAAAGAGAGGATTTATTATGAAAGGTTCGGCTGCCGCTCTGGCGGCTGTGTTGCTCCTGTCGGGGTGCTCTTCGATTAAGAATACGTGGGACGGCATGAGCCAGACAGGACAGGGTGCGACAGCTGGCGGAACAATAGGTGCAGCAGTAGGCACAGGAGTCGGAGCATTGATAGGCGGCGGCAAAGGCACCTGGATCGGAGCCCTTGTCGGTGGCGCGCTGGGTGCAGGAACAGGTGCTCTGGTCGGCAACCATATGGACAAACAGAAGAAAGCGCTCGAAGAGCAGCTCTCGCAGATGCAGGATCAGGAAAACCGGAACTCACAGGACATACAGGATATCAAGGTTCAGATGGTCAAAGACCGCAACGACCTTGATGCCATCAAACTTGTTCTTGGAGACGCCGTACTTTTCCAGACCGGCAAAAGCAATCTTTCCGCAGCCGCCGATGCCACGCTCAACCGAGTCGCATATAATCTGAAGCAGTTCCCCGACACCGATGTCACCGTAGTAGGATATACCGACAACACCGGCAGCGAGCAGCTCAACCAGAATCTTTCCGAGAAAAGAGCCGAGAGTGTGGTGAGCTATCTCGAATCGCAAGGCATCGCAGCATCTCGTCTGAAAGCAGTCGGGATGGGGGAGAACGATCCCGTGGCATCCAATTCCACAAGCGAAGGTCGTGCGCAGAACCGTCGCGTAGAGATGTTTATCACCGCCGACGCGCAGATGATCAGCAATGCTCAGCAAGGGAAATAAATCTTCCCTTGCCGGGGGTTGTATTGCGTTTTGTATGCGATAAAAATGCGATGGTTGGAAAAATGAAAGCGTATTGAAGTTTCAGATAATAATTTGATTTAACAAAATTAACGCTCCGGATATTAAGGTAATTTAACATTAATTAACATCAGGGGGGTAGAACGATATTTTATTATTAACTTTACGCCCGAAAAATTGACTTTGCTTTGAACTTAACCGATCTAACATAATCGGCTATACTTTAAAGATGATTTTTTGATGCCATCGCATGGCTTCCCCAACATTGTAACAGTAGGCATGAAGGTAGACTCGTAAAGAGTTTACCTCTTTGCCGGATTATATAATCACCAGGGAGTGAGCAAAAAACTACAGAATGAAAC